>Ga0315547_1001894_pt1 | contig 15426 bp, 17 predicted proteins | sample SalMarSW160240MG_2_FD_202542 | JGI IMG/M metagenome (GOLD analysis project Ga0315547, IMG submission 202542) | Salt marsh sediment microbial communities from the Plum Island Ecosystem LTER, Massachusetts, United States - Salt Marsh Sediment SW1601-240 ... | reverse complement strand
GGGAGGCGGCCGGATTTATCCAGAATCTGCTGCCTGGTTTCTTTACCGATTACCAACTGAAAGTCCCTCACCATCATGGGGTAGGGATAGGGGCCGACCACCGAGCCCAGCAGGTAGTAGCTGTCCCGGGGGTTGGTCACCCAGTCCCTTATCGCCTCGTTGATGGCATCCTTAAGGGTGCGGCTGCCCCCGTGCACTGGCCTGACTTCGGCACCCATCAGCTTCATTCGGAAGACATTGAGGGACTGGCGGCGCACGTCTTCTTCGCCCATGTAGACTATGCACTCCAGCCCCAGCTTGGCGCAGACGGCGGCGGCAGCCACGCCGTGCTGGCCGGCTCCGGTTTCGGCGATGATTCTACGCTTGCCCATCCTCCGGGCGAGCAGACCCTGCCCTAAAGCATTATTGATTTTATGGGCTCCGGTGTGAGCCAGGTCTTCCCGTTTGAGGAAAATGCGGGCGCCGCCGCAATTTTCGGTCAGCCTTTCGGCGAAATAGAGCGGCGTCGGTCTGCCCGAATAGTCACGGGACAGTGTTTCAAACTCACTCCAGAAGGTTTTATCCGCCTTGGCTTCTTTATAAGCGGTTACCAGTTCATCCAGAACCGGCATCAGGGTCTCGGGGACAAACTGCCCCCCGTAGTCCCCGAAGTAGCCTCTTTTATCAGGTATTATCATGGGCTTTTCTCCTGTGACTTGATATAAGAATCAAAGTTGCGTTTCATCTCGTCTATATGGTCACCGCCAAATTTCTCCGTCATTGCCTGCCCCAAAGCAAAAGCCAGCATCGCTTCTGAGATAACTCCGGCGCGGGGAACAGCACAGATATCCGACCTTTCCGCCGTGGCCGAAGCCGGCTGGTGAGTAGCCATATCCACCGTTTTTGCCGGGTTCCCTAGGGTTGAGATTGGTTTATGGTAAACGCGGCAAACAATATCCTCGCCGTTGCTCATGCCGCCTTCTATCCCACCCATATTATTAGCCTGGCGGGTGAGGCGGTTGCCCTTATAGGCAATCTGGTCCTGGAACTCGGAGCCGAACATAGCCGCCCCGGTAATGGCGTTGCCTATCTCCACCGCCTTCACCGAGGGGATGCTCATCAGCGCCTGGGCGAGCCTGCCGTCAAGACGGCGGTCGTAGTGCATAACGCTGCCCAGCCCCACGGGAACGCCGGCAGCGATAACCTCGACCACCCCGCCCAAAGTATCCTTTTTATTTCCGGCTTCGAGGATTGCCTGTTTCATTTTCTGTGAGGTTTCCCGGTCAATACACCTTATATCAGGGTCGGTTTCAAAGACTTTAGCCACCTCTTTAAAATCGGAGTAAGGGCGGGTCAGTCTTACCTCTCCTATCTGGACGGTGTGGCTGGCTACACTGATGCCGAACTCTGATAGCAGCTGCCGGATAACCGCTCCCGCCATAACCCTGCCTGCCGTCTCTCGGGCGCTGGCTCTTTCTGAGATATTCCTGATGTCGTCCTGTCCGTACTTTAGAGCGCCGGCTAAATCGGCGTGGCCGGGGCGGGGACGGGTAACTTTAGCCGCTGGTTTTTCGGTTTCCTCAATGCTCATCTCGTCCTGCCAGTTGGCGAAGTCCAGGTTCCTGACTATCAGCGCAATCGGACTGCCCAGCGTCTTGCCGTAGCGGATACCGGAGAGGATTCCCGCTTTGTCCTCCTCGATTAGTCCCCTCCCCCCGCGCCCGGAATCGGAGTGGCGGCGTTCCAGGTCCTGGTCGATATCCTCAACGCGGACCCAGATTCCGGCGGGCATTCCCTCGATAATAGTTACGCAGGCGGGTCCGTGAGATTCACCGGCGGTTAAAATGCGTAGCATCTCTGCCTCCTTCCAAAGCCTGAGTCAGGGCGAACTCCATGGCTGTTAGCGGAGCCTTGAGTCCGGTAAAGAGTTCAAATTGCTTTACCGCCTGATAAAGCAGCATCTTGTAGCCGTAGACAACGGCGCATCCCCTCTCTCTGGCTTCAATAAGCAGTCTGGTCTCTTTGGGATTAGAGATAATATCAAAGACGGTAAGTCTATCGTGAAGTAAATCTTTGGGGATAACCGACCGGTCTGTTTCGGGTGGCATCCCCACCGGTGTGGCATTTATCAGGATATCAGCCGAGGCGATTTCAGCCAGCTTGTCCAAGCCCCCGGAGCCGCTGGCATTAACTCTTTGAGCCAGCTTTCTGGCTTTGTCCCCGGTGCGGTTTAAGACCACCAGCTTAACCCCCTTTTTCATAAGCCCGGCGGCGATAGCTAGGGCGGCGCCGCCGCTGCCGATAAGGACTGCTTTCTTCCCCTTTAGCGTGGTCACTTCCTCCAGCGCCTTTAGCGCGCCATCGCCGTCGGTATTGTAACCGGTTAGAACGCCGTCGTCATTAACGATGGTATTTATGGCGCCGATTTCCTCAGCCGGCGGGTCAATTTTGTCGATGTATTTTATGGCGCTGGTCTTGTGGGGGATGGTAATACTTGCCCCCCTGATGCCCAGCCCCCTTATGCCCTCTATTGCCTGCTTTATATCACTCACCCGGAAGGGGACATATAAGTAGTTTATACCCAGTGCCTGATAGCCGGCATTATGAATTAACGGGGAAGGCGAATGCTCCACCGGGTCGCCGATAAGGCAGCATATTTTGGTATTGGCGTCACTCATGGGTAAACCCCCGTATCGTTAGCAGGTTTATAACCAGGTCAGCCACCTCTTCCGGCGTTTTGTTTCCGGTGTTGATAGTCAAATCGGCGGCTTGCTGGTAGAGCGGCTTTCTTTCTTTGAGGGTTATTTCCATGTCCTCCCGCTGGCTCCTGCCCTCGACTAGCGGCGGCCGCTCGGCATCTTCTCCAATACGGTTGACCAGGGTATCAATGTCGGCTTGCAGCCAGACCAGCACCCCGCTTTTCTTAAGTTTAATAATATTATTCTCTCTGGTCACCACACCGCCCCCGCTGGCATTAATTATATTATCCCGCCCGGCGGCCTCGCCGGTTACTTCTTCTTCTATCTCCCTGAATTTCTCCCAGCCCTGTTTTTCCACAATCTCAGGGATGCCAAACCCCGCTTTACGGGTGATTAGCTCGTCCATCTCAATGAACTCTCTGCCCAGTTTTTGGGCTAGGATTTTGCCGACCGTGGTCTTTCCCGAACCCCTCATGCCGATAAGTACGATGTTCATGGCAGCTCCTTGATTTTCGCCTTTAAGTTTGTCAGGTCGTTAAAGAACTGGGGGTAAGACTTGGTTACCGCCCCGGCGCCGTTGATAATGGAGTCACCCTCGGCAAAGAGGGCGGCAATAGACAGGCTCATCGCCATGCGGTGGTCGTTGTGAGCTTCAAATTCGGTTCCTTTTGGCTTGCCGCCGTGGATTGCTATAGTGTTATCGTTAACTTCGACCTTAATCCCCAGTTTGCCCAACTCGGCGGCCGTATTGCCGAGGCGGTCGGTTTCTTTGAACCTTAAATGACCGATATCGGTTATTCTGGTCTTGCCCCGGGCGTAGGCGGCGACAGCCGCCACCGTCTGGACAAGGTCGGGATAATCGCCCATATCTACGTCAATACCTTTCAGCTCATTATGGCGGGAAACCGTCACCGCCTCTTTCTGGTATTCAACGGAACACCCCATCTGCGACAGTATGTTCAAAAGATATTTATCACCCTGGGCGGAATTATTTTTTAGATTTTTTACCTTTACCGGCTTGCCGCCGATGGCGCCGGCGGCGAGGAAATAGGCGGCTGAGGAATAGTCCCCCTCTATCTTGTAGTGCTTTCCCTGGTATTGCTGGCTGCCTGTTACCATAAATTCTTTATAGGCTTGATTTGCCGCCTCAACGCCAAATTCCTGCATAATATCAAGGGTTATGTCTAAATATGGCCTGGAGTGGAGCCCCCCGGCAATCTTGATTGTGAGCCCGTTTTCGGTGTAGGGGGCGACAATGAGGAGGGCGCTGATGTGCTGGGAGCTTACCCCGCCGGCAGCGGTAATTTCTCCCCCGCTAAGCTTTCCCCCCTGTATTTCGATAGGCGGGTAGCCGTTAGTTCCCAGTGAGCGAATTCTAACCCCTAGGCTTTGCAGTGCCGCCAGTAAATCACTCACCGGCCGCTGGCGCAGCCGGCTGTCGCCGTCAAGGACGACTTTAGCTTGAGCCAGAGCCGCCATAGGGGCTACCATGCGGATGGTGCTCCCCGAATTACCGGCAAAAATCCTCTCGCTACCAGGGGTAACATTGATTTGACCGCCGGTGCCGGTAATCATAAGCTGTTCGTCCTTGAGTTCAATATCGGCGCCCAGGGAGCGGCAGGCGTTAATGGTGTAGAGGGTATCATCCGACAGCAGGGGGTCTTCGATTAGGCTCTCCCCCGCTGCCAGCGAGGCTACTATAACCGCCCGGTGGGTATAGCTCTTGGAGGGCGGTGCCGAAACCTCTCCCGTCACCGGTGATGGGGTTATTCTTACCTTCACTTTTTCTGGCTCCTGATATGCTCGACCAGGGCTTCCAGCCCTAATAAATAGCTCTTTGATTTCAAGCCGCTAATCTGCTTGATGGCTATATCTGAAATAACCGATATTTTGCGCCACTCCTCGCGGGTATTGATATCGGACAGGTGCACCTCGACCACGGGCAGTCCGGAATCGACGAGGGCGTCATGCAGGGAGTAGCCGTAGTGGGTCAGGGCGCCGGGGTTAATCAGAATGCCGTCGGAAACGCCCGCTTTCTCCTGGATAAAGTCGATAATACCCCCCTCGTGATTGGACTGGAAGAAGATAGGCTCGCAGCCCAGCGCCCTGCCTTTTTCAGCAAGCGCCCGCTCTATCGATTCCAGGGTATCGGTGCCGTAGTGCGCCGGCTCTCTTTTACCCAGCATGTTAAGATTGGGGCCGTTAATTACCAGTATTCTCATCGGCATATCTCCCTGAGCACTTTTCTGACGATATCCTCCGCCACCGGCTGATTAGTTACCCCTTTACCGATATCTTTGAGCAGCACCCAGCCGGTCTGCCCCCCGGTTGTTTTCTTATCAAAGCGGGTGGCTTCGATTAATTCATCGGGATTTACTCCCTGGGAGTAAACAGGCAGGCCGAACTTTGAAAGCAGCTTTTCGATTTGGGGGATATTGCTCCGGTCAAGTATGCCGACCTGGGAGCTTATTCTGGCGGCGGCTGCCATGCCGATGGCTACCGCCTCGCCGTGACTGAGCTCCTGCAGTTTGGTGGCGGCTTCCAGAGCATGACCCACGGTGTGGCCGAAATTCAGTATGGCTCGCTGGCCGCTCCGCTCCGTTTCGTCAATCTCGACGATGCCGGCTTTCAAGCGGCAGCACCGCATAACAATATCCTGCAGCTCAGCCGCGGTAAACCCTGTTTCCTTCTTTTGTTCGAGGAGGCGGAATAGCTCACCGTCCATGGCTAGACCGTACTTTACCACCTCAGCCATGCCGTTGCGCATCTCGGCGGGGGGTAAAGACTGGAGAAGGGCGACATCGGCAATAACGGCGCTTGGCTGGTAGAAGCTGCCGACCATGTTCTTCTTGCCGCCGAAGTTGACCCCCACCTTGCCGCCGATGCTGCTATCCACCTGGGCGAGGAGGGTGGTGGGCAGTTGAATATAATCAATGCCGCGGAGGTAGGTGGCGGCAAGATACCCCGCCACATCACCGACAACGCCACCCCCCAGAGCACAGAGCAGCCCCTTGCGGTCTATGTTGTTTTCCAGTAGAAACTGGTAGCCGCGCTCTATTGTGTTCAGTGACTTGGTTTTTTCACCCATGGGCAGGGTAAGCCGGGATACTTTCTTGCCCGTCGTCTCCAGTGCCTGGAGCAGGCTCTTGCCGTGGAGCTTTTCCACGCCGGTATCGGTGAGCAGGGCGATGCCGGAGTAGGAGCTTAAGTCAAAATAATCTCCCAGCCTGCCGATGATGCCATTGCCGACAGTAATCGGGCAGTGCCTGGCCGTTTCCAGTTTAATGACGTGTCGGCTGTATCCCTTTGAGTTTTCTTTTTGGCTCGTCATCTGATTAAACCATTTATCTCCTTCATCAGCTCATCGAACTGTTCCGGGTACAGGGACTGCATACCGTCGGAGAGGGCATGCGTCGGGTCGTGGTGCACCTCCACCAGCAGGCCGTCGGCGCCTACGGCTATAGCTCCTTTTGACAGGGAAATAACGTAGTCGCGTTTGCCGGCGGCATGGCTGGGGTCAACGATGATAGGCAGAGGGCTGGACTCCTTGATTGCAGGGATAGCGCTCAAGTCCAGGGTATTCCTGGTGTTATCGGAGAAGGTGCGTATTCCCCGTTCACAAAGTATGACCTGATTGTTTCCTTCCGAGCTGATATATTCCGCCGACATCAGCAGCTCTTCAATGGTTGCCGCAAAGCTGCGCTTCAGCAGGACTGGCTTCGGGGAATGACCGGCCCGGCGCAGCAGGGAGTAGTTATGCATGTTCCTGGCGCCAATCTGGATAATATCGGCGTACTGCTCCACCAGTTCAATATTGGTGTGGTCAGTGGCCTCGGTTACGATTAACAGGCCGGTTTCCTGGCGGACTTTAGCCAGTATCTTTAAGCCTTCCTCACCCAAACCCTGGAAGCTGTAGGGCGAGGTTCTGGGTTTGAAGGCGCCCCCGCGGAAGACCTGGGCGCCGGCTTTTTTCACCAGGTGGGCGATGGTCAGTGCCTGCTTTTCGCTTTCTACAGCGCAGGGCCCGGCCATTATTACCGGTTTGCCTCCGCCAACCTTGATATTACCCACGGCGATAGCTCTTGACTCCGGATTTGTCTCCCGGCTGACCAGTTTATAGGGCTTGGTTACCCGGATGGTCTCCTTTACGCCTTCCAAAACCAGCAGCCGTGATTCATCTACCGGTCCCTGGTTGCCGATAATGCAGACCGCCGTCCGCAGGGAGCCGGGCATGGGTACGCCACGGTAACCCATACCCTCTATCTCTTTAATTACGGCATGTACCTGTGCCTCGGTAGCATCATTTTTCATTACCACTAACATCTGCCTGTTCCTCCTTTGGTTGGATAATCCATTGCTTTAATCCGCTGCCCTGACGGCCTGGACAAAAGCCTTAATTTTGGCTAAATCTTTGACCCCCTGGCTCTCCACCCCGCTGGAAACATCAACCCCCCAGGGGTTAAAGCTTGATACCACCTCTCCTACATTTTCCGGCTGGAGTCCGCCGGCAATAATAACCGGGTATTTTACCGCTGCCCGTCCGGCTATCTCCCAGGCGAAAGCCTGCCCCGTCCCCCCATACTTGTCCTCGACAAAGGTATCGAGCAGGTAGACGAGGGAGTTAGAGCCATGCTTCCTTTGTCCATTCTCCAGATGAGCAAGAAGCTTCCTCTCATCCCATCCAGGCAATATATGTACTGCCTTTATTACCGGTTTTTCGATTTGCTGGCAGTATTCCCAGCTCTCGTCACCGCTGAGCTGCACCCAGTCCAACTCGCAGAAGGTAGCCACCGCATTTACCTTGGTTGCCGGCATATTGACGAATACCCCCACCACCGGGAAATAGTGTTCTTTAAGCGCAGCCACTATCTCCTGGGCTTTCCGGTACGTAACTTGACGGGGGCTGGGGGCAAAGACCACCCCGATAAGGTCGGCCCCGGCTTCTACCGCCGCCTGGGCATAAGAGACCTCGGTAATGCCGCAAATCTTAATTTTGGTCAAAGCAACTCCTTTATTTTAGCCGCTACGTCCTGGGCGGTAACCAGTACTTCGCCAATAAGCATGGCGTTAATCCTCCACTCCTTTAGCTTCTGCACATCACCCCGCCCTTTTATGCCGCTTTCGCTGACTACAATTCGGCCTCGGGGGATGGGGGGGCGAAGCTGCCTGGTCACGTTTATATCTACAATCATGGTATCAAGGTCACGGTTATTAATACCGATTATTTTGACATTATGCGCCAGCGCCCTTTTTAACTCATTCCGGTTGTGAACTTCAACCAGGCACTGCATTCCCAGAGCATGTGTTAAAGCTATCAGTTCCCCGAGTTGGGAGTCATCTAATATAGCTACAATCAAGAGTATGGCGTCGGCTCCCCAGGCACACGATTCAAATACCTGATAGGGTGTTATGATGAAGTCTTTTCTTAGTATCGGGATATTGGGTAAGGCTCGCTTAACGGCCTGGAGGTCTTCCCGGCTTCCCCCGAAATAGCGCGGCTCGGTGAGCACCGATATTGCCGCCGCCCCGCATTGGGCATAGGTGCTGGCGAGCTTGGCCGGGTCCAGGTCAGGGCATAATATCCCTCGGGAAGGCGATGCTCGCTTGACCTCGGCAATTAAACGGAGGCTATCCCCGCTAAGAGCCGCCGCAAAATTCAGGGGCAAAGACCTTTCCATAATGGCTGACCTGAGCTCGGGCAGGGGGGCAGTTTCCTGACTCTGCTTTAGCTCTTCCCGCTTTTCGGCAACAATTTGATCCAGAAACATGCCTTTCACCCGTAACTTTGACTGAGTGTAATTAGCTTCTCCAGTTTTTCCAGTGCCCGCCCGCTGTCTATCGCTTCCTGGGCGAGCTCGGCACCTTCTTTTATAGCGGAAAGCCCGGAGAGATTTTTAGTGAGTTGGCTGATCGCTATACCGGCGGCGGCGTTCATAATCACGGCGTCTCTTTTCGGCCCTTTTCCCCCCTCCAGCACCGAGCGCAGTATGGCTGCATTCTCCTGGGGTGTGCCACCCACCAGCGTTTCTATTCCGGCGGCCGCCAGCCCGAAATCGGCGGGTGCCACCTGGTAGTCGGTTATCTTACCGTTGCTTAGTTCCCACACCCGGGACTTGCCGGCTACCGATATTTCATCCATTCCGTTCAGGCTATAGACCACCATGGCGTGCTTTGAACCCAGGCGCCAGAGTACCTGAACCAGCTTTTCACCGAGTTCTTCACCGGGCACACCCAGAACCTGGGATTCAGCCAGTGCCGGGTTGGTCAGTGGGCCGAGAATATTGAATATGGTACGTATACCAATCTCGCGCCGGGGGGTGGTGGCGAACTTCATTGAGGGGTGGAACATGGGGGCAAACATGAAGCCGATGCCCACTTTTTCCAGGCAGTCTTTCACCTGGCTGGCGTCGAGTTCTATTTTTACCCCCAGCGCCTCCAGGACATCGGCGCTGCCGCACTGGCTGGTAATGGCGCGGTTATTATGCTTGGCTACTTTTATCCCCGCCCCGGCGGCAACAAAGGCGGCGGTGGTGGATATATTAAAGCTCCGTGAGTTGTCGCCTCCGGTGCCGACAATGTCAATCATCGGCTCGGTGGTCTCTACCCGCACTGACTTAGCCCGCATTACCCTTGCCAGCCCGGCAATCTCATCGGCGGTTTCCCCTTTCATTCTCAAGGCGGTGACGAAGGCGCCGAACTGGGCTGGTGTTACCTGCCCGGTGGTTATCTCTTCCATCACCCCGGCAGCCTGTTCCATAGTTAGTGATTTGCCGTCTATCAGCAGGCTGATGGCTTCTTTAATCATGGCTGGCTACCTCCTTGGCTAAGAAATTTCTTAATATATCCTTGCCGTTCTGGGTCATGAAGGATTCGGGGTGGAACTGCACTCCCTCCACCGGGTACTGGCGATGGCTGATTCCCATAATGGTGTTATCTTCGGTCCAGGCGGTTACCTCCAGGGAGTCGGGGAGCTTTTCGGGTACGGCGACCAGGGAGTGGTAGCGGATAGCGGGGAAGGGGTTGGGAAGTCCGCGAAAGACGCCGGTATTATTGTGGTGAACCAGCGATGACTTACCGTGCATAATTTCCCGGGCCGGGCCGAAGGTACCTCCATAGCTGTAAGCGATGCACTGATGACCCAGGCAAACGCCGAGGACGGGCACTTTGGCGCCAAAGTGGCGGATGATATCGTTGGATATGCCCGCGTTAAGCGGTGTGGAGGGGCCGGGCGAGATTACTATACGCTCCGGGTTCATCCTTTCAATCTCATTTAGCGTTATCTTATCGTTGCGGATGACCCGCACCTCTTCCCCCAGCTCGCTCAAGTACTGGAACAGGTTATAGGTAAAGCTATCATAGTTATCTATCAGTAACAGCATGGCTGCTCCTTGGCGGCGAGCCCGGGGTATCCGCCTCCTCGATGGCTTTTAGTAAAGCCCGGGCTTTGCTTAAGGTTTCCTCGTATTCCCGCGCCGGCACGCTGTCATAGACAATGCCGGCACCAGCCTGGACATGGGCTGTTCCGTCGGTCATGATAATAGTCCTTATGGTTATGGCGGTATCCATATTGCCGGAGAAGCTAAAGTAGCCCACGCAGCCGGCGTAGGGGCCTCTTTTGTCGGGCTCAAGCTCGGCGATAACCTCCATGGCTCTAATTTTGGGAGCCCCGGAGACGGTGCCGGCGGGAAAACAGGCGCGCAGGGCATCGAAGGTGGTCAGCTCAGGGTTCAGCTTGCCCTCCACGTTGGTGACCAGGTGCATGACATGAGAGTAGCGTTCTACATCCATGAGCTCGCTGACCTTGACCGTTCCCGGCAGGCTTACCCGCCCGATATCATTGCGCCCGAGGTCAACCAGCATTATGTGCTCGGCACGTTCCTTCTCATCGTTGCGGAGTTCTTTCTCCAGTCTGGCATCCTCAGCCGGTGTTTCCCCCCGCGGCCGCGTCCCCGCCAGGGGACGGGTGGTCGCCGTGCCGTTGACTACTCTTACCAGAATCTCGGGGGATGAGCCGATAATCTGGAAGTCCTTTAAGTCCAGGAAGAACATATAGGGCGAGGGATTAATACCCCGCAGGGCTCGGTAGATATTAAAGGGATGGGCATTAGTACGCCGGCTCAGGCGCTGGGAAAGCACAATCTGGATGGCTTCGCCCTCGGTTATATATTGCTTTGCCTTTTCGACATTGGCTTCAAATTTTGCCTTGGTCAGGTTGGAGGAGATTTCGGCCGGCTCTACCGGTGTGTCCGGTGCCGTTGAGTGCCGGGGGTTCTTTAACGGTTTCTCAAGTCTCTTGGTCAGGTCTTCTATCTTTTGGATTGCTGCCTGGTAGGCGCTTTCGGCGTCGCCATCGGGGCGGGCGTGGCTGACAATTTTAATCTTGCTGGCGGCATGGTCGAAGATGAGCAGGGTATCAACTAGCATGAAGACCGATTCGGGCAGAGACAGGGGGTCAGAGCTTGGCGAGGGGAGTTCCTCCAGGCGGCGCACCGTTTCGTAGGAGAGGTAGCCGACGGCGCCGCCGCAAAAATCAGGTAGCCCGCTTACCGGTACCGGCTTGTATTTAGCCAGCTCCTCGGCGATGAGGTCGAGGGGGTCGGTCTTATCTCCCTCCCTGGTGCTGAGTACCCGGTAGGGCTCGGTGCCGATGAAGCTGTAGCGCGCTGCCTGTTTGCCGCCTTCCACGCTTTCCAGAAGGAAGGAATAGGCGCCGTTATCCACCTTCAGGAAGGCGGAAACCGGCGTATCCGAACCCGCCGCAACCTCGCGGTAGACGGGCACCAGATTTCCCTGGTTTCCCAGTGTTTTAAATTCTTCTAGTGTTGGATGGTACACAGTAAACTTAGCTCCTTTTCTCCAAAAAAATAACCCCTCGCCCATAGGGGCGAGAGGTCAATCCTTCGCGGTGCCACCCTAATTGATTGCCATTCCTGGCAACCATCTCTTTTGGGTACAGCCTTGAGATACAACACGATACCCTGGGCTCTGTTAACGGTGCCCCTCCGGCAAAGCCTACTCAGGTAATCCCTTTCGGTTTGCGGCTCCCGAGTCCATTCAACCCCGGCGCTGGCGCCGGCTCACACCTTACCCGGCTCTCTTTAGCCCCGCTTGGAACCTACTAGTCTCGTTCAAAGCCTTTGTTGCTATATTCAGTTTGGGGCAAGTATACATAATTACTCGTTTTTTGTCAAGTAGGCTGGCTAGTACCTTTGTAGCATTGGTGGACAGCAGGCAAAATGCGAGCCCAAACCCTCTCAAGCTTGACTTTTAGCTCGTTCGTTTTTATAATATTCCAGTTGGCTAGCGCCTGAAATATTGCCCGAGTGGCGCAATGGAAGCGCAACCGACTTGTAATCGGTAGGTTAGTGGGTTCGAATCCCCTCTCGGGCTTATTAGCTCTCCAGTATGCTTCGTAAGCCTCTTCCTTCTCCTTACCTGTCTTGTGTGCTATCTTCCCTCTTAATACTGATATCTGATGTTTCTCTTCTAGGGTCATTGTTTTTACCTCCTTTCGGGGGAAGGTGATTAGCCTCCCCCCTTATTTTCTATTGCCTGTATCTCCTGAAGGGTCTTGAGCTTCCTTGGCTTCGATGGCGGGTTGGTTTCTGCCCCGGGCGCCTCCTGCTTCCCGGGAACCTCCGCCTTACCTGCCTTCTTGCCCTTCTTCTCAGCCTTGGGCTTCGGCTTTTTAGGCTTGGGCAGGTTGGCCAGCTCGTCCTGTAAGATGATGTTATCGCCGACCTTCGCCAGCGCACACTCGATGATGAACTTCGTCCAAGTCTCCTGTCCCTTAAGCTTCTGAATCTCATCATAGGCTTTGGGGAGCATCTGGATGGCTATCACCCTTCTATCCTCTCGTGGTGGTGTTTTTGGCATTCTCCTTCACCTCCTTCCTTTCAAGGTTACCCCATTGACGCTCTTCCTGGGCAAAGGAAGCAACCTCGAACACAGGCTTGGTCGTCCCATTTTATGGCTAAATCCCCCCCCAACCTAGTAAAAGCTCCCAAGTTTGGCCTCTTGCTAGCTTTTCTCCAAGTGATATAATCTCTGTAGAGGAGGTGAGATTATGTCTATTAGTGGTGATACGTACACTTCTACTGAAGAGAATGTTAATAAGGCACCAACCTATGAGGGTGTTTATGCGCTGTACGACGGGAATGAATGCATTTACATTGGCAGGGGAGAGGGTAAAGAAGGAGTGCGGGCACGTCTTCAAGCTCATCAAAGAGGCGATGAAGGAAAGTGCACACAGTCAGCCACTGGTTATAAAAGAGAATCGAGTGATAATCCAAAAATCGCTGAGGGGCTGCTTTTACAAGAATACAAAACAGAGCACGGTAAATTACCTCGCTGCAATGACATCATGCCCTGAGCATTAATGAGTTTGGCTCTGTCTCGCCACACGTTGCGAAACGTGGCGTTTTTCTGGGGAGGGTCGACGGTTATTACCCAGATTCTCCTCTTTTACTTTTTCTCTAGGTGTCCTCGCTTTGACAGCCCTTTTCAGGGCATTCATAGCTGGAAAGGGGGAAATCCCCAGCAAATGTTAGCGCATCTTGTCACGTATTGCAGTGGTGTAGAACGAAATGATTCTTAGCTAGGGTAGCTGAGATTCCAGAATGTGCTTTTCTAGCTCTTCCCGAAGTTGTTTTGCTTTCTGGTTAAAAGCCTCACACCAGCTTGCCTTCTCCCTTATTTCGGAATCGCCTTGCACTTTGTGGAAGATCTCATCTAACATAGCTTCTATTTCTTCCATTCCAAATGTTTGGTATTCCCCGTAACCCATATTGTTGACGTTTGACCAAGCACCGTAGACATACCGGTCTGTAGAACCATCGGCATTATCCAATGCAGACCATTCTCTTACAGATTTGCCTTTTAGAAAGCCGCTATATATTGTCTCCGCATGGTTCAATTTTCTTATCATGCCACCAAGAATCACGTCTTTGTAAGTCCTGCTGGGCTCATTGGGCTTGCTGGGGGGTTTAGGAACGAGTTCATTAAGAGCTAAATTACCTTGTGCTATGCTTTCGTCCAATCGTTTTTCAATTACTTTTCGAGCAATCTCATAAACCATCTGGATAGCATCCCACCGTCTCGTGTGATATTCGTGAAGACTATCAAATAAGTCCTGCAATCTTCTACAAAGTTCCTGTTCCATCAGCTTCAATTTAGTCCCTAAATAAGTATCTTTGATGGAATCAGAGGCAAAGCCGTTATTGTGTGTACATACGATAAGTTGTTCAATGCGAAGACGACCTTTGATCAAGCAGATGTCCTTATCCGTCCGGTTGCTATTGTTCTCGATGATACCCATGCAGGGGTCGAGGAGATTCGCGATGCCTTTACTTTGCGTGTACCTGAAGGTGAATTGTTTCTTAGGCTGCTGAAAATCCTGAACGACGGATGTTCGAAACTCAACCCTAGTGCGTGGCGGGACATTAGGGACCGTGACTACGCAAGGTCTTTGGAAATTCCGTACTGGGTTTGGAAACCTCTCCTGCCGCCAATCGAAGAGGCTATATCAGTCGCTGCTAAACAAGCCGATGAGCTTCAATTCGTGTGGCCATACCTTCAGGACATTCTTCGGTGGTGCCGGTGTATTGTGTCGGGGCGCGGACTAGAGATTGTGCCGGACATTTTACCTGTGTATAAGAGTCAAGCCTATCATGTAGCCCCCCATCGCCTATTCATGTCAGCTACTCTGGCTGATGACTCAGTTCTGGTAAGAGAATTAGGATGCTCCAACGAGTCCGCGAAGGCTCCAGTCCTCCCATCAAATGACAGAGGACTGGGCGAGCGAATGGTTTTGGCACCGTCACTAGTTAGTGCAGCTCTTGATCGACGTTGGGTGATGGGAATTTGCCGCCAATTGGCTGAAAAAAATATACCCTGAAACAAGCTGCCGAAGCAACTATTCAGGCCAAAGACAATCCTTTCCGGCGGAAATATTTAGATATGACATTATTACATGGGATTGCACCACACCGGGCCAAATTAACGAACGCCAAGGATATCCTGGCCACCATGTGGACCATGTGGAGAAGAGGAGAAAAGTACAGTCCGGAAATAAGAGAAAAAGCGGCTTACAAACAGGGCTAGGATGGCCACTGTCTTTTAGGTCAGTGAGTTTGAACTCTGACAGTAACTGATGCCAGGGAGGGGAGAGTATCGGTTGTACAATGGTCGCTGGAGACCCTCTGTTTTGAGTATGCCTCCCCTATACAAGCCCCACAATTTTTCATAGGCTGCGAGTCTCAAAAAGATGTGTGGGTAACCAGCTTAGATCAAAGGAAAAAGATATTGGTCACGAACATGGTAAAGGAAGAGTTCAAGGACATTGAACTTCATGACGGAGGTGGTCTAAACCTCATGGTTATTCGGGATACCCAGTCGTCAAGAAAAATTGATTTCCTGGGTAGTGGGGAGTATTTTTTCTTGACTTTTGGTTTCAAAGATGTGCAAACAGGGCTGCCCCAAGGGCTCCGATAATCTGGGGCTCATCCGGGACAAGGAGCTCTATTCCAATTTCTTCTTCCAAGAACTTCTTTACCCCGATATTTTTGGCTACACCTCCGGTAAAAACTACGTCCGGTCTGAAAGTCAGGCTTGATGCCATAGCAGCTACCCTCGCTGACACCGCTTTGTGTATCCCAGCTATCAAATCTTTTCTGTCTTTTCCTTCAGCCCGAAGCACAACCACCTCTGTTTCAGCAAATACAGTACAGGTGCTACTTATGTGGCAAGG
>Ga0315547_1001893_pt1 | contig 15429 bp, 12 predicted proteins | sample SalMarSW160240MG_2_FD_202542 | JGI IMG/M metagenome (GOLD analysis project Ga0315547, IMG submission 202542) | Salt marsh sediment microbial communities from the Plum Island Ecosystem LTER, Massachusetts, United States - Salt Marsh Sediment SW1601-240 ... | reverse complement strand
GCCCACGGTTTTGGCGAAGATCTCGATCGGTTGAGCCAGTGGGGAGCCTTCAGCGGCGGAGAGGATGTGTTCGTCCAGCGGAAGCTCTATCGAAAGCTCCTTCAGCCGTGAGCGGAATGCAGCGGCAGTCTTATATCGGTTGAGTTGAGGGTGGGAGTTTCCGAACATGAGGCAAGCATACTATAGAATTCGAGGATTTATAGCCTTTTTTGGTGGAAATGGATATGATTTCAAGAAATGGGCCGTCATCCTGTATATCGATCTGCAACCGTGCTAGAGGCAACAGCGGAAGGACGGGATTACCTGGATCTATTACTCCGGGAGCCCGAGATTTCTCAAACCACCAGGCCGGGACAGTTTCTCATGATACGGGCTTGGCCCGGAGTCGATCCGATGCTGCCCCGCCCCTTCGATATTATGCAGGCCGATCCCCGGGAGCAGACGCTGAGATTGTTTGTAAAAGTCGAGGGCCGGGGCACCGCACTGCTCAAGTCGCTGAAACCGGGAACCGAGGTCAAGATAACCGGCCCCCTCGGAAGACCTATAGAGAACTTTTCCTGTTCCTCTATGGCTTTCTTGGTGCGGGGAGCCGGGGCGGCGGCGGTGGTGCATCTGGCTGAAGCAGCCGGAGCGCGCGGAATCGCAGTGTACACAATTCTATCCGCCTCTGCTGCTTCCAGAATCGTCTGCCGAAAATACCTTGAACCGGTATCTACGGAACTTCTGATCGCCACCGACGACGGCTCGGAAGGGTATGAAGGGCTGGCCAGCGATCTGCTCGGTGACCTGCTCCGGAGAAAAACCGTAGACAGGGTATACACCTGCGGGTCGCGGCGCTTTGCCCGCTACGTGCAGCGCCTCGATAGAGAGGGGCGGATCAATGGCTTCGTATTTCTTGAAGGGTTGATGGCCTGCGGCATGGGTGATTGCCACGGATGTGCCGTGCCGAAAAACGGGCAGCGGGGCTACTTTCTCGTCTGCCGGGATGGACCCCATTTCCCCATAGCCGAAGTGGTACTATGATCGATACATCTGTTGAACTAGCTGGAGTTACTTTACCCAATCCGGTTCTGCCGGCTTCCGGAACCTATGAAGTTGCTGAGGTGCACGCGGGATTTTTCTCACCTTCGGAGCTGGGAGCGGTGATCAACAAGACGATATTCATGAATCCCCGTCCCGGAAATCCGCCACCCCGGATCTGGGAAACACCCTGCGGAATGCTCAACGCCATCGGCATCCCCTCGGAAGGGCTGGAGCGCTTCCTTGCGGATCAGTTGCCCAGACTTCGAAGTTTGGGGCCGCCGGTGATCGTCAGCATTGCGGGAAATTCAATTCAGGATTGGCGGGACCTGGCCGCCGCGATCGACAGGTCCGGATCGGCGGACATGATCGAGTTGGATCTATCCTGTCCAAATCTGGAAAAAGGGTTTATTTGGGCTGCCGACGAGGCGGCTCTACGCAGGGTAGTCACCAGTGTAGTCAAGGTGACCCGGTTGCCCGTCATTTCCAAGCTCTCCCCCAATGTCCGGGATATCAGCGAGATGGCGGTAATCGCCGAGCGTGCAGGTACTGCCGTGGTGTCCATGATCAATTCCTATCAGGGGATGGCAATCGATATTGGGACTCGCAAGCCGATTCTAGGAAATATCACCGGGGGACTTACAGGACCGGCTATACGGCCTCTTGCGATCCATGGCGTATTCACTACATTTAAAAAGATCACCGTGCCGATAATTGGTATGGGTGGGATCGCGACCTGGCAGAATGCAGTGGAGTTTCTCCTGGCCGGGGCAACGGCAGTGGCGGTGGGGACACAGAACTTCGTCAATCCGCTCACGATGAAAGAAGTCATCGAGGGTATCGCCGGCTATGTCGAGGAAGCCGGGTTTTCTTCGGTCCGGGACATCGTCGGTTTGGCGCAGGAGTAGATTTTTTGATTTGTGGATATGCAGTGCTATACTTCAAATGTTGAACCATACATACAAAGATTGAGGATCAGCAGGTGGCTATGGCAGGAAGAGAACAAAGCGAAATCCACGCTCTGTTGGCAAAGACTACCTCCGAAGCCGCGGTTCATCTAGATCAAAACGGAAAAGTCTTGTACGTCAACCCAACGTTTGTCCGGATGTTCGGTTACAAAGGCAAAGAGATAGCGAAAAACACGGTAAATAAGTTATTTACCCAAGGCTCGCAGGATCGGTTCAAACAAAAAATCTCCGCATGCCTGAAAGATGGTGAGCGCAGCGCCTCGAATCTCAGGACTCTGACGAAAAAGGGGCAGCAGCTTCCCGTACGGGTCACTGTTATTCCGCACCGCTGGCACGGCGATCCCGCAGCCATGGTTTTGATCCGGGACCTGACCGAGCAGTTGAAGATCACCGAAGAGCTCGAAGCCGTGAAAAGCAGCTATTCCGCCCTGTCGGAAACGGTGGCCGATCCGATTTTACAGATCAACGAGAACTTCCACATCATCTTCGCCAACACAGCGGTGGAACGGGTATTTGGATACGCACCGAACGAGCTGCTGGGGAAAGATTTTTCCGCACTGTTCCCCTCGTCTGTCCACAACCGTTACGAAGAGGTGTTCAAGAAATATTTTGTGATCGATGATGCGGATCGCAAGGCCTCCAGCCTGGAGAACACGATCGAGGTGCTCGGCCAGAACAAGAACAGCGACATCGTCCCCTTGGAGATATCCTTCGGCAATTCAAAAAGCGTGCAGGGCGAGCGTCTGGTCACCTGCATTGTCCGAGACATCAGCCAACGAAAAAAAACAGAGCGAAAACTTAAATACCTGGTCTATCACGACAAATTGACCGATCTGGGCAACCGGGATCTGTTCTATATCACCCTTGAGCAGTTCACAAGCCATGTCAAACGCTATAAGGATACCATAGGAGCGGTGCTGTTCCTCGACCTGGATGGATTCAAGAAGGTAAATGACACCCTGGGGCACAACATCGGGGATATTCTTCTCTGTTCCTGTGCGAGGAGGTTGAGCAGCTGTCTGCGGGAAAGCGATCACGTATATCGCTTCAGCGCCGAGCTGGACGCCAATCACGGCAGCCACGAAGACCTGTTTCGTTTCGGCGGCGATGAGTTTGTGATTCTGCTCACCCATCTGCAGAAGCCAACCGACGCGGCCGTAGTAGCTCAGAAAATTATCGATACGATTAGAAGAGCGTACCGGGTAGAAGGGGTAGATCCGAGTACGAAAATCAATATCGGCGTGAGTGTCGGAATTGCGCTGATTCCCCAAAACGGTCTCGATGCCATGCAGCTGATCAAACACGCCGATATGGCGATGTACAAGGCCAAGGAGCGGGGAAACCGCTACATGTTTTTTACCTCGGAGTTGAACAAACAGGCCTCGGAGCGGCTTTTTCTGGAAAACGGAATTCGAAAAGCCTTGGACCAGAAGGTGTTTAATCTGCACTATCAGCCCATCGTTGGTGTTGAAGGTTTTATCGAAGGGGCGGAAGCGCTCTTGCGCTGGCATGACCGGAAGCGCGGCTTCATCTCTCCTGCCGATTTTATACCCGTTGCCGAGGAGACAGGGCTGATACTGCCTCTTGGAGACTGGGTGTTTGAAACAGCCTGTCAGCAGCTGAAAACCTGGAACACAGAAGGATTCGATGATCTGTACGTTTCGATCAATCTCTCCGTCAAGCAGTTCAGCCAGGAGCACATCGTCGACAAGCTGAGCAGAATCATTAATGGTACCGGTATCAAGTCCAAGAATCTGAAAATTGAGATCACAGAAAGCAGTATTATGCCGGATCCAAATGAAGCCAGGATGAAGATGGAGGAGCTGAAAAAACGTCACCCGGGAATCCGCATCGCCATCGACGATTTTGGCACCGGATACTCCTCGCTAAGCTACCTCTCCGACTTCCCCGTAGATATTCTGAAGATCGACCAATCCTTTGTCATCAACATGTTCAAAAAGGGGAATGCCAAGATCATCAATACGATTATCACCCTTGGCAACAGTTTGTTGATGGATGTTATCGCCGAGGGTGTGGAGACAAAGAATCAACTGGAGTATCTTATTTCCAAGAGCTGCAAATCTTTCCAGGGGTATTACTTCGGTAAGCCTGTCAGCGCGACCGCGCTGACAGAAATGTTGAAAACCTACAAGCCGCCGTTAATTCAAGCCTGATCTTCGTCGGAAGGGTAGACGACCACCCGGTTTCTGCCGCCTGTTTTTTGCTTTGTACATGGCGTAATCGGCGTTCTTGATGATTTCCGTATGATTTTCATCCTCCGCTGACAGCTCGGCAACGCCGAAGCTCATCGTGAGATGAACATCCTCTCCGTTGAGCCGAAATGTATAATTCTCTACTTGCTGACGCAACCGCTCGGCCGCAACGGCCGCTCCCTGCTTTCCCGTTTCAGGGAGAATGATCACAAACTCTTCACCACCATATCGGGCGATGATATCCGATTTCCGCAGTCTCGATACGATATTGAGCTCATCCACGCCTCCCTTGAGGATCTGTGCCATTTCCCGCAGCACCTCGTCCCCCATGTGATGGCCGAAGCGATCATTGACGCGTTTGAAATAATCGATATCGCAGAAGATCAGGGATAGCTCATAGGACGATCGTTTGGCTCGGGTAACCTCTTCCAAGAGCCTGGCCTGGAAGTACCGCTTGTTGAACAAGCCGGTCAGATGGTCGGTCAGACTGAGCTCTCTGTACTTCTGCACCTCTTTGATTAGAGTCTCTAGCTTCTCGCTACCAGCCACCGCGACCAGTTTCTTCAGGTCTTCGATTTCCTGGCGTGCTTCATTGAACGCCGTTTCCAGCTTGTTCTGGTAGTGATGGATCAAATCGCGCATCGAAACGATGCCCACGAGCTTTTTGTCTTCAAGGATCGGGATGTGACGAACATCGTGGGTTTTCATCTTCATGTATACGGTATTGTAGTCATCCTGCGATTGGGCACAGATGGGTGATGCGGTCATAAACGTCTTTATTGGACGCACCAAGTGCTCCTTAAAAGCCTTTTCCGTATTGTCAGAGAACAGCCGCAGCAGGTCCCGCTCGGTGAAGATTCCGCTGAGCTCGTTATTTTGAGTTACGAGAATCGCTCCGATTTGTTTTTCCGCCATTGTGTGGATAGCATTGACGAGGAAATCCTCCTCATCGAATGCCTCTGGGTTCGGCGTTATCCAGTTTTCGATCTTATTGACCTTATTGTCCATGGTAGTAAAAGGGTATTCTGGTTATATAAAACCATACCCTTGCGATTTGTCAATCGGATTGTGTCGTGATGTTCGTCGGGAAGCGCCGTTTTCGGGGACAATTGAGGTAAGAAAAAACGGATTGATATCGTCAATAGGAATACTACATAAAAGATAAGGTACAACCAATAGGAGATATGCGTATGAATACCGTTGTCGAAACAAAGAATGATGTACGGGTCCATCCGGAGGACGAGCACAACCAAAAGCTCGTGGATAATGTCCACCCGGCGGATTGGCAGAACCCGGAGCCCGACGGCAGGTACAACCTCGTTGTTATCGGTGCCGGCACGGCCGGTTTGATTGCGGCGAACGGAGCGGCCGGATTGGGAGCAAAGGTAGCCCTGATTGAAAAACACTTGATGGGCGGGGATTGTCTCAACGTAGGTTGCGTGCCCTCCAAGGGTCTGATCCGCTCGGCGCGAGCTTCGGCGGATGTGAGGGACGCCGGCGAATACGGAATCGTAGTGCCCGATGGAGTCAAAGTCGATTTCCCGGCCCTCATGACACGGATGCGACGGCTGCGGGCGGGTATCAGTCCGGTAGATTCTGCACATCGCTACAAGGATCTCGGAGTAGACGTCTATCTGGGGACTGCTCGATTTACAGGCCGGGACACCGTAGAGGTGGATGGAATAACTCTGCGCTTCGCCAAAGCGGTCGTGGCAACCGGCGCCAGGGCGGCTGCCCCGGGGATTCCCGGATTGGAGGAGGCGGGTTATCTGAACAACGAGAACGTGTTCAGCCTTACGGAGCTTCCTTCCAGGCTGGCGGTAATCGGGGCAGGGCCGATTGGCTGTGAATTATCTCAAGTCTTTGCCCGTTTCGGCTCCGAAGTGTACCTGCTTGAAAAGACGGATCACATCCTCCCCAGAGAGGAACGGGAAGCGGCAGAGCTGGTCGAGCGGTCCTTTACGAAAGACGGAGTCCGCCTGATAAAGGAATGCTCGATCGAGCGTATTGAGCAGAAGGGATCTGAAAAGGTCGTTCATTGCGAGCGCGGGGGGGAGAAGATCAGCATCGTTGTTGATGAGATTCTGGTTGGAATCGGCAGAGCTCCGAATGTCGAGGGCCTGAACTTGGAGGCGGTGGGTGTGGAGTACGAAAGGTCTCGCGTTAAGGTTAATGAGTATCTCCAGACCACCAATCCTCGAATCTATGCGGCCGGGGATGTTTGCTTTCCTTACAAGTTCACCCATGCGGCAGCAGCGATGGGTTCGATTGTGGTGCAAAACGCCTTGTTTGTTCGCACCCGCAAGACCAGAAGCCTGACCATCCCCTGGTGCACGTACACGGATCCGGAGGTAGCCCACGTCGGGTTGTATGAGCGGGAAGCGGAGGAGAAGGGAATCCCTGTAGATACCTATACCCAGTCTTTGGAACATGTGGATCGAGCCATCCTGGATGGAGAAGAGCGGGGCTTCGTCAAGGTGGTAACCCGAAAGGGAACGTCCCAGATCCTGGGAGCCACTGTTGTTGCCCGCCACGCGGGAGAGATGATCAGCGAGATCACCCTGGCCATGAAATCAAAAACGGGCTTGGCCGATCTGGCCTACACCATTCATCCCTATCCCACCCAGGCGGAGAGTATCAGCAGGGTCGGTTTTGCCTACCTGAAGACCAAACTTACTCCGACTGTACAAAAGCTGATGCGCAAGTGGCTTTCCTGGAGACGCTAGGCGAAAGGTATCGTTATTTCCCGGTCTCCTGGCTCGGCATTTCCTGCTCAAAACCCAGTAGTTTTGCTACCTGTTGCCAGGCGATTTGCTTGTAGTTGTTGTAGATAGCGGCGTACTGTGAGCTGTTCTTCTCGATATAGGTTTTGTAGCTTTCCGCTAGCTCGATCAGAACCTCAAGGGTATCGATCGTATCTTTCAGATAATTTGTATCTTCTTCATCCAAGCTTTCAGACTCCAGTACTTTGTGCAGCGACCCTATCGAATTCTTTGTCACCTCGGTAATGGTTGTAAGTAGGGAAACGGTGAATTCATCTTTGTAGAGTTCCCTGGAATGACTATCGGCAACAGCGCCGATGGAAACGTAGGTCAGGTAAAGATTTGCCGAGCTCAGCGCACCTACGGCCTGCAGGCTTGAATCCTGGGCTGAGATCCGCGCATCGGTCAAAACAAGGATCCAGCCAAAACAAAAAGAAAATACTAGCATTTTTCTTCGCATGAACATGCACTCCCCTTTGTTCACCCGAGAGATGTCTACACTGTAGATTATACAACGAAAAGATTGATTTTTATTCATCAATGGGATAAAATTTCTTCTGTCTAGCGGATCTTTGACTGGTTTCTTAAATATTATTAATCCAATAATATTAACTCTAAGAAGAACGTAACGGGAGAAGGCTATGAAACGTAAATTTTTCGTTTTGATTGGAGTATATCTGATCTTTTGTCCACTAGTTTTTGGGCAGGTCATTGAATCCACTCCCGAGCGAAAAGAAGTCCCGAAGATCGAATCTTATCTTTCCTTGCATCTCAATCCCGCTGTGGAAATTCCGATCGGCGATAGCTCGTCTCTGTTCACCATGGGCGGATCTGTCGGTTTGTCGGCAAGGTACGTATTGCCTAACGTACCCGGTCTTTTTCTCAGCGGTGGGTTGAACTACAGCCTGAATCCTCTGAACATGGACTCGGTCCTCAACAAGATCTCCGCCGGAATTGGCTTGGGGGCTCACATTCCTCTGTCTTCGCTTCTGGGTATTATCGCCTACGCAACGGGGGGTTATTCTTTTGATTATCTAGATGCCGAAGGGAGTATTGAAAGTGCCTGGAATCCGTTCATCGATGCCGGCGCGGGTATACAGGTCTTATTGTTGGATAACCGGTTAGGCTTGGGAGCCGGCGGCTCATACAAAAATTATTTTGGGCTTTACAGCGCAGTGGGGATCTACGCCGGAACCTCCTATCACTTCCCGGTAAGGCAGCGACTGAAGAGTAGAAAAGTCGTACCGGGTCAGCCTGATCTCTTGGGTTCAGGGGATATTCTTCAATTGAGCAATATCGAGTTTGAAAACATTTTTCCCGTGTTCCATAAGTACTACGATGATAACCCTATTGGAAAAGCAGTCTTGGAGAATCCGTATAACAAACCGGTCACGGATATTGAAGTGACCCTGTTCGTCAGGCAATACATGGATGTGCCTAAGCAATGTTCAGCTCCGCCTAGGATGGAGGCGGGCACTGCCCAGGAAATCGAGCTCAACGCGCTGTTTATCGACAGAGTGCTGGACATTACGGAAGCAACCAAGGTGGCTGTTGAGATTGGAATGGAATACACCTACGAAGGCAACCGCTATGATGACGAGGTTATTGAAACGATCAGGGTGTTTGATCGCAACGCCATGACCTGGGATGATGATCGAAAGGCGGCCGCGTTTGTCACGGCAAAAGACCCCATGGTGCTGACATTCTCGAAAAACGTTGCCGGCATGGTCAAAGACAAGGGAAGCCAGGCGGTGGACAAGAATCTTCTCCTCGGGATGGCTCTCCACAAAGCCCTTTCTCTATATGGAATGGCCTACATCATCGATCCGAGAACACCCTATGCCGAGTTTTCCAAGCAAAAAGATGCGATAGACTTCCTGCAGTTTCCCAGACAGTCTTTGGAGTACAAAGCCGGAGACTGCGACGATTTGTCAATACTGTACAGCTCTCTGCTCGGAGCCCTCGGTGTGGAAGCAGCCTTTATCACGATTCCGGGGCATATTTTGACCGCCTTCGCCCTTGAGGTGAGTCCTGATGAAGCCCGAAAGAGCTTTCTAAATCCCGACGAGTTGATCTTTCAGGAGGGAAAGGTTTGGATCCCAGTGGAAATCACGGAGTTGAAAGGTGGATTCCTGGAGGCCTGGCAGATTGGAGCCCGAGAGTGGAGAGAGTACTCAACGAGAGACCAGGCTGGATTTTTCCCTCTATATGATGCCTGGAAGATCTATGAACCGGTCGGCCTTCCTGCCGGAGGAAGAGAGATCACTCTGCCCTCGGAAGATAAAATTGTCAGCGAATATTTGCAAGAGTTAGTCCGCTTCATCGATCGGGAGATCTATCCGAGGGTGAACAAACTGGAAAGCGAGATTGCCAGAACGGGAAGCGTACGGGCCATGAACAACCTCGGGGTGCTTTATGCCCGCTATGGACTCCACGATAAGGCCGAAGAACAGTTTAAGAATGCGCTGGGAAAAGAAGAATTTGTACCTTCGCTGGTAAATTTGGGAAATATCTACTACTTGAAAGGCGAAATCGATATAGCCTCGGTGTATTACGATAGGGCGTATCGGAAAGAACCGGATAATCCGAAAGTGCTGCTCTGCGTCGCCCGGGTGAATCATGAGCTCGGAAATTATGAAGTGGCGCAATCAACCTACCGCAGACTTGAAAGTACCGATCCCGAATTGGCCAAGCAATTTGCATACCTGACTTTAACTGGCACTGAATCGACTCGGGCAGCCGAAGTTGGTAGATTGAAAGAGAGGGTAGTATGGGACGACGAATAAAAGCGTGCAAAATCAATAAAAAGTATTTGTTTATAGCTGTAGCAATCGCCGTTGTATCGCTGGGTGTTGCTCTCCTGACCTCGCTGACCATCACCAGCTGTCGCAATCCCTTGATGAACATCATCGAATCATCCGGAATTACCGTCAAAGTCGACGGAAAAGCGATCCAGCCCGACAGTGTTTACGATCTCGGCCCGGTTAAGCGGGACAGCAGCTATTCCGCTATCGTTACCATCCTGAACTCAGGCAACTTGAATTTGAAGCTGACCGGTGACCCACTGGTGAGCATTATCGCTGATCCCACGACCGTTTCTATGTTCAACATTGAGCCACAACCTTCGAACATTATAAATGTTAAAGGCAGCACAGAGTTCACGTTGGAATACAATCCTGTGGGTGCGGATGCTGAAAGGGCGATTCAACTCCTTATTAAAAACAACTCTAAAAAAGAGGATTTTTCCTTTGATCTTACAAGCTTGATAGATGGAACTGCTCCGACTGTAAAAGAAGACACAGGGGTGCCGCAAGTTTATCCTGCAAACAACGATGAAAATATATCAACAAATGTAACGGTCTCAGCGATATTCAGCGAAGAGATGGATCCGGATACCATCACTACGACCTCCTTTACTTTGACGGAAGACCCGGACGGAGCCGCAATCCCGGTGAATGCTACTGTAAGCTACGACTCAGACACCGACACTGCTTTTTTAGATCCGATTCCTTTTCTCAAGGATTCCACCGAGTATGAGGTTACGTTGTTCAACACCATAACCGATCTGGCGGGAAATCCGATGGTTTTTAGTTATTCATGGTCGTTTACCACGGGGGTCGGTATTGTCGACAGCAATCCGCCTGAGGTCAAAAGCACTGTCCCAGCGAATAACGCGACCGGAGTGGCTTTAAACTCTGTCATTTCGGCCACCTTCAACGAGCCCCTGGATTCTTCCACGGCCAAAAACATCGATAATTTCATCGTTGTTGATACGACAGCGGTAGAAGGAACGCTCAGTTACGACGACCCCACCAGGACCATAACTTTCACGCCTAAAAATCCTCTATCACCACTGACGACTTATACCGCCCAATTGACTACGGGAATTCGGGACGCCGCCCAAAATCCTCTAGCCTCTACCTACGAATGGACTTTTACTACCGAAGAGGGGGTGGATACAACGGGTCCAGCAGTGGTAGGACGAAGTCCTGCCAACGGGGCACCGGATGTCGCCACCAATATAGTAATCACCGCGGAGTTCGACGAGCTACTAGATCCGGAAACGATTGACGATACCACATTTAAACTCACCAAACTAACGGGTTCTCCTACAGGACCAGTGATGGGTGATGTTGTCTACAATGCTTATTCAAAAACAGCCACGTTCATTCCCGACTCGCCTTTATCTGAAATCGTACAATATCGGGCGACATTAACAACCGATATTGAAGATATTGTCGGGAATCCCCTTGCTTCAGAGGACCAGTGGTTTTTCACTACCGGCAGTCTTCCCGACTCAACTGCCCCCACGGTAGATTCCACGAATCCGAGCAATGGCGGCACTGGGGCACTTCTGTACGGCAACACAACGGCTACCTTCGACGAATCGATGGACCCCAGCACGATCAACGATACCACCTTCAAGCTGTACCAAGATGCAAACCAGATCGCTGGAACTGTCAGCTACAGTGAGTCGACCAAGACGGCAACATTCGATCCTACGCCTATGCTGGACGAAACGACTGTTTATACGGCAAAGGTTGTCGGCGGAATTAGCGGCGTTACAGATGCGGCGGGGAATCCCTTGGCCGCCGACGAGGAATGGAAGTTTACAACGGAGGCAGGAACTACAAATCCGAAATTAGTTGTAGAAACTTTAGATCCTCCGAACAAAGCCGCAGGCGTTTATATTGCCACCACAATCCAGGTGGAGTTCAGTAAGATGATGGACCCTTTTACTATCACTGCAGGCACCTTCTTGGTATCCGAGATTGGAACGGGAGATCCAGTTACCGCCGCTTTGATATCCTACAACGAGACAACCCGGATCGCGATATTTACGCCAAGTGCTGATCTTGAGTATCTGACAGACTATGAGGTGGTGTGTACGAGCGGTATGACAGATATAGGGGGGAATACTCTTGTTCTACCAGGACCTGACTTTACCTACACATTTACAACCATGCCCGACAATATTTGGGATTCAATGAAGTGGGATGTCGGAAAATGGGCACCATAACAGTTAAAAGGACAGGAAAGATGAAAGAATTACAGAGAAATAACAATATTTCAACTTTGAAAACCACTAACTATCACAGGAGGTTAACTATGAGAAAGGTAACTGTATTACTGATTGCATCATCAATCATGCTATCGATGCCATTGTTCTCGGATAATATTTCTGATGTAGATCTCTTCACTTTTAGTCCGCTTCAGACTGCTAGTTCTTCGCAAGTCAATTCGAATTTCGATGTAGTTCAGACGGCTGTGAACGATAATGATGGGCGAGTTACCACTCTTGAATCTGATGCCTTCATACTCAAACAAAACGAAACTGTAACCGGAAGCCCCTCATTCAGCGGTACGTACTTGCAGGTGAACGGGCAGCTTCGAGCCTATGGTAATTACTTATACATGAGCAGTGGCTCCGAGTATTTACGTTGGGACACAACTAATTCGCGGTTCTATTTATCAGATGACCTCTACGTGGCTGGAGGAATTACCCTATCGGGAGAAGTGAACAAATCTGGTTATACCGCGAATCTAGTACCTATTGCGTACGGTTTTGTTTCTAGCACCGGTGCTCTTGAAGCAAATAGCGGGAATGTGTCGGTGACCCATCCAAGCACCGGTAGGTATGAAATTGCGATCTCCGGAGAATCATTCTACTATTCGAGTTACATAGTGGCTGGCGCTTGTTCAACTGGTGAGGCCTACATTTTTAGCTGGAATTCTATGGGTGGTAAACTCGTTGTCTTTACTGCAAAAATATCCGGGGCTAGCGTTGATAGCCACTTCAGCTTTGTGGTTTACAAGCCGTAGGTTAATTGTGTGTACTGTGTTCGCACAGCACCGCTATAACATGATGTTGTAGTGAAGTCTTCAGAGAGATCGGGCGGAGGTTTGCTGCTACTTTTTTTATGATGCACGCACAGAATGTTTGCAGGAACATCAAGTCATGAAGAGAGTGTGTCTGTTGTGCGTCGTTCTTCTCGGTTCTGTGAGCGTGGCTTTGCATGCTCAGATCACAGTCAGACTGAACATACCCGCCAAGAGCAGTCATCAGGTGTTGGTTAAGAACTACATCCTCAGGGGGCTTCTAGCGCTGAATGACATTGTGCTTGTCGAAAGTGGTGAGCAGTTTCGGATTGACTTTCTCGCAAAGGAGTTGCTTTCCACTAATAATGAGATGGTAGGGCTGTCCATCGCTGCATATCTGATGTACAGGGTTAACTGGGAAGGTGTAAAAGGAAGATTTATTAATGAAAATGAGATTTCCCCTGCAGAAACCGCAATATTCGAAAAGCTACCTTCCGACGTCTATTTTCCGCTCCTTTTTGTTAGTGACTACTGTACAGTCGATGGTCTTCGCGATACCTGTGCATCGTTTGTCGATCTGTTCAACCGTGAACATTTTGACAAGGTACGCAATCAGCAGAGAGAACAAGAGCAGCCATCACCGCAAGCTGGGGAATAGATATGCCTCTAGAAGTAATTCGGCCCATTCGCCACAATTGGCAGGAATATGTGGGGATTTCAGGAGAAAACGAGATGCTTTCGATTCTATCTATGGTTGCTCATGTATCCGATGTTAAGATTATGATCTTAAAGGGAGGCGATTGCTTATGAAACGCTTTCTTGTGGGTTTAATAGCTCTGACAGTCCTATCGTTTGCTGCCTTTTCAGAGGACTTGGTTGTTCAATATCTGGAAGGTTTTGTTGAGCGAAGCACCAATTCGCGTTGGGAAGAAGTGTACATCGGAGACGAACTGCCCCTCGATTCCACGATCCGGGTCTCTGAAAACGGATTTGCTGAGTTTTCGCTGGGAGACCTTAAGATTTCCGTGAAAGAGGATGGAATCTACCTGTTGAACGATCTGGTTGGTTCTTCGAAGCAAGTAAATTCCTGGGGGTTGGGTAACCTGGTCACGACAAAGATCAAAACCGCCTTAACGAGCTCCAGCAGCGGCCAAACCGCGGTTATGGGTGTGCGGGGAGCCGCCGCGGGTGGTGAAACGGACATTGAATGGATCGAAGCGGGTGGGAGTGCCGAGCTCCTGAAGGAAGGAATGGCACTTCTCGAAAAAGCCCGATACAACGAAGCCCTGGATAACTTTAACGAGGGTCTGGCGATTTCATTCGGGGAGGAAGAACAGCTGTTTCTCTACTACGTCGGGTATACGCAGTCTCTGAAGGGACATTCCGCATTGGCACTCAATACCCTGGAAAGAGTGGAAGTTGATCCTCAGAGCAGTTACTATTCCGACCTTATCCTGCTCCGTGGTAGGATGTTAATCGAGAGCCTGTCTTTCAACGAGGCTCTGGAGTTCTTCAAATCTCACACAAACCGATACCCGGAAGGAGATCTGACCCAAGCGGTGTTATTGCTGTCCTCGTACTGCTATCGAGGTTTGGAGGACACCTTCCAGGCCCTTCAGGTTTTGCAGAGCGCTTACGAGTGGAATCCTGATTCTGCTCTCGGAAAAGAAGCACAACGGCTGATGGAGGAGCTGTAGGAAGACACCGGTCCGGTTACAGGTTCCCCATCATCCGCTGGGCAGCCTGGCCGTACTCAGAGGAAGTATCGATTTTATACGCCGCTTCGAGGCTCTTGCGTGCTTCAGCTGTTTTGTCCAGTCCCTGGTAGCAAACGGCGGATAAAAAGTGAACCACTTGGGTCGTTTCTCCCATGTCCGGATATTTCAAGTACTGCGCAAATAAGCTGAGTGCATCCTCGAAGGCTAGATTTTCGATGAGCAATTTGCCCTTCAAAAGCACATAGTCGGGGAAGAAGGGCGAATCGATACCTGCCTCCATGTCTTCCAGCATGATAAGAGCCACGGCGTTGTCGCCCTTCAGGGAGTGGGCGTAGGCTGCGTAGAAGAGGTGCTCGTAGCGCTCCTCTGCGGTAAGCGCCCAGTCGGCCCCTTCCTTGAACACCGGAATGGCTTCGTCGAAAAGACCGTCGATCAGAAGCTGCTTTCCCTTTTCGAGGTATTCTCCACCCTCTTCAACCCAGGTCAGCTGATCCTCGTCCGCTGCCGCCCCGCGCACGCCCATAACCGCTGTCTGGCCCTGCTCCCCGGGTGTTATCAACTTCGACAGCTTGGAGTTCACCACGCTGCCGATATCCCAGGAGGCGATCTTCTGTCCCGCGCGAAGCAAACTCTGGGTGTTGTAGGTTCCGTCGTCGCTCAGGGTAACGGTGACCGCTCGAGTCGAAAGCTCCGCGAAGCCATTGGCGGAGAGGCGGATCAGACTGCTTTCAGGGATCATGTCTCCTATGTACAGTTCTGCCCAAGCGGCTCCTTCTTTGATTTCCAGGGTTCCCTCCACATATTCAATCAACAGATCCTCCGCTAAAAGAGGAATCGCTGCGATCAATATCAACAGGACAAAGGCAGATGCACGTTTCATCATTCACTCCTCCATGATACTAAAAGTATACATTTATCTACCCGGAAA
>Ga0315547_1001884_pt1 | contig 15474 bp, 14 predicted proteins | sample SalMarSW160240MG_2_FD_202542 | JGI IMG/M metagenome (GOLD analysis project Ga0315547, IMG submission 202542) | Salt marsh sediment microbial communities from the Plum Island Ecosystem LTER, Massachusetts, United States - Salt Marsh Sediment SW1601-240 ... | reverse complement strand
AGAAAAAGCAGGGAAGAAAATCAGAAGAAGGGATTATAATGTGAATTTTTAGGAAGAATATTGGATGGAATAAGATAGCATTTTCAAATCACCAACTTTATAACAGTTCCAGATTAACGGTGACACCTTGCCACAGGTAAATCCAAAAATAAGGAAAAAATAGGAGACAAATAGTGTATGATTTCTAGATATTTGTGAAAAATATGGGATAGCGACCAACAACCACAAGCAAGAGGAGTTGATGATATGAGAATCGTATCAGAACATTTGTGAAGGGTAGCAAATTGCAGATACATAGCAGATATCGCAAATTTAGACGATAACTCAGCCGCTCCTTTAAAGGAAGAATAAATTTAAATTGTTTTGGAATCTATGTCCCCCTTTTACGTCTTTTAGTTAGGAATGAAAAATGAAGCTTGATATCCGCAAGAAATTCCTTGATCCTCATAGAGTTGGGTATCAGGCATACGATCCCACCGGTGACCAAGCAACAAAGCTGCTCCTGCAGGGGTGGCCAAGAATAGATGAATTTTTTTGGATTGATGTCTACTTGCAAAATCCCGTACCAGATTACGGAAGTTTAATGCCCAGCCTCGGGCTTCAGCGGTAGAACGGATAGCATTATTGCTGGGGCCAGCGACCGGAGCGATGTATATATATTTCCCTACTTTGGGTACATTTGAAGTGAGATACACGATTACATCTTCAGTCAGGTCTGTCGATAGAGATGCTCCAATGGCAAGTTCATTGCCTTCTCCAAGGGTTTCCTCCCTCGTAATAGCCAGCGGGAGTTTGAGTTCATCCCCATCTGATGCCCAATTTTGATTTCCATGAAGCGATAAAACTTCAAATCCTGCGGTTTTACCGAATTCCACACCGATAGTAAACCAGGTTGGCAAACGCATATAGCCACGTACGAGTACACGCCGATACCCCTGTGCACGAATTTTTTGTGTGGCTCCTTGGATTTCGGGACGTAGCTTAGAATTCCACAGTTTGTTGTCGCGAAGCTGTCGTCGTGTCCTTGGTTCTTCCCCTTCAAATAGGTCTACCCAATCTATTGCTATGTTAGCGTTCTCTGGCATGATGTCGCGATCGAGAGCCTGGACCAAAAGAATTGCCGCAGGCTCATCTTTCTGTATGCAAAGCGATGCTATTTCATCCTTAATTTCCTGAATGGTAAGCTTGCGCCTACCACAGGTGACCCAACCGCGCACAGTTGTTACCCCGATTTTCACTGCCGCACTATCATTAAAGAGCCCAAGGCTCGACATAAGGATGGACGCCTGATATTGCAAATCTTCATATAAAACGCCAGCCTTGAAATGGAGATCACCAAGGAAATCAAGGAGTTCACTTTCACCAATTTTTATGTGCGATGCCAGATCTTTTCTAGCTCTGCCCGCCTTTGATCTCGGACCATGCTGGCTGAGTCGTGTTGACACTGTGCCATCCCGACCTTCTCGCAGCGTGATAACGGGGTCGGATGGATCCACGAGACGGCTTGTAATTAGCCCCAATTTTGGGCGTTGCCCGTTGTATGTCAATGTCCTCCATGAGTCGTAAAAACATTGAATGATACTGGGACCACCAGCCTTACTGGGACTGATCAGCCAGGAGATATTAAGCAATTGACGGGCATCAACCGAGTATTTGATCTGAAAGAACTCATTTCTTTCCCTACTGCGATAGACCGTAACATCATCAACGTTTCCGGCGCTTGGGTCTTCAATGCCAATTTCAGTAATATCACTTTCAAGCTTTGCGGCTCTGAGTGCCTGAAACCAAGCAAAAAGATGCTGATAGTCATCACCCTGAATCCTTGCGCCGCTTGCACTAAGGGATGACATTTAAGAGTCCTCAACTCTTTGGAAATTATTGAATGGTTTTGTTGGTTCTATTTTGTTGACAATAGAGACGGCAAGGTTAAAGGTTATAGGGAAGTCCGGGAATGCTTCGATAAGGATGGCGGGAATCAACCTCTGGGTGAGATCCGAGTAAGTATATCCAAACTCGTTACCGTCTCTGGGACCAGTAAGTTGCGCAATATTTATGAGCTCCTCGTCAGTGAAGAGATTTTCAAAAGATGTCTTAATAATGCTCCGGCGCTGTTCAGAATTCGGTCGCCCAAAAGTGAAATGTGCCGCCGCTCGCCTTAATACAGCAGGATCGATAGCATCAATCCGGTTAGTGCACATCACTACTATGATGGGAAGACGTGAGGTCGTTAATCTATCAATACCACGGATCAGCGCATTAACCCCGGCACGATCCTCATGGTGCATTTGATCGAATTCACGAGATTGGGCAAGCGCATCAGCCTCATCGATTACAAGGATATTGACAGAGGTTGGTTTATCAACGGTTTTTAGGTTTTCCCGTGCGAGGTCTCCCACTTCCTGAAAAGCTCTGGTGATCAGCTTGGTCATCTCCCCAACAGCCCCGCTACCGCGGGTTATAAGACTGAGACGAAAGACACGCACACTTATCTTTTCTTTTCTGGCTATTGGATCTCCAAAACTGAGAGCGAGAGTGGTTTTCCCTGTTCCAACATCTCCGGAAAACATAACCAATGGTGGGCGCCGGTGAAATTGCTCAACAGCAGGAACCACTGAACCATGATGCTTTCTGCTCCAATCATCCAGTAACTTGGGTTTGATCAGCAAGCGTCCTTCTTTAACAAGCCGAACCTTTGCATCATCAATGCCAACCAACTCATCAAATTGGCGGGTACTTTCTGGATCAGGTAATTCTATGATATCATCAAAAATTTCGTTCATATGTAAGATTTCAATAGGGACGAAAGGTCCGTCGCTGTGCGCCAACGCCATCACTGCTATACAAGCAGTCTACGGTCCAATATCCGCCACCATCTCCGGGTCCGTTTCCGGTGGTCCGCTGAATAGGGAGCCGAGACACAAAACTTGCTCTTTGATCGGGAGTGAGATCCCCCCATTTATTGCTATAAGTCAAAAAAGAGCACCAGTCTGCACCGCTAATATCGGCTCGAGCGTAGACCCTGCCCGCTCTATTGTCCTCCAGTGTTCCATCAGACCTGACTGTATATTCAAGGCTAATGACTCTGTTACCGTTACGTTGAAACCCATACTCTATTTGGGCGACATAATCGTACACTAGAAATTCAGTAAGTTCGGAGAAATAATCGATAATCCTTGAATCCGATGGCTGTCGATAGTAGAGCTGCATCAGGTGAAGGTCTGCCACAACCTTGGAGGCTATATAACGGGCACTTGTCCTTGTGAAAGTTTTTGTCAAAGTATAGGAATAACTATAAGCCATTTTACTATCCTCTGAATGATGGTCCGAAAACTATCTGCCAGCACTCAACCGCACGAGCTTTCGTGGTGGAGTAATGGGCCTCTGCAATGGCACTCGCGGCCTCGTCAGCCGCATCAACTAATCGGCTCCTATCTGCTAACGTGTAAAGGCTTGCGACGTTATTTAGCGGGTTCACTGGATCAAAAATTTCAATTGGAGCTCCAGTTGATCCAGGTAAGCTGCTTGCAGAATAATAGTCAGTGAATGAAATACGTTCCTCCAATTCCGTCTTTACCAGATATGAAAAGAATTTCTCAAGGGCCTGGTCATATCTGGATAAGTCATTCCCCTGATCGCTGATATGAGCTATGATAAGCTCAAGCATAAAGGATTTACATTTAAACGATTGGTCTACTTTCTGCTGTTTTGCCCACCACTTCGCCAAGCGAACAACCTGGGCAAAGCGAGTCGGTTGTGTATTTTTTCTTGCTCTAATAAATTGCAGATGAAGGGGAATGCTGGTCAATATACGCAAGCCAGTCTCCTTGGATATTAGGTATCCACGGTCATCCGGATCACCTTCATACAATACTGGGACCACATCAACATCCAGACCGGTCCCCCGGAAATTTACTGTCACACAATGAGGCTGGGTGTCATCAAACTGATCTCGGGCCATATTAGGATTGGCTTCGCGAAGACGTTCAGCAAGCCAGGGAACAAGATCTTCATCGGAGACAGGTGCTTCTTCCTTCTCCACATAAACAGCCACATCAAGGTCATTTACTATTCTGAGAGCAGTTCCTTTAGCTACACTGCCAGCATGAAGCATCTTAACTAATGCAAATCCCGGATTATTGGCAATGTGAGTTGCCAAGCGGTCTCGTAATCTGTTGACCTGATCGCGGTATTTTTGGGCTTCATCCTTGGGAAGATTTACCCTCTGTTCCGCAAATGCCTTTATAATAGAATGATTAATATATGTTTCCGTCATATTTTAAGGCTATGTATGTTGTCCTGCTAATTTAGGATATCGTTTTTATTTTCAAAATTTTTCAAAGACCTTTGAGCGGTTTCACCTTTTACGCTCCAATTGCCTTTATCGCTCGGGCTGACGTAAACCACTTTTCTTTCTGTAATTTTCTGCTCATTATCCTTGAATTTTCTAAATTTATATTAATTTAATCACGATTTCTCAATTGTCAAGATGTAGGAGGAATTTTCTTGCATATACAACATCTAGGGGGCTATGCTGGGATTATAGGAAGCCCATCAGATTCTCCTTAGAGCTACAGAAACCACTCAAATCTAAATCTTCTTGGCAGGGAGTCAGGGAAGAAAGGAAAGCCCAAAGACCAAAAATTCCCAACTATAAAAGTTTGCAGCTTAAAGAAATGTCATCGTAAAATCGTTTTTCAATTGTTTATATTTTTTTCCCTAACCTTTGATATCTTGCCAATATATGCACCTCTACAAGAGTTTGGATATGATAGGAATATCAAACCCCATATGAGGCCATGATCCCTTCCTGATTACCACAACCTATTTGAATCCTAATCAGCTTACCGCATCTTTTAACGCTTTCCCGGCTACAAACTTGGGTACCTTCTTAGCGCTGATTTTGATCTCTGCCCCAGTCTGTGGGTTCCTTCCTGTCCTTGCATTCCTTTGTGCCACTTTAAAGGTTCCGAAACCAATGAGTGTAACTGTATCATTCTTTTTCAATGCGCTGGTAATGGTTGAAAAGACACAATCTACCGCTGCCTGGGCCTGTTTTTTGGTACTTACCACCTGTGCTACTTCATTGACTAGATCACCTTTGTTCATGTTCCTTTCTCCTTTCTTTTAGATAGTAAAGTAGTTGGTTGATACTATGTTGACTAATATATCCTTTTTGATATTTCAACTTAAAACTGCACTATTAGACCTTATCTGTCAAATCTACCTGGCATAAGGGAATATTCTTGACTGTTTAGCTGATTTCAATATACCTTTTATGTGGTTTTCAAGATAGTTTACCGCTAACCCATATAGGGGAAGTATTATGAATTGAGATTGTATAGACCCTTTTCTCTTGTATGAGATAAGGGTTTTTTGTCTTGACACCTCTTTCTGGGAAATAAGGACTAGTTAGATGTTGGTCTTAACCATTTTTGGAACTGTTATATTACTCTCGGTATTTTTACTGGTACCGGAAATCATTGGGGTTCTAAAAACACTTCTTTCATTAAGAAATCTACCAGAAGAAAGAAGTAAAGAAAAACTTACCCAAAAAGCTAAGCAATGGGCTGATTCACGATCTGGACTCTATCCTCCTTTGTCAGAACTTGTAAAGATAAAACCTGTTTTTACTCACCATATTTGGCTACTACTGCGGATCGTAGGTGTTGTTTTTCACCTGCCAATTTTTATCTTAAGAGTAGCTATGGGGATTCGTTTCGGTAATAGGCTTTGGTGGAGAATGCCTTTTAGCTTGTATCACCTTTGGGACCTGATATTTATAGCTTTGAGTTTTTATTATGCTACGAACAAATTATTTACTTTTTCAGTTATCTTGGCAGTCATTGTTGGTGTATCTGGAATATATTTAATTGGCTCTGATTTTGAAAAAAAAGAAGGAAGGTTGAAGATACTAAGCAGACCAGAACACAAATTAAGTCTTTCAGGAATTATTACTGATTGTGCTATAGTGTTGCTCTCTTTCGCTCCGATTTATTATGCGCTTGATAAATTAGATCAAGAGTCCTTCTCTAAAAACCTCAGCATTTTTGACTCCATTTACTACAGCATCATGACAGGTACGACCGTTGGTTGCGGCGATATCATACCTATCAGTTTAACAGCAAAAGCAGTCTCTATGTTAGAGGTTGCTTTTGGTATAGCTTTTTTTGTAATAATTATTGGGGTCTTTGTTACAGTGTGGCTTAATCGTCAGACCGGTTCAAGTAGTCCACAGAAAGATATGGAAAAATCAAATGATAACAATAAAGGGTAATATAGGGGCATCTATAACTAAGGGTACCATGATCTGATTGTCAAATCCCAGTTCTCAAATATAGAGACGGGTTTTGTTATTTTAATGGAGGCACACTATGAGCAAAGACCCAACACAAAAATTATTTAACTACATCGCCACATTGGAAGACACCAATGAAGAACTACTAAAGACCTTAAAGTATAGTGTAGCAGTTCTTACAGAAATCAAACCATCGGCCCCAAATCCCCAGAGATGGCAGGAAATGCTCGATACATTCCAAGAGACCATAAAAGTTGGAGAACGGATAGTTGGGGAGAAGACACCTAGTTAGTGTGTAGTTAGTGCCTGAACGAAAAGCCCTCTTTATTGTCATTTTGACCAAAGGGAGGAATTTTATATTTCACAGAAATTTACAAACTGATAATTGAACGTCTGGAAAAACCGATATTTCCCCTCCCCTCGTGGGAGGGGACAAAGGGGAGGGGGAGGATAAGTGTTTGAAATATCAATTTTACTCACCCTCTTCCCAGCCCTCTCCCATCAAGGGAGAGGGAGTATTTTTGCAGTTTGTAAATTTCTGATTTCAATAGTAATAATACGCTAAGATTTCTCGCTACGCTCGAAATGACAGCTTTGGATAGTTTTCGTTCAGGCACTAGTTAGATAAAAGGGGATGATTTGAAGAGGAGGAAAACTAAAAAATGGCTCACAATTCCATAAAAGAAATCAGAGAGGCACTCCTTATGAGCAAGGCAGAGCTTGCAAGGAAAGCAGGGGTTTCACCACTTACCATTGACAGAATTGAGAAAGGCAACGGCTGTCGGATGGAGACCAAAAGAAAGATTATACTGGCTCTTGGATATGACCTCTCTGATAAAGACAATATTTTCTCTGGGGACTAATGATGGCTGAAACATGGTCTATCAAAAACCCATAAAGGTTAGGGAAATGGTGGTCGTATCGAAGACACCTGGTTAATGTGTGGTTCAATTAGATGAAGGCAAAAAATGAAAGTAATTCACGAAACCAAGGATTTTAGAAAATATGAGCCCGAGATCGTTAAAGATAGATTAAACAACAATATTGAAATGACCTTATGTGAAGATCTTGATCCTGAAAGTGGGCGATGGGAACCATTCTATGCCATACGAACTATTATGAAAACAAGGGGGTGATTCCATAGGCAGGGTTGAATTTCTTGAATGGCGAGAGGATATCATGGATCCATATTTAGAAGTGAAGAAATCAACGATGTGGCCTATTGATGATTCAATTATAGGAGACCTTGTTGAAAAAAGGGGTCAATAAAGCCGTTTTCCTGGAAGAGGCGCCCGCCTTTTCTTATGGCGTGCGTTGATGAGCACACGCCAAGGTTGCCCCGGTTTAAGTTAGCGTATAGCTCCGAGCGCTTGACCCTGGATATGGCCGGGGTGTAAAAACTTTACCAGATCCAGGGCTTCGGAGCATTCAAATTGATGGAAAATCCTTATAAACAGAGTACTTTATGGCAGAAAATCTTGATCAAAAAGAGATAACTACTACTGAAGAGCTCTTCTGGCAAATATGCACCCATTAGATGCAGTAACCCACTCTTTGTATACCCCGCATACTTGCCGCGCGAAAGAGAACGATTATAGGCGGATTGATTAATAAGGAAAGAGAAACATGGCTATAAAAAAATCTGAACTTTACAGTTCCCTTTGGGCGAGTTGTGATGAGCTTCGTGGCGGTATGGACGCCTCACAATACAAGGACTATGTGCTTGTATTATTATTTATTAAATACATCAGTGATAGATATGCTGGCGTTCCTTATGCTCCTATCACAGTTCCGAAAGGGGCCAGCTTTAACGACATGGTGGCACTCAAAGGAAAACCAACCATTGGTGATGATATTAATAAAAAAATCATTGCACCTATTGCGGATGCCAACCAATTGTCGGATATGCCCGATTTTAATGATGTTACCAAACTGGGCAGTGGCAAAGATCAGATTGACCGCCTCACCAACCTCATTGCCATTTTTGAGAACAAAGCCTTAGATTTTAGTAAGAACCGTGCTGAGGGTGATGATATTCTGGGGGATGCCTATGAATACCTGATGAGGCATTTTGCAACCGAGAGCGGTAAGAGCAAAGGGCAGTTTTACACCCCTGCTGAAGTAAGTCGCATCATTGCGAAAATCATTGGCATTAACAATGAAAATACCAGTGCATCAACAACAGCGTATGATCCAACGTGTGGTTCAGGCTCATTATTGCTGAAGGTTGCCAGCGAAGCTGAGAAAAGCATCACCCTTTATGGACAGGAAAAAGACTCAGCGACCTCTGGTTTGGCTCGCATGAACATGATTTTGCACGACAACCCAACCGCTGAAATTAAGCAAGGCAACACATTGGCAAATCCTCTTTTCCTGAATGAAAATGGAGCATTAAAAACCTTCGACTATGTGGTGGCAAATCCGCCTTTTAGTGACAAGAGTTGGCGAAGTGGCGTAGATACGGAGAATGATGTTCACGGTAGATTTACAGGCTATGGCGTGCCACCTGCAAAAAAAGGTGATTACGCCTATATGCTGCATATTGTCCGTTCACTCAAAAGCAAAGGAAAGGGTGCTTGTATCCTTCCTCATGGCGTTTTATTCAGGGGCAATGCTGAAGCGGAAATCCGAAAAAATCTTATCCGAAAGGGTTACATCAAAGGTATCATCGGTTTGCCTGGTAACTTGTTTTACGGTACAGGAATACCAGCTTGTATTGTTGTAGTGGATAAAGAAAACGCCTATAACCGCAAGGGCATTTTTATGATTGATGCAGGTAAGGGCTTTATGAAAGACGGCAATAAAAACCGCCTGCGTAGTAGGGACATTCATAACATTGTTGATGTGTTCAACAAACAGACAGAACTGCCCAAGTATGCCCGCATGCTGTCAACGGCAGAGATTGAATCTAATGAGTTTAATCTCAATATCCCAAGATACATCGACAGTCAGGAACCGGAAGATATTCAGGACATTGAAGCTCATCTACTGGGCGACATTCCCAACAGGGATATTGAAGCACTTAATAATTATTGGGAAGTGTATCCTGCGTTAAGAAGCACGTTGTTTGGCAAAAGCAAAAGGGCAAATTACGTTCACCTGAAAGTAGCCAAAGAAGATATTAAGAAAAGTATTTTTGAACATTCCGAGTTTATCAGCTACGCCAAAGAAATTGATGCCGTATTTACTGAGTGGAAAACAGCCAGCATAAAGATCCTGAAAAACTTGAAAGCAGGCCATAAACCCAAAGCGTTGATATTTGAACTCTCGGAAAACCTCCTGCAAAGCTACACAGGAAAAAAACTAATTGATAAATATGACGTGTACCAGCACTTGATGAATTACTGGGATGAAACCATGCAGGATGATTGTTACATCATTGCTGTTGATGGCTGGAAAGCCGAAACCTACCGCATACTGGTAGAGAATAAGCAAAAGAAGATGGTGGATAAAGGCTGGACTTGCGACCTTATCCCGAAAGCACTGGTGATTGATCGGTTCTTTTCAGCGGAAAAGAAAGCAATAGACGCATTGGAGGCCGAAAAGGAAAACATTACTTCCCAACTGACCGAACTTGAGGAAGAACACAGCGGAGAGGACGGTTACTTTGCGGAGATGGACAAGGTCAATAAGGGCAACGTGCAAAGCCGGCTGAAAGAGATTAAAGCCGAAGCGGATGCCAAAGAAGAGGTAAAAGTGCTTAAATCGTACCTTGCTTTAGTCACCAATCAAGCGGACATCACCAAAAAGATAAAAGAAGCTCATGCAGACTTGGATAGGAAGCTCTATTCTAAGTATCCAACACTAACCGAAACTGAAATAAAGACTCTGGTGGTGGACGATAAATGGATGGCGAGTATTGAGAAAGACATGAAAACAGAAATGGATCACATTAGCCAACGATTAACCCAAAGGATAAAAGAACTTGCCGAACGCTATGAAACGCCTTTACCCAAGCAGACCAGTGAAGTGGCTGAGTTGGAAAGTAAAGTTTATGCTCACCTGCAAAAGATGGGATTTGAATGGAACTAAGAGAGGGATACAAGCAGACTGAGGTGGGGGTGATTCCTGATGATTGGAAAGTAAGACCATTCAGTGAAATTTCATTTATGAAAGGACGAATAGGCTGGCAAGGCTTAAAGCAAACAGAATTTACTATGAATGCAGACGAGCCATTTCTTATTACTGGTATGAATTTTAAAGATGGGGAAATTAGTTGGGATGAAGTATATCATGTTTCATATGAGAGATATCAGATTGCGAAAGAAATACAATTAAAACAAAATGATGTTTTAATGACTAAGGATGGAACGATTGGAAAACTATTGTTTGTTGATAAAATTCCATATCCGCATAAAGCAACATTAAATAGTCATTTGCTCGTTTTTCGCCCTATTCAAAAATGTTATGTTCCCAAATATCTATATTATCAATTATCATCGAAAGTATTTAAAGAACATATAGAAATAAGTAAATCAGGCACAACTTTTTTCGGAATTTCACAAGAGTCTGTTGGTGAATATAAAGCAATTCTTCCACCAGAAGAGGAACAAACCTCCATTGCTACCGCCCTGAGTGATGTCGATGCCCTTATTCAATCCCTGACCACACTCATTGCCAAAAAACGAAACATCAAGCAGGGAGCCATGCAGGAGTTGCTCAAACCAAAAGAGGGGTGGGAGGTAAAGAAATTGGGGAGAGTTGCATTTTTCTCAAATGGTAAAGCACACGAACAATTTATTGATGAAGATGGAAATTACATTGTTGTAAACTCAAAGTTTATTTCTACTGAAGGAAAAGTTTTTAAAAACGCATCCGTAAGTCTATGTCCATTAAATGCGGGTGATATAACAATGGTAATGAGCGATATTCCGAACGGTAAGGCACTGGCTAAATGCTTTATTATACCGAAAACCGGTAAATACACTTTAAATCAACGTATATGCTCATTAAGATCAGAATTAGTTGATAACAATTTCCTTGCATACATAATAAACAGAAATAAATACTTTTTAGCATTCGATAGTGGTACAGGGCAAACCAATCTAATAAAGAATGAAGTATTAGATTGTCCGATTCCATTACCTTCTACAGTTCAAGAACAAACCCGCATTGCCACCATCCTCAGTGATATGGACACAGAAATAACCGCACTTGAAACCAAGTTAGAGAAATACAATCAGATAAAGCAAGGCATGATGCAGGAACTTTTGACGGGGAAAACGAGGTTGATATGACTCAGGTTGGTCAAATAGAAAGACTCACCCAAAACCGGGTAGTAAAATTGTTCAAAGAGCAATTGGGTTACACCTATCTGGACAATTGGGAAGACCGGCCCAACAATAGTAACATCGAGGAAGAACTCTTAATCCGTTACCTCATTAAAAAAGGGTACAACCAAACCCTCATTACCAAAGCCCTCTACGAACTGGGGGGTGCTGCCAACAACTACAATGAAAGCCTGTACACCAACAACAAAAACGTGTACAAACTCCTTCGCTATGGCATTCAAATTAAAGCAGAGGCAGGCGAAAATTTCGAGCCTGTGGAACTCATCGACTGGCAAAACCCCACCAAAAACGATTTTGCCATTGCCGAAGAAGTCACCATACTAGGCAACCGTGAAAAACGCCCGGATATTGTTCTTTATGTCAACGGCATTGCCTTAGGTGTTTTAGAACTCAAACGAAGCACCGTATCCATAGGTGATGGCATCAGGCAGAGCATTGTAAATCAGCAAAAAGAATTTATTCATTCCTTTTTCTCTACAGTTCAGTTTGTATTCGCAGGCAATGACACCGAAGGTCTGCGATACGGAACCATTGGCACACCCGAAAAATACTTTTTAAAATGGAAAGAAGATGAGCAGGACGATAGCCTGTTGCAATTGGATAAATACCTGCTGAAGATGTGCAACAAGGAGCGACTCATTGAACTCATCTACGACTTTGTGCTGTTTGATGGCGATATTAAAAAACTGCCAAGGGTTCACCAGTACTTTGCCATTAAAGAGGCACAGGAACACGTCCGCATGCGTGAGGGCGGTATCATCTGGCACACGCAGGGAAGCGGAAAGAGTATTGTCATGGTGATGTTGGCAAAGTGGATTTTAGAAAACAACCCCAATGCCCGTGTCGCCATCATTACCGACCGTGATGAGCTGGACAAACAGATTGAACGGATTTTCACAGATACCGGAGAAGCGATAAAACGCACCAGCAGTGGTCGGGATCTAATGGCACAATTGGCACAAGCGAAACCAAGGCTGCTTTGTTCGCTGGTTCATAAGTTCGGCAAAAAAGATGTGGCTAATTTTGAGGAGTTCATCAAAGAACTGGAAAGCCAACCCACCCAAGCAGTTGGCGAGTTGTTTGTATTTGTCGATGAATGTCACCGTACCCAAAGCGGTAAGATGCACAGGGTCATGAAGGCCATGCTTCCCAACGCTATTTTCATTGGTTTCACAGGTACACCTCTGCTTAAAAGAGACAAACAGACCAGTCTGGAAGTGTTCGGCAAATACATCCACACCTACAAATTCAATGAAGGAGTTGAAGATAAAGTTATTCTGGATTTGATTTATGAAGCGAGAGATATAGACCAGAAACTATCCTCCACCGAAAAGATTGACGCTTGGTTTGATGCCAAGACCAAGGGGCTGAACGACTTTCAAAAATCGGAACTTAAAAGGAAATGGGGAACCATGCAGAAGGTGCTGAGTTCCAGATCCCGCATGGAAAAAGTTGTCAGCGATGTGATCTTCGATTTCAATGTTAAGGCAAGATTGAGCTCGGAAAAAGGGAACGCTATTTTGGTCGCTTCCAGCATATATGAAGCCTGCCGCTACTTTGAACTATTCCAGCAAACAGAGTTAAAAGGCAAATGTGCCGTAGTAACATCCTACAACCCCAGCACACAGGACATCACCACCGAGGACACCGGAGCCAATACCGAAACCGAAAAAGAGTTCATCTACAAAACGTATGCCGAGTTATTAAAAGAGGTAATTATAAAGGCAAATAAATCAAAAACAGAAGTCTATGAAGATGAAGCCAAGGACAAGTTCAGAGATGAGCCTGCCAATATGAAATTATTGGTGGTGGTGGACAAACTCCTTGTCGGGTTTGATGCACCAAGCTGCACCTATCTCTATATTGATAAATCAATGCAGGATCACGGCTTGTTTCAGGCTATTTGTCGAGTGAATCGCTTGGATACAGACGACAAACAATTCGGTTACATTGTTGATTACAAAGACCTGTTCCGCAAGGTGGAAAATGCGGTTGCAGTTTATACTTCTGAGCTTGATTATGATGAGTTTAAACAGGAAGATTGCGAAGTTCTATTGAAAGACCGTCTGGAAAAAGGGCGTGAACGATTAGACTCTGCTCTTGAAGAAATCCCCCTGCTTTGTGAACCTGTTGAGCCGCCTAAAGGCACAATTCAGTATATTCATTATTTCTGCGGCAATACCGAGGTCCCGGAAGAACTGAAAGACCGAGAAGTACAGCGTACGGCTTTGTACAAGGCAGCTGTGGCATTGGTGCGAGCCTATGCCAATATTGCAGATGAAATGGAAGCGGCAGGCTATACCGAAAAAGAGATTGAAGGCATTAAAGAGCAAATCGACTTTTACCTGAAACTTCGTGAGGAAATACGGAAGGCAAGTGGCGAAACACTCGATCTGAAAACCTATGAAGCCGACATGCGACACTTGATTGACAACTATATTCAGGCCGAAGAATCACAGAAGATTTCACCTTTTGGCGACCTCTCTTTGTTAGATATTATTGTTAAAACAGGAATTGCTGATGCTATTAATAGTTTACCTGATGGTATTAAAAATAATAATGAAGCAGTCGCTGAAACCATTGAAAACAACGTTCGTAGTAAAATCATCAAAGAGCATTTGATCGACCCTGCTTTTTTTGAAGAAATGTCAACGCTGTTGGACGAAATCATTAAAGAACGCAAGGCCAATGCTATCATCTATGAAGAGTATTTAAAGAAGATTGCGGAACTGGCAAAAACAGTAAACGAAGGGAAAAGTGAAACCACCCCGGATGTTTTAATAACGCCAGCCCAGAGAGCACTTTACAACAATTTGGGCAAAGATGAAAATTTGGCTATTCAAATAGACGAAGCTGTTAAACGGGTGAAAAAAGCCGATTTCAGAGGGAATCTTCCAAAAGAAAAAGAAATTAAATCCGAACTTTACAAAATCCTCAATGACGTTAAAGACGTGGAACGTATTTTTGCTATTATCAAACAACAGAGTGAATACTAAATATGGAAAAGTTGAAATTGGGCGATATTACCATTGATGTGGTGCAAAAAGACATCAAGAATATTCACTTGAGTGTCCATCCACCAACAGGTAGGGTTCGTATTTCGGCACCAACAAGAATGGATTTGGATACTATTCGTGTATTTGCCATTTCAAAACAAAGCTGGATAAAAAAACAACAAGCCAAACTGAAAAATCAAGAAAGAGAAGCGCCACGGGAATATATCAATCGGGAAAGCCATTACTATTTAGGGAAAAGATATCTATTAAAAGTCATTGAGCATGGTGCCCCTTCAAAAGCTGTTTTAAAGCATAATACGATTGAACTTTATGTGCGTGAGAATACATCTCCGGAAAAAAGAAAAGGTGTTTTAGAAAACTGGTATCGCATAAGACTCAAAGAATTGGTTCCCCCATACATAGCAAAATGGGAAAAACTATTAAAAGTGAAGGTAGAAGAATTGGCAGTAAAAAAAATGAGAACCAAATGGGGATCTTGTAACAGTAAAGCACGAAGAATTTGGTTGAACCTCGAACTGACCAAAAAGCCTCGATATTGCATAGAATACATACTTGTTCATGAAATGGTGCATTTATTAGAAAGAAAGCACAATGAATTATTTATTGCTTATATGGATGAATTTTTTCCCAAATGGAGGTTCTGCAAGGAAGAATTAAATAGAAGTCCCTTGCGTCATGAGAATTGGACTTATTGAGCTTAGAAAAACCCATCTTATGTCCAGTTCCTGGTAGTAAGTGGAGCGCGCTGTCACCGTTAATCTGGAACTGTTATAAAGTTGGTGATTTGAAAATGCTATCTTATTCCATCCAATATTCTTCCTAAAAATTCACATTATAATCCCTTCTTCTGATTTTCTTCCCTGCTTTTTCT
>Ga0315547_1001882_pt1 | contig 15489 bp, 14 predicted proteins | sample SalMarSW160240MG_2_FD_202542 | JGI IMG/M metagenome (GOLD analysis project Ga0315547, IMG submission 202542) | Salt marsh sediment microbial communities from the Plum Island Ecosystem LTER, Massachusetts, United States - Salt Marsh Sediment SW1601-240 ... | reverse complement strand
AAGGTCGATGTCCGAGTCCTCGCCTGCCTCCCCTCGCGCACATGAACCGTACAGAATTACAGCTACTAATTGATCGCCAAAGATCCTCTCCAATCCTTCACGGTATCTCCGAGCAGCCGTGTTGATCGTCAGCTGATCCATACTCATCACCCCTATTGCCAGATTTCCTTCTGCCCTCCGGCATGTTGGCCCGCCTTACACACTCTTCCCACAAAGCGATTAGTTCTCCTGCTCACCGATGGTAGCACAAACTCCCCCCCAAGAGGTAGATCGTCCAGCAAGAGATAGCTAACCGGGTAGCCGCGATAGATCGAGTCGAACAGATCACGACCCTTAGTGTTCTTCCATATGAACTCCCGCTGGATGTGGGGAAGGCCGATTCACCGCACACCGCGGGCAGAAACCGGGAAGTGCCAGCTCTCCGAGGGTCTTGGCGGAGATACGGAGCTTAGTCATTGTTCCTCCGATATGCTGGTCGCTGCCCTTTCTCCTTGGGGAGTTCGGGCCGTCAGATCATGGTTCCGAAATAGGGTTTGTGTCCCCGTATTTCCGGGCAGACTCGCCTGGATGACACAGATGACGGGGGCGGCATTTCAGAGCCGAGCAATTCCCGAAGGACTGCTGACCCCAAAAGCCACACCCCCGTCAAGTAGACATTCTACTTGACTGAGGGTTCCCCGCCAGCTGCGCAAATCCGATGCTAGGCTCCATAGAGACAGCGTCGGAGAGACGACGGCGGTGTAAGCTGCCGATCTGCTTCATGGCTATGAGGGGCCACGCCGCGTCTGTTACGGCTCGAGGCTCGCCGTAGGAACGTCAAACAGGCGAACGGGGTAGATCGCATCGTAGGAGATATTAGCTTCGCGAAGCACCTGCTCAACCGCCTCACGGCTCGGTGCTTGCCACTCACAGAAGCTCTTGCTGTCTTCGAAACCGCAGAAGGTTCGCATCCAAGTTATCCCTTCCGGAAGGGGTGTCTTGGTCAGCTCCTTCAGCTGTTCCTCACTAAACACAACGCTGTGTGCAACCATGAATCGGGACATCGTTCTCACCTCCTTCTCTCTGGATTCGTATCAATCTAGTATACTCCCGTAGCCAGTGGAAGGGAAACCCACGTTTCCGGGTGTCATTCGAGTCACTTAAGGCCTTAGCTATAGCAATTCCACTTACGTAGGCCTCGCCGGACGGGACGACAGGAGCAGCTAAACTCTAGTGTTGGATTGCAAGGCCAGGCACCGGGAGCTCGGAGGGATTAGCCGCACCGAAATGTAACGCACATCACACTGACGTGGTGCTGCCGATCACTTGCTGCGAAGTATGGGCTAACTCAACCAATCAATAGAAAAGGCTAGATCCTGATGTTGGATTGTAGGACTTGACCCCGACGAACTCCATGTGGGAAAGTGTATACATTTATCGATAAGTGTCAACATTTTCCCACTTCACGAACTGAGAAGGAGAGCTTCTTCGAGGAAAGGATCTTCGGCGACCACCGGTGAGAATTCGAGTGACACAAGACCTATTTCAGGCTGCTCCTTGAGGAATCATGGCATGCGTCCCCAGAATTCGCCCCACTTCCTTCGCCTACCCTTCCTTTGCGGCCATATATCCGCAGATCCATGCTGCTAAAGCCCATAGCCAAAGGGCCGCCGCCATGATGAGCCAATTCGTCGGCTCAAGTCCAAGTACCTTATCAGAGGCATCGCCAACGATTCCGACGATCAAGCAGCCTAGCCCCGCAAAGTCCAGGACGATGGCCATCAATGCATGCCATCTAGCTCCCATTCCGAAGAGCAGTCGCTTTAGATTACTCGGGATTTCATGCACTGTTATCACCTCCTTCCTACCTTCCTGTTACAGATAACATAGCAAGAGGGCCAATCTCTGTCAATTGATTTACGTTCCTCGGCGTGTTCCTCGTATTTTGCAAGTAGATACTTGTCTTTGTCCTCTGCTAGAGGTATGCTGGGAAAAGGTGGAGGTTTGGCTTATTTATCGCGGTGACTTTTCTCATCACAATGGGCTTTTGTTCTCCTCCGTGCACTGCGCTTTTCTCTTTCAAGAAAGCAGTGTTCGCAGCTTACAAAGATACCTCTCGTCTTTTTGAAGAAGGATTGCCATAGTCTGAGGTTGCGTTTTGCAGCGGACTCAGGCTAAAAGGAAGAGCCCAGCTTAAGTGGGCAGCCCTCAGAAGGAGGCAAGATGAAGAAAAGCAAGGGTGTAGCCCCCGATTTTTATGCAAAAGGAAAATCCCTCGTTCTGATCGTTCTTCTAGGCGGCTTGGTCGTCGCCACAACGTGGACCGTCTTTTCGTTGGATCGGCGAGCTTTGCCCGCAACTTCACTGAATCGCATGATGCAGGAGATGACGCCCTAACCCCGGTACTGCAGAGCATTCGTACGACGTATTGATAAGACACATGAGAAAAGCTCATACAATAAAGGTTTACTGTGCAAACTGCCGCCAGCTTTTGTACAAGTACCACAAAAAAGGGCCTGGTCACCTCGTTAAGTGCTACAAGGACAGGATTGTCGAAGACCACACGCACGGGGAGCTCAGGTGTCCTCACTGCAAAGAGGAGTTTGCCAGAGAAGCGATGATCCGCGGCAAGCCAGCCAACAAGATCATCCAGGGCAAGGTCTTCGTGAGAAGATGAGCGGGCCGCGTCGCGGCGTAGAATCTCTAAGAAATGTTGCAATTCAAGAGGCGACCCCGCCTTCTGCGCGCGTTTTTCACCCTCGCCGAATGACGGCGATCCCAACCCCGCCAAGGTGCGAGCGGCTCTGATGTGTGGGCGCAAGCGCGTGGCGCGCAAGGAGGCCAGCCAGGCCACCACGTGACACGAAGTCCTTAAACCCTGCATGATGTTCGTCCCCCGCGAGCGCCTCGATCAACCGGATCGCCTGCCAGGCAACATGGAAGCTCGCGCAGCGAGGTCGGTTGTAGTCGGCGATGATGAGGTACCCATCAGGCCGAAGAACGCGTAGCGCCTCTTTAAGCATCGTTTCTCGCTCCTTCTCGGTGTGTTCGTGAAGCGCGAACAGAAGAAGGCATGCATCGAACGACCCATCGTCGAAGGGCAGATCGTACGCCGAGCCGTGGATGTAATGTGTATTACGCCCGTTGCGCCGGCGGGCCGCAGCGACCATCACCTCGGATAGCTCGACTCCCGTGGCCTTCATCCCCGCTCGTGCAAGCATCCGGCACTGCGCGCCGGTCGCCGAGGCGATATCAAGAACCTCGCGCACGTTAAGCTTGCGACAGAGCCGAACGATCCTCAGCCGCAAAGGCCAGATCAACGGATCGATAAGCACGCGGTACACACGTACCTCGAACGCATCGTGGGAGATCGTGCAGCCCATCGATCACACTCCGTTTGGATTGTACACCGTTCCGGTTGCCTTCTTCTGCTTGTTGGGCGGACTTGCCGTAGAGCCTTCCGAGAATATGTTAATTCAAGATCTGACACCGACCGCCCACACTGAATACTTTCTTTCAAGAATGCTTGATTCATGATCGCTGATGCCTCACTTCTCGCTCGCCCACTCCTCGCCTAGTAACTCCGCCTGCGCCACGACGGTTTCGGTTGCCTTCTTCTGTTTGTCGGGTGGGTAGTCGTACTTGCGTAGGGTGCGTTTCACCATCACCCGCAGCTTGGCACGCGCGGATTCGCGCAGGGTCCAGTCGATCGTCGCGTTCTCACGAACGGTGTCGGCGAGTTCTCTTGCAAGCCGGCTCAATACCTCGTCCCCCATCACGGCTACGGCGCTATCGTTCGTTTCCAATGCGTCGTAGAAAGCAAGCTCCTTTTCCGTCAGTCCGAGCTTCTCGCCGCGGTTTGCGGCCTCGCGGATGTCTTTGGCTAGGCCGATCAGCTCCTCGATCACTTGCAGGGTCTCAATGGCGCGATTCTTGTAGCGGTGAATGGTCGCTTCGAGCATCTCGGAGAATTGACGGTACTGGATCAAGTTGGTTCGGCGACGTACCTTGATCTCATCGTTCAGCAGTCTCGTCAGCACTTCCACGGCCAGGTTTCGCTGGGGCATACCCCGCACCTCGGCAAGGAACTCGTCGGAGAGAATCGAGAGTTCCGGCTTGTCGATGCCGACTACTTCGAGGATGTCGATCACACGATCCGGCGCGATCGCCTTGGACACGATCTGACGAACGGCGGCGCTCAACTCCTCCTCGGGCCGCAGGCTCGTAACCGTGTGCTTGACGAGAGACGCCTTCACATGCTGGAAAAAGGCAACTTCGTCTCGTGCTGCAATCGCTTCGGGTTGCGGCACAGCGAGAGCAAACGCCCTAGACAGTGCAACGACTCCCTTGACAAAGGCATCCTTCCCCTCTTCCTGCTGGACAATGTGTTCCTCGGCCAGCGGCGCGAAGTGAAGCTTCTCCTGCTGTGTTCCTTTGAGGTAGGGCGTGTAGTCAAAGCCGTCGAACAGGTCCCGGCAGATCTCGAGCTTCTCCTGCATGATCGCCACGGCTTCTCTTTGATCGTATTTGATCTCACCCCGTCCGCCGCCTTCGGAGTAGTTGGCAAGGGCTTTGCGGAGAGCGTCGGCCAAACCGATGTAATCCACGATGAGTCCGCCGGGCTTGTCGTGAAAGACCCGGTTCACCCGCGCGATCGCCTGCATCAGTGTGTGCCCCTTCATCGGTTTGTCGACGTACATCGTGTGGAGGCACGGCGCATCGAAGCCGGTGAGCCACATGTCACGTACAATCGCGATTTTGAAGGGATCGTCCGGATTCTTGAACCGTTCCGCCAGGCGGTCACGGCGCTCCTTGCTGCGAATGTGAATCTGCCAGTTCGTGGGATCGGACGCCGAGCCGGAGATCACGACCTTGACGACGCCCTTTTCATCATCCTTATCGTGCCATTCGGGGTGATCTCGGATGATCTCGTTGTAGACCTCGACGCAGATTCGTCGGCTCATGCAGACGATCAATGCCTTCCCCTCGATCGCCGACAGCCGTTCGTCGAAGTGGGAAAGCAGATCATCGACCACGAGCGTCAAGCGCTTGGGCGTCCCAACGATCTCCTCGAGCTGCGCCCACTTCGTCTTCAATCGCTCAACCCGCTCGACCTCTTCGCCTTCGGTCACCTCTTCCAATTCCTCATCAATCTGAGGGAGGAGGCTCTCGGGTAGATCGAGGTTCGCGATGCGGCTTTCGTAGTAGATCGGTACCGTTGCCTTATCCCGAACAGCTTGCTGGATGTCGTACGTGCTGATTGTGTTCCCGAATACAGCGAAGGTATTGCGGTCGGACAACTCAATCGGCGTGCCCGTGAAGCCGATGAACGTGGCGTTTGGAAGCGCATCGCGGATGTGTCTTGCGAATCCCGTGATGAACTCATATTGGCTTCGGTGTGCCTCGTCCGCGATCACCACGATGTTGTCTCTATCAGTCAGAAGGGGCATCTGATCTTCTGACTGACCCTCACCCCTGGCCCCTCTCCCAAAGGTAGAGGGGAACGCAGCTTCGTGGATTCGCTCAAGTACCTGTTCAGGATCTTCCTCAACCAGGGCGTTCGGAAGGCGGAGCACAGTAAAGCCGAGACCTTGCAGATAGGCATCTCTCTTCCGATCGTGCGTTGCTTGCTGATCCCTCTCGTGGATCGGTCCATCGAGTTCGATGACCAAGTTCTTCTCCGCGCAGAAGAAGTCGGCGATGTAGTCGCCAATCTGATGTTGCCGTCTGAACTTGAGCCCAGCGAACTGCCGGTCACGCAGGAGTTCCCACAAGATGTCCTCTGCCGAAGTCTGGTCCTTGCGAAGCTCCCTGGCTCGCGTAGCCAGCCCAGCAAAGTCATACCCACCTCTGTATTGTTGGTCTTCACCTCCTCTCCCTTTGGGAGAGGATCGAGGTGAGGGTGCCGCCGAAGGCGGCATAAACTTCTGGATCGTGGTGAACACGACCCCGCCCGAGGCAACGCGCAGCTTCTTTCGGAGATCCGCTCGGCTTTCGGCCTGCACCGGAGCTTGGCGCAGGAGCTCGGAACAGCGCGAAAACGTTCCAAAGAGCTGGTTGTCGAGGTCGTTTCGGTCCGTGATCACGACGATCGTTGGATTGCGCATGGCGGGGTGGAGGACCATCTTTCCGGCAAAGAAGACCATCGTCAGGCTCTTGCCCGCACCCTGCGTGTGCCACACGACGCCGCCCTTCTTTTCTCCTTCCGGTTTCGAGGCTTCGACGACCGACCGCACGGCGCGACGAGTCGCATGGAACTGATGATAAGCAGCGACCTTCTTCACGATAACATCGCGGTCGCTTTCGAAGACAACGAAATGACGGACCAGATCGAGGAACCGTTCTCTATCAAAGACGCCTTTGACTAACACCTCCAGTTCTAGTTCGGTGGCAGCAGCCACGCGTTCACCCGCAACCGTCTTCCACGGCAGGAACCATTCCCTTGGCGATGTGATGGTTCCCATCCGGGCTTGCTCCCCATCGGAGATGATGAGGAGTTCGTTTGTAGTGAAAAGGCTTGGGATCTCGGCCTTGTATGTATCGATCTGTTTGCGCGCTGTCTCGATCGTGGCATTCTCGTCCGCCGGATTCTTCAGCTCGATCACGGCCAGCGGGAGGCCATTGACGAAGACGACGATGTCCGGCCGTCGATTGTACTGGCCTTCGACGACCGTGAACTGGTTCACGACGAGCCAGTCGTTCGCTTCCGGATGCTCGAAGTCGATCAGCTTCACCGAGTCATAGGCGATCCCGCTGTCGTCATCCGTGCCCCCTCTCCCATTGGGAGAGGGCCGGGGTGAGGGTTCCCGTCGGTACTCCACGGGAATACCATCCGTGAGCATCTTATGGAACGTCCGGTTGCGGAGGATGAGAGAAGGCGAGTCGATGTGCAGCACTTTCCGCAGAGCTTCTTCCTTCGCTTCGGTAGGAAGGGTCGGATTTAGCGAATCGATGGCAGCTTCGAGACGATCGCGCAGGATGACGTCGGAGTAGGACTTACGCTCTGAGGCAGGTTCGTCGGGAGCGATGTCGGGGCCATGGAGAACGTTGTAGTTCAAAGCCCCGAACCAAGCTAGGACGGTTTGTTCCAGTGTATCTTCTGTGATCATTGCGATCCTCTTGTCATCTGCCCTGTTCGGTTTTTCTCCAAGCGCCTGTTGACTTCTTCGTCGTTATACCCTATACTGCATTTGTAGGCTGGTCACTGCGTAGCGGGGGCTGGCCTCTTATCATTTTGGAAGCACGATAAGCCCATAACCTTCGTACTTTCCCTCACGATTACGTCGAAACTTTGATTCCACGATTCTGAAATCTTCTTTTACCAACTTTCCCAGTAGGTGTCGCCCAATGGGAGTAACCACTAAGTCGGCCAACTGCAGACCCGCTAGGTTGTCTGACTTGGGCCGCAGATTGAGTGCCAGGATACGTTTCTCGATTTCGCTCGCCTGCATGAACTGCGTACCCTGGATCTTCAAATTCAACCAGGCCAGTTCGAGCCCCCGATCGAGTGTTGGGCCACGCCGTTCCGCAACGATGACGCCACCATCCTCCACATCGCCGATCTCCATGCAAAAGCGCTCAATGAGAATATCTAGGCTCAAGAGGTAAGGATCCAGCGCAGCAACTCCATAACGAGAAAGGTGTGCTTCCTTGCGAATCGCACAGGCAACTACGGTGAAGTGTAACGAACGCATCAGAGCGTTAAGTTCATCGTAGAAACGCCTTCGGAAAGCGCTATTCTTCATTTGCTCAAAACCATTACGATTCCGCGTTATGTCGGCCGTGTGAAGTATCAGATCATCGCGGCCAAACAGACGCCTCTTAAATTCCTGAACCGCTTCGGTTAGCTCTTCCTCAGCGTAGTCCTTATCAACGATGACACCACCGAGCACGAACAGCGGGTACTGCAGATCAATCACGGAAAGGTTATGGTCTCCAGATTCATCAAGAAACAGGACCTTCATGTCGCTGCCTCCATCGGTTTCTTCACATCCTTTGCTTCGTTAGGCAAGCCAGGGTTCAGCGAATCAATCGCGCCTCCAAGGCGATCTTGAAGAATGACATCGCTGTAGGATTCGCGCTCGGCGCGATGTCGGGTCCGTGGAGAACGGACCATTCCAGTCCCTCGAACCAGTTGAGGGCCGCTTCTTCGACGTGGGATTCGGTGATCCGTCTCATCTGGCCTCCTTGGCGAGACTTCATTTGCCACGTTCAACCGAGTAGTCAATCTCGCCATATTGGCGGGCTAAGTGGCGAGATCGCGCCCGTATGCCCTGCGATTGGAAAGAATCCCGCCATTTCGCCGTAATCTCTGGCGAGATCGGTTGCCCAGAAGGCTCATGGACGGCCAACCTCGTTCGGATAGATCTCGATCATTGGCGTTCTCCCAGTGCAGATCTGAGGCTGTGACAGACCATCCATCCCAACCCCTCGAACCATTCGAGAGCAGCTTGCTCAATCGCAGATTCCGTTACAGCCCGCAATAGCACCCCCAATCAATCAGCTCGTTCGATCGCTCTCTTGATCGAATCGAGGCTGAAACTGTAGGCCCAAGATACCCCGGCATTCAGGAGTCCGCTTGGCGTCTCGTAATCGCGGTCGATCTTGACTGCTACGAGCTTCTTGTCCAGCTCTTTCGCCTTCTCGATCTCCCACGCGATCCACTTGCTCTTGTGCGTGTGCTTGCCCACCAAGCACAAGAAGTAGGTGGCAGCGTTGATCTTGGCAGAGATCGCACGCCGGATGGCTGCTGCATCGTCCGAGTCAACCGACACATCCGCCGACATATCAGTAAACGAGAAGTCGAATTCATTATTCTCATCCCACGCGACAAGTAGGTTCTTATAGTGCCTGTCATGGTCGTAGTCGTAGCTTATGAACACCTTCTTCTTAGCCATTTGATTTACCCTCCTTCGTCTCACAGACTCGTTGCTTCCAGGCCGTGTTCTCTTGACTGACCAGCGCTTCGACTGCCTCTACGAATCGAGGAAAGCTCTTCTCTTCCTCGTAAGGCCCTGCACCAGTAAGGTAGAGGAATTTCTCATGCTTTAGGGTCTCCGCAGTCGTCCGGTAGTCCGCCCAGCGGTCTCTAGACTGCAAGAGAGATACGGTACTGGCAATCACCGCCGAGAGTCCGCCGAGTGTGGCGATTGTCAAGCTGGCCCATGAAAGGTTCAACCACTGGGAGATGATCGGTATCAGTGCTGCTGAGGCAATCGCCGCGATTTCGAAACTCAAGAAGAGCTTCTTGTTTCGTTCACTTCTCCGGCCGTACCAGTCGATCTGGTGATCGACGCGCTCGCTCATGTATCGCTCTTCATCCATGTTCATATCCCCTCCGATCTCGGTGCCTCTGCCTTTCCTAGCTCTGTCAAGAGTGCGTACTCCTCCCAATGCGCTGCGATGAAGCCGGAGATCCCGCCGCTGGGATAGAAGGCCGGGTAGATCTGGCGGAACTTCGCGAGCGCATCATCCAACGACGTCCGCGGCAAGACGTCGGTTTCCCGCAGGAGATAGAGGAAGCCGATTCCCGGGCTGCGCGATTCGCCCTGGTTGCAGTGTACGAGGATCTTCAAGCCTTCCGCGAGCTTCTCGTGGATGAACGCGATCGCCTTGTCGATGATCTCCTTCGGGATGTACGCGGGGTTGGGTGCATCAACCAAGTTCAAGTACAGACGGTTTCCGCGCTCTGCGAAGTAGTACTCGGGATGCGCTTTTGGCGCGCCTTGGGTTGTGTACCCGAGAAGCTTCCGATGGTAGGGGTTCTTGCAGGCATGAACGACCGCCCAGCCTTCTTGGGCTTTGACCTGATACTCGTAGTCGCCCTGATGGCCGACGTACAGGTTCGGATGGATTTCAACCATATCGAATCACGTCTCCAGCTCCTCGACACGTGCAAGTCGAACTCTGAATCCCAGCGTTCGCAGATGCTTCGCCCGTTGCATCAGATTCAGTTTGCTGAAGAATGGGAGCGCTTCAGGCCACTCTGGAACGGGCTTCTCGATTATGGCGAACGTGATTTCGTACTCACCCGGGGTCGGTCGATCGACTGGCACTACACCTGCAAAGGCTCCATGACCAATTGCATCCAAGTGAGCTCTGACGTCTCCCCGAAGTGAGTCCTCGACCAAGAACGCTTCCGCTGAGACGGCCCCCTGAGAAAACAGGTGGCTCAGAGTCGCAGAGTGGGCTCTACGCTTCACATGGATGATCTGTCTGTCGAGCGACAATAGATCGCAAAACTCGATTGCCGAGTTCGCCCCTGGAAGGGTGAAGAGCTTCCTGTCCAGCAGGCAGAGATCCTCTCGCGAATCCGCGGCTCGCTTGTTGTATGCCTGTTCCCATTCCCCAGGAAAGGCGCTTGGAAGGTCAAGCGGGGTTGTGTCAATCGAAGCTAGGTACTCGCGAACTTGCTCAGCAAAGCCGATCTCTACCTGGAACCATGTGCCCGCGAGCAAAGCATAGAGCCGGTGTTGGTGCTCAGTCTCCCAAACCAAACACGAGTAGATGCTCCAGCGCTTGTCGAGCCTATCCAAGCCAGTCCAGTAGACTCCGGCCTTGTGCCGTCGCAGGATCTCAATGTTAAGGTCGCGTCGCGTGTCTTCGCCAAGGGAAGTGAAGTAGTCCTCGATCAGCAAGTCCTCATATCGAGACTTATCTCGAGTACCACTGAAGCCAAAGCCTTCCACGCTCTCCCAATCGATTGGCTCAGGTGGCGCAAGGTAGGCACGCTCCCCTGTGTCCGACCGGAGGTACTCGACGAGCAAGCTGTCAAGCTCGTGACTGACTCCTTTGTCGTCTACCTTGCCGAGATGGTCAATCCAGCCGAAGCGTTCTCTGTAGGAATCGTCCTGGTACGCCTCAAGTATGGATTCCAAGGCGCCGCCCAGTTCTTCAATGGAGATAGGAGCCCGAATCGTAAGAGCATCCTTGCCTCCAATGCTCCTCACCCATTCAAGGTCGCCGCGCGGGCTACCTACAACTCCGCGAAGGACGTCAGTCGTGACGTCCGGCGAGAACGATCCAAGCTCTGAACCACGGCTTGTTTGTCTGCGCGTTGTGATGACAAGATCCTCGTAGGCAAGGAGATCGAGTGAACGCAGCTGAGTAGGATCGACTCGATTCAGAGCCACTCTCAGGCCGAAGCCGAGCTCATACAGATCCGGCCTAAGAAGGCTCCACCCGTAGCCAAACGTGAAGGCGAATGTCCTTCCAGCTGCGTTCAGGAATAGAACGCCGTAGCTCGATGAGTTGAAGGCATTGTCAAGATCTCCGTCTAGCGCTGGCCCCACATACTCGGCCCAGCTTGGCGGATGAGGATGGCTGGCAATGTACGCGAAGCGGCCATCAAGGCCGATATCATCGCGAAGCTCAAGCCACTGCACATCTTCTCTGTCAGCACGTATTGCATCTTCGAACGAATCGAGATCCTCCTTGAGAAGCAAGACCGTCAGCTTCCGAGTCTTCTTCTTCATGGCACCCTCCCTAACATCAGCTCCGGGAGCACCGCATCACGAACTCCCGCCAATCGAAACGATTCCTCCTCATTGAGCCCAATTCTCTCATCCACCGCGAATAGCTGGTTCTCAAATGCTGCGACAGTCTCGTTCGGCGGGGCGACCCACTTCAGGTCCGAGAACTGGCTCTTGTTGATGGCTCCGAAGACGGTGCCCTCGGACTCGTATTCCCCCAATCGACTCTGAAGAGAGAGCATCGAGTAGTACGTATAGGAACGGCTGCCGCTACGGTGTCTGACTGCGGCCAATCCTCGACCAACGCAGAGCAGCTCTGGAGCCATGTTGATATCACCAACCGGAGCACGGACGGTAACAAGCGTGTCGCCGGTCTCGGCAAGACGCTTGGGATCGGTGCAGAAGACTCGCTTCGTCGGGTAGCGAAACCCAAAGTCGCGCCGTCCCTGGAAGAACGGCAATCCATCGCCCTCTTCGTTGTATGTGGAACCAGGTGGCGACTGTCCCATCGTCACGTCGAACTCATCGCCGACTGTCGAGATCTCCCACCCCTTCGGAATCATCCCTAGGGGGGAGTCTTCAAAGCTGTCGGGGAAGAGGGCGGCGGTTTCGGGATCCATGCCGGCGGGTTCGCGGCCTTCGGCCTTGGCGTGAACAGGATCGCCTGTCTGCGTGCGTGCGGCGATCTTCGCACGCACAGGCAGGAAGTCAATAAACCAGCTCTTGAAGATCGCTCGAGCGATCGCCTCCAGCGTTCGATTCATCCGCCGATTCAGCTCGATCTTGTCGTCCAGTGTTCCGAGGATGTGGGCGATCTTGTCTTGATGCGGCTTGGAGGGTAGCGAAAGCGGGATGAGTTCCAGGATCTCCTGATTGAGTGATGGCATTGTTGCGCCGTGTGCGTGCTGCTCGATCCACGTCCTGTGAGCCCGTGTACCAAATACGTATGAGACAAACACCGCGTTGATCTTGTCCGTGTCGAGTCTGAGTCGAATACAGTCGCTGCCTTGCACCCATCCCTCTTCCTGGGCTTTCACGAGCGCTCGCCGTGACACGGAACCTTTTCGGGCAAACAAGATGTCTTGTTTCTGGAGCTTGTACTTCCCTAGCCGTGCCACTGTCTCATCATCGATTCGTGGTAGGTCTTCGTGAAGAAGCTGGTTGTCTCCAATGTGCTTCACAGCCACTACTGGTGTGCCAGTGTCCCTGTACGCGGAGGCATGCAACATCGTCCCGAAAGGTCCCGTCTGGAGTTTCGCAAGCCCGTCTTCGACCAGCTGGCCAAGTGTGGTGTCACGCCATTCACACATCAAGTCCCAACCCCTTCAGGTTCTTTCGGATCTCGTCTTCGAGACGCTTGGACTCAGCAAATTGCTCGTATAACTCCGACGTGAGTCGCGCCATCTTCTCTTCGAACGGTTCGCCGTCGTCCTTGACTGGTGGTGCACCAACGTAGCGGCCGGGCGTGAGGACGTGGCCGTGTTCGCGGATGTCATCAAGTAGTGCGCTCTTGCAGTAGCCTAAGATGTCCTGGTAGACATCACCCTCACCCCTGCCTCTCCCAGAGGGAGAGGAGCTAAGCACTGCTTCATCTGCAGTTACCCCCTGGCTCTCTTCCAGCAGGAGAGGGGATTCACCTCTCCAAGAATGGTACGTAGTAGCGATCTTAGCAATGTCCTCGTCGGTTAGCTCGCGGTGCGTCCGATCGACCATCGTCCCCATCTGCCGCGAGTCGATGAATAACGTTTCCCCTCGTCTGTCGCGGAAACGTCCCTCACCCCCAGCCCCTCTCCCAGAGGTAGAGGGGTGCCCATGCCCTTTGGTCGGCGTGCCCGACTTCTCACGAGCGATGAACCAGAGACAGGCCGGAATCTGCGTCCCGTAGAACAGCTGTCCAGGCAGCGCGATCATGCAGTCGACGAGATCGGCTTCGATAATGTTCTTCCGGATCTCGCCCTCGCCAGACTGGTTGGAACTCATCGAACCGTTGGCAAGGACGAATCCAGCAATACCTATTGGCCCAAGATGGTGGATGAAGTGCTGTACCCAGGCGAAGTTGGCGTTGCCCGTCGGAGGAACGCCGTACTTCCAGCGAACGTCCTCACGCAGGCGATCGCCGCCCCAATCGGAGTCGTTGAATGGCGGATTGGCGAGGAGGAAGTCGGTCTTCAGGGTCTTGTGGAGGTCGTTGTGGAAGCTGTCGGCGTGTTGTCCGCCGAGGTTCGCTTCGATGCCGCGGATGGCAAGGTTCATCTTGGCAAGCTTCCAGGTGGTCGGGTTCGATTCCTGGCCGAAGATCGACAGCTTGCCAACCTTCCCGTTGTGGGCGCGGATGAACTCCTCGCTCTGCACGAACATCCCGCTCGATCCGCAGCACGGATCGAACACACGACCTTCGTACGGCTCGATCATCTCGACAAGAAGCTTGACGATGCAGCGAGGCGTGTAGAACTCGCCGCCTTTCTTTCCCTCCTTGCTCGCGAACTGACTGAGGAAGTACTCGTACACCCGGCCGAGGATGTCCTTGGAGCGGTTCTCTTCGTCCCCGAGACCGATCGTCCCGATGAGGTCAATCAACTCTCCGAGCCGCTGCTTGTCAAGCGCCGGACGGGCATAGTCCTTGGGCAGGACGCCCTTGAGCGACGGGTTCTCCTTCTCGATCGCGACCATCGCCTCGTCGGTCAGCACCCCGATCTCCGGCTGCTTGGCCCGTTCTTGCAAGTACGACCAGCGCGCCTCCTTCGGCACCCAGAAGATGTTCGCCATCGCGTAGGCATCGCGGTCTTCGGCCTCTTCGTAGCGGAGCTTCGGCTCGGCCACGAACCACTCGCTGTTCGGATCGGCAAGCTCACGATCGATCCCCCGACGGCGCTCCTCGAACGCATCGGAGATGTACTTGAGGAAGATCAGCCCGAGCGCGACGTGCTTGTACTCCGACGGGTCCATGTGCCCGCGCATCTTGTCCGCCGCCTGCCACAGCGTTTCTTCGAACCCCAGCGTCGCGCTGTTGTTCCTGCTTCTGTGCGCCACGTCCGCACTCCCCCGTAAATGAGTTCCGCTCTTTACTAAATGATCCTATCCCAATCGCATTGTGCGGGCAACTGAAGAGTGATTCTTACTCTTGCTGCAGTTCCCAGTCAGTCCTGTAGCGTCGGGCACGGGTCCCGACGCCACGGGATGATGTTGGTTCTGTAGCGTCGCACCCGGCGGACTAAGGGATCGATCCGATCCCCTCGCAGCACGCTGAGGGGCCTATTCATTCCTTCTCTGCGTCCTTCGCGATCTCTGCGAGAGGCAGATTTTCTCGCCAAGACGCCAAGAGCGCCAAGTGTTCCTCAGCTTTCTTTCCCCGTCGCCTCAGCAGCCTCCCGTAGCCGCTTTTTGACCCAGCGAGCTCCCGGTCCGCGCCCGTGAAACTCTATTGCTCCCTCGTCTCGGAGTTCGCGCAAGATCCGGCGCACCCACTCGTGGCTCACACCCGGACACTCCACTTCGATATCCGCTGCCCGAAACGGCCCAAGTGTGCGCTCGACAGCATTTCGAATTCGCTCGGCCTTTGCTCCCTTTCCGGTCCGAATGGCTCCGACGCGGTTCTCGAATTCTCTGTACGCAGCAAGTAGCACGCCCCAGAAGTAGCTCATCCAAGGGAAGGCGTCGTGCTCTCCCTCGTGCCAGCCCTGCGAGCAGCGCTCCAGCGTGTCGTAGTAACTCTCTCTTGTCTGCTCGAAGACGCGTTCCAGGCTGATGTAGCGTCCAACGTCATATCCATGATGATACAACAGGAGAACCGTCAACAGTCGGGAACAGCGTCCGTTTCCATCGTCGAAGGGGTGAACGCAAAGGAAGTCGAGAATTGTTAGGGGCATGACAACAAGGGGTTCCCGACCGTCTCGATAGACGGCATCGTGGTAGCGATCGACAAGTTGCGTAATGGCTTCCTCGGTTCCCGACGCCGCGACCGGTCTGAACCGAATGCGTCGCGATCCGTTAAGGTATCGCTTGATGATCACGTTGTCGCGGGTCTTCCAATGCCCTCCCT
>Ga0315547_1001881_pt1 | contig 15496 bp, 14 predicted proteins | sample SalMarSW160240MG_2_FD_202542 | JGI IMG/M metagenome (GOLD analysis project Ga0315547, IMG submission 202542) | Salt marsh sediment microbial communities from the Plum Island Ecosystem LTER, Massachusetts, United States - Salt Marsh Sediment SW1601-240 ... | reverse complement strand
ATCGCCCCTGTTCAGCGAGAACTTCCTTTTGAATTTCTTTGTTGGCGATCGCTTCTATCTCCGTTGCGCTAAAATCGCTTAAAGCTCTATTAGCAGATGGCTGATTATCTGATGATGGTTCAATCTTTTGAGATGATGGCTGCGGATTGACAATCCTTTGAAATTCGCTCTCTGAAACCGCATTAAGTTTTGCCAGTGCTCTGGTCTGGGATTTATTCAGCCTGCCCTGGTGCGACATCGCTGGCATATAGGGTGGTGGTCGCAGTATTTAGCAAGTAAGGTCCTTATACCCACGCTTTGCAATCCAGGTCTGGGCCAGGGGTTATGCTGAATCAAGTTTTCCCAACAATGTTTTCACACGGTCTGCCGGCGTTTTCTTGACAGGGGGAATATAGGATGTCCCCAATTCACACATCATCGCATTTACCTCATACGCCATGACCGGTAACAGGGAGAAGGCATTCAACGCAGGCTGCACAGGATCCATTGAAAAACCGATTGATCCTGAAACTATCATCAGCCAGATACAAAAAATGGTAGGGGTTGATAAGGCTGACGCATAAACTCCAACTCTTCGGAATTTATCCATTCAGAAGTTTTATTTTCTTTTCATGAACTTTTTGATTTCGTCATGGTTACCCACAAAAAGAAATGTAATCCGATCTGTGAACTCAAAGAGAATACGGTCTTTAATACTGGAACGGATTTCCCAATAGTTCCCGTGCCAATTTTTAAGGCCCAGGCCAAGGGGTAGGTTAGTTTCGCTATCCAGATATTTCAGGAAAGTATCAATGGCCTGATAGATCTTTTGTTGCCGTGAGGGGACGAGTTTCTTGAAGCAACGGTCAAAGCTGGCTTTAAATTCAAATTGCACGTTATTTCATCATCCGCTTCAAGTGTCTACGGGCAGATTTTGAATCACTATAGCTGGCGCCAGGTTCATTTTTTAGCTGGTCCAGTTTGAAGGCGAGCTTTTCATAGTCGTCGCGGCTGAATTCGTCAATAACAACGGGTCGCATTCGAATGGAATCGTTTTCGCATTCGAGCGTTACATAATCTCCTTCGTTAAGATAGAGGCGCTCCATGAACTCCTTTGGGATGGTAACCTGTTTATTCCGTGTAATTTTCCTTAGCATGACACTTTGTCCTTTAATTGCTTTTTTACTAAAATATGATTTAACTAATATAGTATTTTCTTTGTTGAATGTCAAGTTAAATGGGATTTCCTGTCGAGTTATTATTTTTATGAAAAAATATAAGGGAAAATATTCTTCACTGAATTGGGTATCTAACGGGGTAAACGTTATCTAAGAAATAGTTTAAAAGGAGGTCTAACAGAATGAAAATCCTTATTGTTGATGATAAGAAAGAGAATCTCTCTCTATTAGAGACTCTGCTAAAAGGAAGTGGCTACGAAGTCGTATCCGCTACCAATGGCAAGGAAGCCCTGGAAAACTTCGCGCCGAAGGCTTTGACATGATTGTCTCCGATATTCTTATGCCGGTGATGGATGGGTTTCAGCTTTGCAGGGAAGTGAAGGGGGACACGGAATTGGAAGAGCTAAAAGAAAAAAAATGCCCGTTGGGGGCACAGAGACCATCCTGCTTGTGGATGATGAGGATTTTATCCTAGATTTAGGGGATCAGATACTCAAAAAGTTTAGCTATAAGCTGATTACTGCCCCGGATGGTGAGAGTGCCCTGGAGGTTTATCGCAAGAAGAAAGAGAAGGTCAATCTCATCATCTTAGATTTCATTATGTCAGGGATGGGTGGCAGGAAATGTCTTGAAAAACTTCTCAAGATAAATCCTCGGGCAAGGGTTCTTATTGCCAGTGGCTATTCTGTCAGTGGACCCACGAAGGAAGCCCTTGAAGCTGGGGCAAAAGGCTTCATCAGTAAGCCTTATGATGTTAAGCAGATGCTCAAAGCAGTTCGTGAAGCGCTGGATGATGATTGATAGTGGCGGTGTGTGCAGCTATTTTTTTGAACCTTCTTCGTGTGTAACTAAAAATATTGTCGGTACTTCTACATCTTGTGGTTACGATTTTAAACCAATTGTACAACATAACTGCTATAAATCGTAAGTCTCCCATAAGTCACCTGGCTTACGATTACTATACGTAACATGGGCAGGTTGGGTGAATATTTCTAACTAAATTAAACAATCGCTCGCAATCCAAATTCTTGCTTATTTGAATTGCTGTTTACCGCCGATCCTAATCAGTGAATAAGAAATGAAATATTGTAAGAAGATATCTATGATTCCAGATGACAGTTGTAAAGCCAAATCTCAGCCATTACAATTTTTCTGGGTATTCCAGGAGCCCTTTTATCCTAAAATTTTCTTCATCAATGCTATCAGTTCCTCTGGTTCTTCTGGTTTTTCAATATAAGCTTCGGGTTCGGGTACAGATTGACCGGCAAATTCATCCAATACTTTCTGGGATTTGAGGAAGCTTTTTTTGGGTATAGCAGAAAGCACAATCACAGGAATATCTTTTAAAGATTCCTCGGTCTTCAATTCGTGATACATCCTGATCCCACTCTCTTTTGGCATCAACATATCTAAAATAATCAAATCCGGTTTATCCTCTCTTACCTTACTCATGCCCTCAACACCGTTCTTGGCCTCTATTGCTTCATACCCGCTTTTTTCCACAAGTTTTGAGACAACCTTTCTGATATCAAGATCATCGTCAACAGTTAGAACCTTCTTCATGATGCATCCTCCTTAATTATTTCTTAACTTAAAATTGATGGACTCGTAAAAAGTCAAAAATACTCCCTCTCCCTTCATGGGAGAGGGCTGGGGTGAGGGTGAATACAGCGTTATTTTACGCACTTACGTCCCCCTCCCCTTAATCCCCTCCCACCAGGGGAGGGGAAATTCGACTTTTTACGAAACCATCAAAATTGGCCTTAATCCTCTTTTCCGATCGCTCCTGATGTAGCTACATCCCCATATGGCAATCGAATGGTAAACATCGATCCCTCTCCGGGTTGTGAGGTTACAGTAATGGTTCCACCATGTTCCTGGACTATCTTCTGGGTATTCAGGAGCCCGAGACCAGTGCCTCTTCCCTCTTTGGTGGTAAAAAAACTGGTAAATAGCTTTTCTTTGGTCTCTTCATCCATACCACAACCGTTGTCAGATACCTCAAATTTGACCATGCCATCATCTTCAAGGATTGTCCTTACCTCCACCACCCATTTCTTCTCTTCATTAGAGTCATAAATACAGGCATCTATGGCGTTTGAAACCAGGTTGAGCAAACAGCGATGAATGCCTTTAGGATCGATAACTGCCTCTCCCATGGATGGATCAAAATCTTTAATAATCTCTATACTATATTCCTTTGCGCTCTCTTGCGTAAGTTTACAGACATCATCCGCAATCTCATTGGGGAAACATTTTTCATACTCAGGCTTTCGTTCTCTGGAATACTCAAGCAAATCAAGGACCAGACCAGAAATTCTGCCCATGTTACTTTCTACCAAATCCCAGCCGTCCTTAAGAGAATCTGTCTCATTTTCTTTAAGGGCCTCATTTACCAAATAGACTCCACCTTTTAGGCCGAACAAAATATTTTTGACATAATGGGCAAGACTGGCTACGGTTTGCCCAACAGCCGCCAATCTTTCTGATTGAATTAGTTCTTTTTCCAGTTGCCTTATCTTGGTTAATCGTTCCTCCACCTCCACCTTAACGGCAACCCAATACTTTACCCTTTGAGACAGTTCTCTATAATCAAAGGGCTTCACTATATAGTCATCTGCCCCAAGGTCCAGTCCCTTAATCTTATCAGGCACCCTTGCCTTAGCGCTCAGCATAATGATAGGGATATGTTTGGTGTTATCATACCTTTTTAATCTTTTTGATACCTCATAGCCGTCTATTTTGGGCATCATTATATCTAATATTATTATGTCAGGCTGATATTCCGCTACCTGTTGCAGGGCCTGCTCCCCATCATAGGCCTCTGAGGTATCATACCCTTCAGCATGAAACCTCTTGGTTAGCAATTCCACAGTATCAATATTATCATCAACTATTAATATTTTAGCCTTGTTAGTCATTTAAATGTTCTATATATTGATTATGGTTCATATGAAAGTGCCTAAAGTGCCTAAAGTTAACTACTTTACTACTCAACGACTCAACCATTTGACCACTCAACTACCTTCATCCTTCGTTGTGGCCGAAAGGCCATGAGTGTTCATGAAATATTCGATTTGTTTTGGTAATTCCCGAACATCAATGGGCTTAGGCATATAGCCATCACAACCTGCGGCTAAGGCAACTTCCATATCCCCTTTCATTGCATGGGCTGTCAGGGCAATTACCGGAATATGTTTAAGGTCTCTATCACTTTTTAATCTTCTTGTTACCTCATACCCATCTATCTTTGGGATAAAAAGGTCCATAAGAATAAGATCCGGCTTTTCAGTCTTTGTTTTTTCTAAAGCCTCTTCACCATCGACCGCTTCAATTGTCTTATAGCCATTGATCTTCAAGACCTTAACCACCAATTCCCGGTTATCCTGATTATCCTCAACCACTAAGATTTTCTGTGATGAACCTGTCTGAATTTCTTTATTGTACATGGCTGATACCATTTTAATACTAGTTAAATGGTTACTATTCAGGTTGTTAGGTTCACCGTTCACCGTTTCCCGATAAAATCGGGATTAATTTCTTTATAATTTTCATCATATTTATTGGGCGACATAAAATTCGCCCCGCCCGCCTTGCCTGAGCGAGAGCGATGGCGGGCAGGTCCGGATTTGTGTGCAAAACTGCCTGTTCTCCTGAAAGAGCCGGATGAGCTCTGAATTCGTCAAGTGATCGAACCCGTTTTTCATCTGTCTAACCTTGATGGTTTTGTAAAAAGTCGAGAAACTCCCTCTCCCTCGATGGGAGAGGGTTGGGGTGAGGGTGGATAAAGCAATATTTCAAGTACTTACCTCCCCCTCCCCTTAATCCCCTCCCACCAGAGGAGGGGAAATGGGACTTTTTACGAGGTTATCAACCTTGAACCGTGAACCCAGGAACGTTGAACCTAAGCAGTTACGTTAAATATATATATCAGTATTTCTCAATTTTTGCGGGAAAATATCATTGCTCTTTTAAGCCAGGCCCATTTTCGGGACCCTCATGGAGTAATGTAATTCTCCTGTTCTCTCCTTACAATGCTATTCTTCTCTCACAGGCAAAGTGAAGTAAAACTTACTGCCCTCTCCGTATTTGCTCTCTACCCAGATATTTCCAGCCTGCATTTCAACCAGCCCTTTGCAGATACTAAGCCCTAAGCCGACCCCTCCGTATGGACGGGTTGCTGAGATATCAAGGGGTGTAAACATATCAAATAGCTTATCAAAATCCTTTTCTCTGATTCCCATGCCTGTGTCTGAAATACAGACCTCAACAAATTTAGGTGTCTGGGACCGTCTGGCACTTAAGGTAATACGACCCTTCGAGGTAAATTTAATGGCATTATGCAGTAGATTTGTTACCACTTGCCTGACCCTATCTGGGTCTGCATATGCCAGTGGTAAATTTTCATCAAAATCTGTATCAATAATCAACTGCTTTTTGTTTATCATTGGTTCAAGGCTTGAGATAGTTGTCTGGATAATATCCTGTACATCGACTGCGCTCAAGTCTAATTCCACTCTTCCAGATTCAATCCTTGACATATCCAAAATTTCATTGATTAAGGTGAGCAAATTTTTAGCATTATTATCGACCTTTGTCAGACTGTTCTCTTGCTCTTCGTTAACATCCCCATCTATCCTATCTATGAGCAGTTCCGTATAGCCAATTATAGAATTGAGCGGGGTCCTGAGTTCATGGGACATATTTGCCAGAAAAGAAGATCTAAGTTCATCAAGCTTTTTTAGCTCTATGTTAGCTTGCTCAAGTTCCGTCGTTTTTTGCTCCAGGTCATCATGGGCGGTTTGCAATGCCTCCTTAGCCTCTCTGCGCTCTGTTGTATCCCAGAAGGTTTCAATTGAGCCAACTGTCTTCCCATCGGCATTTTTAATCGGCGAAGCCGTAAAGAAGAGCCATTTGCCTTTCTCACCTATGTGTGGAAAGAATTCTTCTGCCTCATACGCGCCTTCGATGAGGGCTGACTTCCGCCAACTATGGCCATAGTATTTATCTATCTCCTCCTCCTCCATTTTATCCACTATAACATCAGCCATTATGGGCCTTTTTTCCGGCCTGAAGGGTAGCCACTGCTTATTCGTTCCCACTATCTCCCCAGCCTTATAGCCGAAAAATTTTTCGCAGGCCCTGTTCCAGTGGGTTACAATGTGGTCCTTATTTATCACAAAGGTTGGTATAGTATTTCCGTCGATTATCTGCGACAGGGCCCTCTCCCTTTCAACGATTTCTTTCTCTACGGCCTGCAGGTGCCTGGTCCTTTCCTCCACGATCCTGGCAAGCTGATGGGAGAATAAGGCAAATTCCTTTTCGATCTTATCTGGCTCGCATATATGTTCCCTTAGCTCCCTTTGACTCCTCACGCTTTGTTCTTCGATCTGAAGGAAATCCCAGACTGACATAGCCTCGAGGTGGTCTATAAGCCTTACATTTCTTGGTTTCGTCGACTTGATTTCCTCCAGTAATCGATCATCTCCTGTTACCTCTATGAGCAGATCCAGCCCTTCGATGCTATAGAGGTCCCTGTAGTTCAGGGTTGTAAATATCCCTTTCTCTCTGGCATATACCAGGCCCTCGGCCCGCTCATTTATATCCGCTACGCCAAGGATGGCCATTTTCTGATGGAAATTATTTCCCATGACGATCTTAAGCATAGCCTTGCAGACCCTGCCTCCTCCGACGACAGCAATATTGGAATTATTTAAAATATCTCTCATGTTATGCATTCTTTATTGATTAAGGAACTAATAATGTGGGCAACTCTGATACCTCTGCCACCTGCTGAGAAACACTTCCCAACCACCTCGCCTGCCAGGCGCTCTTTCCTGTTGTACCTGTGGCAATGAGAGTGGCATTACGTTCCCGGGCTGCATTCTCAATCTGGGTGAAATCGCCGATGTAGAGGTGATATTCTGCTTCTATTCCTTCACCTTCAAGGGCTTCACATAATTCATCGAGTTTTCTTCTATTTTCCCTTTCCACTTTCTGAAGCCCCCTTTTCCCCAGGCCATCCATTGTCTTCTCAGTTTCAACATAGATTATCTGTAGCTTTTTGATAACATTTTTAATACCGACTAAAAACTCTAATGCCCTGTTAGCTGGAGCAGAAAAATCCGTTGCCAAAAGTGGTCTCTCAAACAGCCTGTCATTCACCTTGCCAGACTCTAACTTGTATTTATGTACCAGGACCGGTGTTGTAGCCTTTCTAATTAGTTCTATTGTCTTAGAATCTACATAGAGCTTTTGCAGTTTAGTCCTTTTCTGACGGCTGATTACAATAAGGTCTGCCTCTTCCTCTTTCTCGGTTTCAAGAACCTTAGAAACCGTATCTCCAACCACGATATATGATCCACATTCCATGCCCTCTTCATAGAGACTTTGCGCCCAATCCACAAAACGGACTTCAGCCATTGCCGCAAGTCTCTTTTTTTCATCCGTAGTATAATAACCTATACTGCGATCTATCACATGCATGAGCACCACATGGTCAAGTCCTGCTTCTCTAAGAACCATTAATGATCGCAAGGCATCAAACCACAATTCTTCAAAATCTGTTACAAACAACATCTTTTTGATTTCCATAACCGGCTCTCCTTTTTTAACGTATTTTAGATAGCTTAACCCTTCTGCTAAGTAAGGATACTCATGTAAAAATGAGTAAATCGTTTAAATTTCAAAAAATAAAATAAATCAAAGCAAACGTAAAAAGGAAGATAATTGCCAAAAGAACTCCCACACCTATGGGTCTTCTATATAAGTCTTCGTCATAAGTCTCACCAGAAGAAAACCCGCTTACATATCTCACACCCTTTGTGATTCTTAAATAAACATATGCTGTTATTATCTCGAGAATCGGGATGGGATTTTTGGCTAATCGGGCAATGATATATACTGCCCTGGAAAAGCGCACCTGCAATGTAGACCTGAAGCTGCTCATAGGCACAGTGGATAACCATATTAGACCCCTTCCTCCCATTCGATAGAAATAGTCAAAATCTAAGATAGTTGCTCTGTGAGGCACAACCATGGCCTTTGCTAATATAAATGCTACCCCAGCTAACATAAAGAGTTGAATAACGCCAAATATGTGGGAAGGGGTAAATGGGTGATAATGAATCACACTATAGGGCAGTATGTCAAAGAGTATCTTTGGGTAAAGACCAATAAAGACACAGGAAAATGCGGTCAATATCATTGATAGTTGCATATTAAAGGGTGCCTCCCTGGAGCTTATCTCGGGGTTTTTAGTAAAGAAGGCAAAATAACCAAGTTTCACAAAGGAGAGAAATGTTCCCACGGATGCCAGGATCAACATGAGCTCTAATACTGGCATGTGCGCCTCTACCGCAGAGGCTATAATCATCCCTTTACTTACAAACCCATTAAATCCTGGCGCACCGGAAATGGAAAGGGCAGCTATAAGAAAGACAACACAGGTAACAGGCATAAACTTTGCTAACCCCCCCATCTCTGTTAACTTTCTTTTTCCGGTCATATAGATAACAGATCCCATACTCATAAAGAGTAATGCCTTATACAAAATGTGATTAAAGACATGGGCTATCCCACCATTTACACTAAGTGCGGTTCCTATTCCAATGCCTGCAACCATGTATCCTACCTGGCTGACAATATGGTAGGCAAGGAGTCTTCGAGCGTCATTCTGAAGTAATGCAAATATAACACCGTATACCGCCATGATCCCGCCCATATAAGCTATAAAATCAGTGCCTGCAAAACATCTGGCTAATGCATAAACACCTGTTTTTGTAGTGAAAACGGAAAGAAACACACTCCCTGTAATAGTCCCTTTGGGATATGCATCTGGCAACCATGTATGAATAGGGATAAAGGCGGTGTTAAGTCCAAACCCAATAAGTATGAGCCAGTATGCGAAACCAGGTTGCATTTGAACCACACTAATAGATCCTTTGCTGACAGTATAAATAATAATACCAGCTAACAGGCTACAGCCACCAAATATGTGCATTAGAATATACCTAAAGCCGGCATTAAGGGATTCCTTGTCTTTTTGGAACCATATGAGAAAAACAGATGTCACGGCCATAATTTCCCAGAAGGCAAATAGGCTAAACAAATCTCCAGCAAAGACAACTCCTAAAGAGCTTCCAACATACAGGAAGGCTGCTATATGTTGACCATCCTGTTTTACATGTAGACTATAGAGTATAGCCAAAAACCCTATAATGATAAATATATATCCCACTACCAGACTCAGTCTATCAACCTGGCAAAAGATGAGGTCATAACCCAAAAAGTTATATACCCAGCTTGTGCCTGGAGTTAGATATAAGATATCTAAAAATGCCACCGCAGGAACCACAAGAATGTATACCTGCTTTAATTTTCCCTTGAAAAAGGGAATCAGCATTGCCCCAAGGATAAAGAAAAAGGCAGGTGGAATAGCCTTAATCATAGAAATCCTCCTTCTTTTGCGCAAAGGAACTCAGTATCGCTGTGGCCAATATCAAGAGAAAGGCCCCGATAACACCAAAAATTGCCTCAATTGACGGTATTTTGTCCCAAAAAAAGACGGCGTGCTCGTGTTTGATGAAAAACCCAACAGGGATAGATAACACAGCCAATAGTATCAATAATCCTTTAAGCATCTTTCTCATGTTCGCCTCCCTTTATTTAAAGTAACCAACATCAAGGGCAAACTCTGGGGCTTCGCTCCAATTGGATTACCTGCCCGCCATCGTCCCGCCCTGCGGGACTTAAGCGAGGCGGGTGGGTTGGAGTGATGGAATACTGGAATAATGGGTGTATCTGTGCAGCATCGTGAGCGTGAAGGGGAGGAGTAAAAACTATCATAATTGATATTATCCGTTTTTACCAACAATATGCCATTATTCCAGTTTTCCAATTACAGACAAAGAGCGTAGGAGAGCTCAGTTCTGCCTTTGTTATGTCTTAACGCAATCTTATAAAATAGATCAAACCGTAAAGAAACAGAAGGATTATGGCTATAAGGACACCAAGGCCTACAGGTCTTCTATAGACACTTTCGTCGTATCTCATTTCTTTTACCGCAGCAAGTCTGGACTCCAATTCCTTTAGTTCGTCTAGTTTATCATTATATATATCAGATGCCTGGTAAAGCCTATTGATAATTTTTAGGTGAAAATACCTTACTGTTATCTCAGGGAGTAAGATGGGATTTTTGCTTAGACTTGCAACGTTTGCCACCATTTTAGTGAAAAAACTCTGTAGTCTAAGCCTGAGGTCTTGCATGGGATTACTGACGAACCAGAGGAGAAGCACACCTGGTTTTCTATAGAACCAATCCGTGTCAACGCTAATCTTAGGTTCACCACCAAGTTTGTCTATATAGAGCCAAAACGCAGCACCTGTAAGCAGTAATAGCTGCATCATAGCAACTACATGATTTAATGTGTAAGGATGGAAATGGACAGAATAAGGAAGAATGTTATAGAGGATCTTAGGATAAACACCTGTTAAGATGCACAAAAATGCGGCCATGCCCATAGCTATTAGCATATTTAAGGGAGGCTCCTTGGCCTCTATCTCTTCCTCTTCAATTGTTTCTCCCTCAGGAACCCTGCCAAACCAGATGCCATAGGGAAGCTTCAGGCCCGTATGGAGGAATGTCCCTATGGATGCCAGGTGCAACAATAGATATATAATAGGCCGATGTAGTTCGGCTGATGATGCAATAATCATGGTTTTGCTTATAAAACCATTAAAGAGTGGCACTGCCGAGATGGAAAAACCGCCTATCATATAAAGGGAGAGAGTGATGGGCATTTTCTTGTATAAATTTCTGCCTTGCAGCTCTGTGAGCTTTCTCCTTCCAGTTACATAAATTACTGCTCCAGCGCCCATAAAAAGCAGGGCCTTATACAAAATGTGGCAAAATGCATGAGCAGTTGATCCATTCATAGACATCTCAGTTCCCAATCCCACTCCAGCTACCATATATCCAACCTGGCTGATGATATGGTATGCAAGGAGTCTTCGGATATCGTTTTCCAGCACCGCATAGGCTACTCCATATACCGCCATAATAGCCCCAAGCCAAACAAGGATCTCAACCCCTGGGAAGGTCCTCAAAAGCACATACACAGCGCTTTTGGTAGTAAATGCGGTCAAGAAAACACTGCCAGTGACAGTTGCCTCTGGGTAGGCATCAGAAAGCCAGGCATGAAAAGGGGGAACAGCGGCATTGATGATAAAACCAAGCAGTATGAGTTGGGAGGCAAGCCCCCCATATTCGATAAAACCGAATTGTGTGGATCCTGTATTTGACACATGTATGATGATGCCGGCCAAAAGAGCGCAACCACCAAATATGTGAACCATGATATATCTGAATCCTGCATCAAGGGCAGCTTTATCTCTTTGATACCAAATCAGGAAAACAGAGGATACTGCCATAATTTCCCAAAAAACGTACAGGGTAAAAATATCGCCGGCAAATACAACCCCCAGGGCACTCCCTATATAAAGAAAGGCTGCCGTATGCTGCCCGACTTCCCTTACATGTAATGCGTAAACCATACCCACAAAGGCAACAATGGCAAATACATATCCGAAACACATACTGAGCTTATCGACCCTGCCAAGGATAAGATCATATCCCAGAAAGTTATAGACCCAATAGGTGCCTTTCGGCATATACAGGAGATCTATGAAGGCTATCAAAGGAATGAGGAGTTGAAATATTTGTCTTAGCCTTCTTTCACGGAGAAGAGGAAGGAGGATGGCACCAAGAATAAATATAAAGGCCGGGGGTACTATATCAATCATAGTAATCCTCATCCTTCTGGATCCCATGATGACCCAGCGCCTTTGCTCCCAGCACAATCACAATGCAGCCTAAAAATCCAAATATTGCATCAAAGGCGGGGATCTTTTCCCACCAAAAATGCACATGTTCATGTGGAATAAATAGTCCAACCAATATACTCACGCCAATACTAATAAAGAATATATATTTTAATTTCCTTGCCATTTACATCCCTCCAAGTATCCTCCCGGCTGCCATAGATGCTAAATTAAAGAAATTGAAAAAGGCATTCGGAAATATTCCCAATATAAGTGAAATAATTGCCGTTATCATCAGTGGAACAACCATCCTCATAGGGGCCTCATCAAAATGTGGGTTTACAGGTTCTTTGGGACTCTTAAAAAACGCATTAAATATTATAGGAAAAAAGTATGCTACGTCCAACAGGGCGCTTATAAGCAAAACAAAAAGGAAAACTACCTGTTTGGCTTCAAGCGTGCCTATTGCGAGATACCATTTGCTAATGAATCCACAAACAGGAGGTGTCCCTGCAACCCCCATTGCGGCAATGGCAAAGGCCCCAAACGTCAGTGGCATCTGTCTGCCAAGGCCATCGAGTTCACTTATATTTTCTTTATGCGTCTTTACATAAATAGCCCCGGCAACAAAAAACAGGGTAATCTTCATAAATCCATGACTGCCAATATGAAATATGGCCCCTGTTATAGAGCTTGGGCTTAATAAGGCAGCCCCCATGACTATTATGGCAAGGTTATTTATAGTAGAAAAGGCAAGTCTTCTTTTCAGGTTATCCTGTGCAAGGGCGTACAGCCCGGAAACAATAACGGTGAATGCAGCAAAATAGGCCAATATAAGCCACAGACCAAGCTCGTGGAGAAGCACTGGTCCAAAAACGTAGAGGATAATCCTTAAACACCCAAATACTCCTGCCTTAACAACGGCCACAGCATGGAGGAGGGCACTTACAGGAGTTGGGGCTACCATCGCAGTTGGCAGCCATTCATGCATTGGCATAAGAGCAGCCTTGACACCAAAACCTAATATAAGAATAACAAATAAGAAGGTAAGTGTAGCTGACGAACCCTTGCCTAAAAGAAAACCGCCGGCCTTAAAATCAAGAGACCCGGTAAGGGTGTAGATAAAAATTATGGCAAATAAAATAACTACCCCGGCTGTAAGTGTATAAACAAGATATTTCCTCCCGCCAATTATTGCCTCTTCAGTCTCCTTATGGATAACGAGAGGATAGGTTGCCACTGTAAGAATTTCATAAAAAATAAAAAGAGTCAGGAGGTTACCTGCGAAGGCAATTCCCATGGTTGCAGACAGGCACAGGGCAAAATTGAAAAAGTATCTGGTCTGGGCATGTTCATTAAGTCCCCTCACATACCCTATGGAATATACTGAGGTAAGAATCCACAAGGCAGAGGCAAGCACTCCGAAGAACATGCCAAATTGATCTACCCTGAACTGAAGAGATACCCCCGGAGCAAGGGCAATAATAGTATATTTAAGTATTTTCCCATCTAAAACAAAGGGTACCATGGAGATAACAATAGAAAACTTAAGAAGGGAAGCGAGAATAGTCCAGAATTCCCGTAGGTTTCTATGTTTTTCACCTGTAAATATGATAAGGAGCGCTGCTACAAGGGTCACGAGAACAGCCAAAAGCGGCCTTATCGAAACTATTGTCTCCATTAAAACTTAGCTCCACTCTGCTCCGTCCCGCAGTATTGCGGGAAAAAGATAGCCTGCCCTGGCGCGACTTTTCTGGAGCATTTTGCTGCCGCTGTAATACTTCGGGAGTATAATCTATAAAACTCAGTTATTGCATGCCAGGTCTGGGCCAGAGAATAATCGAATAATGATAAGAAAAAAGATAACAACCTTAAAAAAACTTTTAATCTCAAAAGATTGTAGAATTTCCAATACATTGTATTATCCTTCACTACACGTAACTTCTCAATAAGCTCGGGTTTTGTAGGGGCTTGATTTATCAAGCCCGATATTGAAGGGTTCGATAAATCAAACCCCTACACTTTAAAATATGTTGCCAAAATTGCTTTCCTGTAAAATTTACCCCAACTTATTGAGGATTTAGTGGTAAATCCTTAAAAACCTGCAGGAATAGCAAACTGAATTATAGTAGAAATAATCTTCCCGCTCAAGACTCCCAATGATAGTATCCCAGCCCCTGTAATTAGTATTGGCACAAGCATAGTTAAAGGAGCTTCTTCAACGCTTACAACTATGTCGTGATTTTCAACGACATCCCCGTCGTGTGGCTCGAGGTAAACATTTTCTATGACCCTGAAAAAGAGTATGGCATTTAAAAGGCTGCTTACCAGCAACACAGCCACAAATATCCATCCATGTGCGTTGATTGCGCCAAGTAGAAGATACCATTTGCTAAAAAAACCACAGGTGGGTGGAATGCCTATCACGGAGAGTGCTACAATAACAAATACTGCCATAGTAAACGGCATTTTTTTATGCAGATACCTAAGTTGAGAAATCCTTCTCCCTCCATATCTGTAGATGATAGCCCCCACAACCATGAAAAGGGCGAGCATCATAAAGGCGTCATTAAGTATATGGAGTATAGCGCCTGTAAGTCCGTTTCTGTTTCCAAGCCCTATCCCCAATGCTAAATATCCGACCTCACTGACAAGGATATAGGTAAGCATTCTCTTTAAATCTGTCTGGGCTAATGCCATTGCTGCACCAAAAATTATTGCTGCCGCAGCTATCCAGGAGAGGATAGTGGTAGCAGGGAGTATTTCGATAGAGAAATAGGGCTTAAATACCGTATAAGTAACTCTGATCAGCACATATGCTCCTACCTTTGTCATCAAAGGAGCAAGCAGTGCGCTTACTGACGATGGGGCATGTGTATATGCATCTGGAAGCCATACATGGAGGGGAAATAATGCCATCTTTAGAGCCAGTCCCACCATAAAGAAGCTAAAACCAACAAGTATCACCCTGGAACCATAAAGATTCGGCAAAAGTTTTGCCAGATCAGCCATGTTAAGCGAGCCAGTCGCAGCATAAAGATAACCTACGCCGAGTAAATAGAAGCAGGCTCCGATTGTCCCGAAGATCAGATAATTAAAACTGGCAATTGGCGCGCCATCTTCTCCCATGCTAATAAGGGCATATCCTGAAAGGGATGCAATCTCTAAAAATACATAGAGGTTAAACATATCCCCGGTTACGACTATTCCCAAAAAACCAGTCACCTGTAAAAGAAAAATGCAATAGAAATAAACAACCTTATCAGGCAGCTCTTTCTCAATGCTTTTCTTTGAATAGATTGCCACCATAATGGCAACAAAGGAAATAACAGGCAGAACAAAGGCATTCAGATAATCAACAACATACTCTATACCCCACGGGGGACTCCAGTTTCCAAGACGATAGTGGATGGTTCCACTGGTAATAACTATATTTAATGTCTGAAGTGTTGCAAGGAAAGATAAGGAGAGCGCAATTAAAACGATTGGATAGCAGAGGCCTTTCTTCCACAGCCCTA
>Ga0315547_1001877_pt1 | contig 15522 bp, 22 predicted proteins | sample SalMarSW160240MG_2_FD_202542 | JGI IMG/M metagenome (GOLD analysis project Ga0315547, IMG submission 202542) | Salt marsh sediment microbial communities from the Plum Island Ecosystem LTER, Massachusetts, United States - Salt Marsh Sediment SW1601-240 ... | reverse complement strand
CCGGCTCGCGGATGCCCTCCAGGATCTCCAGAGTCGTTGTCTTTCCGGCTCCGTTCGGTCCGAGGATGGTGAACACGCTCGCCCTTGGGATCGCAAACGAGATGCCGTCGACAGCGTGAACTTCACCGTAGTACTTCTTAAGACCAGTAACGCGCATCATGAGCTCGTTTTCTTCTTCCATTTTCACCTCTCCCAGCAGTTAGCATAAACGCACATCCGTAGGTTGACAAACGCATTCTCTTCATCGTGAGATAAAGCTGTGCGATGAACCGCAGGACAACGGAACCCCTTACGTTGGCGATCCGGACGGAGATGGACGCAAACCTCATCGCCATTCGAGCTGATTGAAACCTTGTTCACGACCCAACCGGGAAACTGGTACAATGGTCCCAGGGAGACGGTTGCAGACATAGGTACCTCCTTTCGCAGTGCCGCGGGATTATGGTAACCCTTTGGTACTACAAGGATTCCCATGTTGCAACCTCTCCTTTCGTCAGCCAAGTTGCGAAAGACCCATATTCTCTTCTATTCCATGGGTCCCGCACCTGTGCGACTATTTTCCTCTGTTCATGCTTCTTGCGCGAGACAAGTCTTTCATTTGACAAACGGCTACTTTTATGTTATTATTGCCAATAATAAGATTAAGATTTCATTAAAGGAAAGGCGCCTGTATGCAGGTTTCAAGGAAGGTAAAGACCGTCTTGAAGGCACTCGAAATACTTGAAGAGGTTTCCAGATTTAATGAGGGCATATCCAATGCAGTGCTAGCTGCCCGGTTAGATCTTCATCCGAGTACTACTCACAGACTTTTAAACACTTTAGTAAGTAAAGGATACATAGACAAAGATAAGGGTCTTTATTGGGTGGGTTATAAGGTGTTACAGCTGCAATGCTTAACTGAACTGAACGCTAATTTGAGACACCGCGCTCGGCCTTTGTTAGTTGATTTAAAGGATAGAACCGGGTTTACCACAAATTTGGCAATTCGTGATAGACTAAAAGCGGTTCTCATCGAGATTATAAAGGGGTCTAGAAATCTGGTTGTAAACAATGATTTAGGGAAACCAGCTCCTCTTCATACTTCTTCAGTGGGCAAATGTCTACTTGCTTTTTTACCCGAAGGCGAACAAGAGGTGCTCGTAGAGCAGTTGCAATTAGAAACTTATACTCCTAAGACAATTACCGATAGTAATGAACTGCTTCGGGAACTTGAAATAACTAGAAAACAGGGTTATGCGATCGATGATGAGGAGTCTGTAACCGGTATCAGATGCATCGGAGCACCAATTCTTGACAAGGAAAAGGGGGTGGTTGCCGCTATAAGCATCTCTGGCTTGGCGTCACAGATTCAGGGCGAAGAGATCGGGAACATTGCAAAAATGGTTATTAGAACCAGCGAGAATATTTCTTTAGATAGGAATCCGCTCCCCATCAATGATAAAGGTAGAAAGTCTCTTTATGGGATTTAGGAGCTGAAAATAAGGAATAAACAGTCAATTTTTAAGCATGCAATTAGGTTGTAAATTCAGTTAGATAAGGGAGGTGATAGATTATCGTAGTATTTAGTGAGAATAAGCATTTGGTTGCTAAACCTATTAAGGAGGTATTATGATGACAAGATGGTTTTCACGGCCATGGATGGTTGTTGTCTCTCTATTCGTGTGCTTTCTCATTGCAATGCCAAGCCTTGCCAATGAGATCCAAGTCCCCGAAGAAACAATTAATATAGTCAGTGATTGGGCCTATCCTCCCTGGGTGTCCCTGCAGGAAGGCCAACCGTCCGGTTTCGAAGGCGAGCTTATCACAAAGATCTTCGACATGTTTGGCGTGAAGTACAAAGTCAACGTCCTGGCTTTCGAGACTTCAGTCCAGTCGGTGATAATGGGGAGTATGGACGTCGTTTTCGGAGGAATGGATATTACCTGCGAGCGGCGTCAAGTTTTGGATCATGCGTCCCCAATCTTCACAGATGAGAGAGCAGTCGTTGTTAGAAAGGGATCAGACCTCGCGTTTGTGGAGGCATTCTGCTGTGGTGCAAAAGTAGGTACCCAAGGAACAGCGAGTTGGTGGCCCTGGCTAAAAGACATTATAGACAAAAACAATCTGGATGTCGATTTGCGAGGATACGAGAATCCGCAGTTGGCCATGAAAGATCTAGAAGCAGGTGTGCTCGACAGTGTTCTCACAACTGTCACGAATGCTCTCACGCTGATCCAAGAAGGTGGCTATGAGGTTGAGATTCGCGCTATACTGCCCACCATGTCGGGAAAAATTAGCCAAGACTCCTTCTTTGTTACCAAGGGTGACCCTCATGGGTTGATTCCGCTAATCAATGAGGGCTTGAAAAGGCTTTACGAAAGCGGTGAATGGCAGGCTTTGTACAACAAGTGGTTTCCTGGAAAGGCGGTACTTGTAGTTCCAACGGAAAGTGCGCTTGAATGCAAGTGAACCGCCTGAGTATAAAGAGAGAGGACTGAGAGGCTAATCCTAATCCGAGATGTTTAGAGGATAGCGAGGCAGTATCGAAACGAGGGAAGGCTGAACTAGATTCAGCCTTCCCTGCTCAATTAGTGAGAATCATGGAGATCCTATTACGAGAAGCTATTCCGCTGTTGAAAGGCGCATTGGCTACTGTTGAGATGTTGTTTGGGTTGCTTGCGCTTGGTTTATTAATGGGTTTACTGTTTGCTCTTGTTCAGGTTTACGGACGGCCTGTTTTTCGTCTGGGCGTTAGTGTAGTAGAACTAACCCTGAGAGGTGTACCGGCCTTGGTTCTTCTCATGCTGGTTTTCTTTGGTGTGTTGAAATTCGAAGTACCTTTTATTGCCATTGCGATTGTAACGCTGGGGGTTCGATCCAGTGCCTACCAGTCACAGATCTTTAAAGGCGCGATCGAGTCTGTTGAGTCGTCGCAAATGGAAGCGGCAAAAGCAATAGGACTGACAAAGGTTCAAGCAATCCTACACATCATCTTGCCGCAAGCAATAAGGTTTTCGATTGGACCGTGGACAAATGAGTATTCAACCGAAACTAAGTTGGTATCACTTGCGTATGTCGTAGGGGTAATCGATATCCTACGACAAGCACGATACATCATTCAGTATACGTATGGGAATGAACTAGTCCTCTATTCTGTCATAGCAGTTTTTTACTTCATATTGAACCGTATAGGAACAGCAGCCTTATATGCCCTGGAGGACAAGCTTTATGTCCCGGGATTTAAGAGAAGAGGGACCTAAGTTGCAAACCAATGTAGTACTTATAGTTAATGACATATATAAGCACTTTGGTGATTTAGAAGTACTAAAAGGGATCTCCTTCTCTATCCGCGAAGGCAAAACTAAAGCAATCATAGGTCCTTCGGGAAGCGGCAAGAGTACGCTCTTGCGATGTATCAATTGGCTTACGCCTCCAGATCGTGGACGGATCCTTTTGAGTGGAGTAGAGATTGGGAGTTCCACGATTCCCATTGCAAAGTTTCGCCAGCAAATTGGGATGGTCTTCCAGCACTTCAATCTGTTTGTCCACTTGTCAGCCCTTGAAAACGTGCGACTGTGTCTGAGGAAGGTCAAAGGGATGTCGAAAAAGGACGCCACCGAAAGAGCTATACAGCTGCTAGCACGAGTTGGCCTCTCTGATAAAGCTACTTCGTATCCAGCGCAACTTTCGGGCGGTCAACAGCAACGGGTTGGCATTGCTCGTGCTCTTGCACTGGACCCCAAGATAATCCTTTTCGATGAACCAACATCTGCACTGGATCCAGAATTGATTGGAGAAGTTCTCGGCATCATTACAGACCTTGCGCGGGGGCAGACAACGATGTTGGTGGTGACTCACGAGATGGGATTTGCACAGAGTGTTTGTGACGAGCTCATATTCATGGAAGCAGGGAAAATCGTTGAGCAAGGGCCTCCTAATGCATTGCTATTTAACCCAACCCAAGAGCGTACCAGGGCTTTCTTGGGAAAAATCAATGAGCTATATGCACACGGTTCCGGAGAGTAAAAAATGAACGCACTGCAGTTTTCATGGTTCATCCTTCCCAGGCTTTTGGAGGGTCTATTGGTGACCATCAAATTGAGCGTCCTGAGCCTTATCGGCGGCTTTGCTCTCGGATTGCCACTCGCATTGGCCCGAGTCTATGGGGGAAGACTACCCTATTGGGTTGCTACAGCGTATATTGAAGTAATTCGCGGTACTCCCGTTCTTGTACAGCTCTTCATCGTGTATTTCGGGCTGAAAGAGATAGGCATTTATTTTACTCCTTTTGTAGCATCAGTACTTGTGTTTGCTATGAATTCAGCTGCCTATCAAGCAGAGTATTTTCGAGGTGCCATACAAACTGTGCGTGTGAGCCAGATCGATGCCGCATTGGCGGCCGGAATGCGTAAGTCACAAGCATTCCGCTACATAGTGTTCCCGCAAATGCTGCGCGTTGTGATTCCTTCTTGGTCAAATGAGTTCATCCAACTTCTTAAACTCACTTCTATGGCATACGTTGTGTCACTTCCGGAACTTACTACTCAAGCTCGATTTGTAGGCTCCCGCTATTTCCGATTTTTGGAACCTCTGGGAATGTCAGCGCTCCTGTATTTGTTTGTTGTAAACCTCTTTCTCTTCTTGTTGAAGAGGGTGGAACGACAGCTCAGGGTGCCGGGGCTGGGCCAGAGCGGGCAGTCAACCTTAGGATAGAAGATCAGATATGGATCACAAGGAATGTATTGAGCGGGCACGCGGATTGCTGAAGGGGGCATTAGATTTGCACGTTCACTCGGGTCCGGATTGTTTTGGCCGAATCTTTTCTCACGATGAACTTGCGAAACATGCCCAACAATACGGACTTTACGGAGTAGTACTCAAGGCGCATCACCAGGGAACAGCGGACCGAGTACCTTTTGTCAAGAAACTTGTTCCAGATATCCAAGTGTTTGGCGGCATCACGCTGAATCACGCGGTGGGAGGACTGAATCCCGCAGCTGTTGAAACTGCCATCGAGTATGGTGCAAAAGTCGTATGGTTACCAACGATTGACGCGCTAAACCACGTTATACATTATGGTGAGATAGGTACATATGACTCTGAAATACCTATTGCTTGGAAGCGGCGCGTGGCTTCAAAACCGATCAAACTGTTAAATGAAAACGGCTGCCTAAAAGAAGCGATGCACGAAATTCTGGAACTAGTCAGCGCCGCAGATGTCATCCTAAGTGTCGGACATGTGTCTTATCCGGAGATCTTGGAGGTCCTTAAGGTTGCGAAGAAAGTCAGGCTGGAAAAGATTCTGGTGGATCATCCAGTACACCCAGTTATGGGACTTTCGCTTGCACAGCAGAGTGAATTAGTTTCAAGAGGCGCGCTTCTCAATTACGTGAGTTGCGATTTGTACTGGCGCGAGGGTCCGGTCTCTCCTGCACAATTTGTCAACAATATAAAGAAACTAGGATTAGAAAATGTTGTCATTTCGAGTGACGGAGGTGCTCTGGGATACCCCCCACCATATGAGATGTTTCTCGGTTCTATTCAAGTGCTTATTGACGCAGACTTTAGTGATGCTGAGATTCGACAGATGATCTGCAATAGACCAAAGGCCCTCATCAGCTAAGATGTAATACCGACTCTGTGCTATACGGTAGCTGTTTGTTATCTGCGAAAGTAAGGAGGTATTGTTGATGCCTAGATGGATGCAAGAAATGAAGTGGCAGGAGGTTGAAGAATACCTAAAGAGGGATGATGTTGTTCTTATTCCTGTGGGAAGCACAGAACAACACGGACCACATCTCCCATTAATGACCGATACTGCGGAGGCAATTGCAGTGGTTGAGGGTGTATCAGACAGTACTGGAGTGCTTATAGCTCCCCCTTTATGGTACGGTTGGTCACCCGGACATATGGCATTCCCTGGAAGCTTTTCCTTGAGGGCCGAAACCTTGGCGAACGTTGTTAAGGACATCGTATGTAGTCTTGTTTATACCGGTTTTAAGCGGATCGTTGTTGTTGCTGGACATACAACGATGAATTGCTTTCCTATCGTTCCGATTCTACACAAAGTGAAAAACTTGACAGGTGCGTATGTAGCCTTAGTAGACGTGGGGACAATAGCGATGAAAGAAGTCGCCGAAATATGTGGGAATAAACCAGATGCTGGACATGCGGGGGAATGGGAGACATCCTTGATGCTGCATATACGAGAGGATCTAGTTGACATGGGTAAAGCGGTTGAGAATGCAGCTTCTGGTGGATGGGATCCTTTCCCTTCGTTAATACCGGGTGATGCAAGAGTTAGGGGGAACACGTATCACGCATTTGAAACAAGCGATGCATTCAGAGTTCGCTCCCCTTCAGGTCTCACAGGAAACCCTCTTCTTGCCTCTAAGGAAAAAGGGGACAAGATCTTACAGGCAACAGTTCGAAACACTGTACAAATAGTAAACAAAGCCCAAGAGGCTAAAACTGAGATCAGGGCACGAATATTACCATGTTAATTTATAGTTATGGTTAGTGTATCCCACAAAAACTTCATTGTCTACATCGGATAATTATGACAAGAGAAAATATCGAGTTAAGTGCGGGCTGTCAAAACGATGTACTCATTCCTCCTCTGTTCGCAATCTGCTTGCGAAGCTGGACAGGGAAGTATTTCTTGAACATGAAATTAGGACATAGCCAAGTCGGCAGTCCTGAGCCTTTTCGAAACTTGATTTATTCTCTCAATTCAAAGACAACTGGGGTTCAACTTGGTCAGAGATAGGCTTGAAGCCTTTCTGAATCTCTCCCTGCAACACGATTAGCGACAATACGCAAGAGATATTTGGCGTATAACAAAAAAGAAAGGAGGACGTTATGAAGATAGAGCCATTTGAACTTGAACGACTGCAGTCAAAATGGGAACATCGGGTGAAATACAATATCTCAGAAAGCGGCGTTCACCCACTTTTTGTGAAGGATCTGCTTTGTGAGGGAGGCACGGAAGAGCTCGTCTCCTTGCGCCTTGGCTACGCACAGACAAATGGGCCTGAGCCTCTCAGGGAAAGGATCAGTCTCCTATACCCTGGAGCTGATATAGAGAACATCTTAGTTACTAGTGGGTCTGCCGAAGCGAATTTCCTTGCAAGTTGGAGTACCCTGGACGCAGGGGATGACCTGGTATACATGCTGCCAAACTACGTACAGATCTACGGTTTGGCCGATGCATTTGGTGCAACTGTCAAACCATTTCATCTCCGCGAGGACCTTGCTTGGGCCCCAAGCCTCGATCAGCTGAGGAAGCTTGTTACTTCCCGTACGAAAATGATCGCGGTCTGCAATCCCAACAACCCAACCGGCGCGGTATTGACCGAAGATGCAATGACTGAAATCGTGTGCCTTGCGAAGGAAGTAGGGGCATGGATTCTCTCCGATGAGGTCTATCGAGGGGCAGAACTGGACCGGAAGCGAACGCCAACCTTCTGGGGACGATATGACAAAGTTCTTATCACTAGCGGTCTGTCAAAGGCTTTTGGGCTACCTGGTTTGAGAATCGGTTGGATTGTAGGGCCCAAGGATTTTGTGGAAACCGCTTGGGGATACCATGACTATTCAACCATTACCGCGAGCACGATCAGCTTCCATCTTGCATATCTTGCCCTAGAGCCCGAGATGCGGGAGAAGATCCTAAACCGCAGCCAGGATGTTGTTAACGAGAACCTGCACCTGTTGCGCGAGTGGATTGAAGAACACGGCGACCTGTTTAGACTTGTTCCTCCTAAGGCTGGCGCCATGGCTTTCCTCTACTACAACTTACCGGTCAATTCGACCGAACTTGCCACGAGACTCTACCAGGAGAAGAGCGTGCTGGTTGTGCCAGGAGACGTTTTTGGCCTGGATCACTACATTCGAATTGGTTACGGAGCAGATAAGGAATGTTTGCTGCCAGCACTGAATCTCATCAGTGAGCTAGTATCTGAGCTACGATAAAGGTGCGATTAGTAAACGGATTAGCAGAACCGGAAACGCAGAAGAAGGACAAATGAGTGGCCACGGTGTGACACTGCGTGATGTCTTTTCCGCTAGACAAAGGATTGCCTCGATTGCAAAGCGAACGCCGCTAGTTCGATCTTCCATGCTCACGAAACACCTTGGTGTACCCGTGTACTTGAAGCTCGAGAATCTTCAAGAAACGGGCGCCTTCAAGATTCGAGGTGCTAGCAATCGGTTTGGCACCCTTACAACAACAGAAAAAGAGCAAGGCGTCATCACCGTTTCTAGTGGGAACCACGGCCGCGCGGTTGCCCATGTTGCGAAGCGGCTGGGTATTCCAGCAGTGGTTTGTATGTCTGAGCGTGTCCCCATGAACAAGGTAGAGGGGATCAAACGTTATGGCGCTGAAGTTGTGATAAGTGGTCAGGATTATGACGAAGCAGAAGAAATGGCTTCACAACTCCAAGCAGAGCGCGGATTGACTCGAATCGATCCTTTCGATGATCGAGATGTCATTGCCGGTCAGGGCACGATCGGGCTGGAACTGCTGGAAGACCTTCCTGGCCTCGAAACAGTCCTTGTACCTCTTTCGGGAGGGGGGTTGATATCTGGGGTGGCGCTTGTGTTAAAAACGGCGGACCCCGCCATTCGGGTAATTGGCGTCTCTATGGACCGCGGCCCGGTTATGGCTGAAAGCTTAAGAGTAGGAAGACTCGTGCAGATGGAGGAGGAACCGAGTCTTGCTGACGCATTGGTGGGAGGAATCCCGCTTGATAACCGCTACACATTTCACATGTGCCAGACATACGTTGATGAGACCGTTCTTGTTTCGGAGGAAGAGATCGCTCGGGGGGTTGTGTTTGCCTTGGAGAAACACCGCCTTGTTGTCGAGGGAGGAGGAGCCGTGGGGATTGCAGCTCTGCTGTCCGGAAAAGTCAGCAAGCTTAGCGGCAAGGTCGCGGTCGTGGTCAGTGGCGGCAACATCGATATTCCTCTGCTGCTACAGATTGCTAATGAATATAGCGAGGAGACGGTCCCGTTTAGCAAATGAAAGGAGGATTATGATGAGCATCGCAATATTGACGGAAGCTGAGATTCGAAGGTGTGTAGACTTAGACCAAGAGGCGGTTGCCGCTGTCGCTGACGGCTTCTCTAGCTTGGCCGCTGGAAACGCTACTGTACCCCCTATACTGGCAATTCTCATACCGGAGAACAATGGAGAGGTGGATGTTAAGACTGCCTATGTGCGTGGGCTGGACAGTTTTGCCATCAAGATAGCGGCTGGGTTCTACAATAATGTTGACCTAGGTTTGCCAACTGGCAGTGGAATGATGGTGATCATAAGTACCAAGACCGGTTTTCCGGAGGCGGTCTTACTGGATAATGGCTACCTAACCAGCGTGCGGACGGGAGCGGCCGGAGCAATAGCCGCCGGCTATCTTGCACCCAAAGAGATTGAGACAGCCGGTGTTATCGGAACAGGATCGCAGGCTCGCTATCAGATGAGAGGCTTGAAACTTGTGCGCAACTTCCGCCGGCTTATGGTCTACGGGATTGTCTCTGATGAGATTGATCGCTACACAGAGGAGATGGGGCCACTACTTGGCGTAGAGGTGATCAAGGCAAAGGATGAGGAAACAGTGATTAGGGAAAGCCAGGTCGTTGTGACGACTACCCCGTCACACAAGCCACACATAAAGGCTGATTGGCTTCACCCAGGGCTTCACATTACCGCTATGGGATCAGATATAGAGGAGAAGCAGGAGCTCTATCCTGAGGTGTTGAGGCGCGCTGATCTCCTTGCCTGTGATCGTAAGTCTCAGTGTTTTCGATTGGGAGAGCTGCATCATGGACTGGAGAAAGGTTACATCTCACGAGATAATGAAATTCTCGAACTAGGAGAACTAACCTCCGGTCAAAAACCTGGTCGTAGAAATGATGAGCAGATCACATTATGTGATCTAACAGGCGTTGGTGTGCAGGACACCGCTATAGGTCTACTGGCTTATCGAAAAGGAGTGGAAGAGAGGCTAGGGATGCAAATTAAGATTTAAATCCCTAATATTAGTTTTGGCCTTTTAGGAAATCAAAATGAATCCTTATTTAGTGTCCGGGGCTAAATTGTTTTACAGGAGTGTTGCAAATATGAAATTATTAAGGTTTGCTGATTTTCACCTTTCATAAGATCGAGAATAGCTCGGTAAAATATGCAAGGGAAATGCCCATAGCATTTGACAAAGGAAGCGGGGTTACTCTAAAAGCATAACCAAGGGACTCTTTGTAGAGGGACTAGATGTTCTCATTGATACTATCGAAGAAGTGACAAATGGAAGCCGTATTTGATCCATGAAGGGGTGATCATGTCTTAGGTTAAGCTTGTGTGAGCAGCAAATTAGTGAATTTCTGTATCTTGCTGTAAATAAAACAAATTTTCGCTTTGTAGGGAGGTAAGAGTGAACATGACGGATAAAACCAAGATAGTCATCATGGGAGCTGCTGGGCGGGATTTTCACAATTTCAATTCTTATTTTAGGGGTAATGAAGATTACAAAGTGGTAGCATTCACAGCTACACAGATACCGGATATTGAAGGTAGAAGGTATCCGCCTGAACTAGCAGGATCTCTTTATCCAGAGGGTATACCTATTCGTTCCGAAGAGGAGCTATCCCAGCTTATCAAAGAAGAAGGGATTGATCAGGTAATCTTTGCCTATAGCGATGTACCGCACCAATACGTGATGGAAAAAGCTTCACTGGTAAACGCTTGTGGGGCGGATTTCCGCTTGATGGGAACGGAGTCCACGGAATTGTCGTCGCAAAAGCCTCTAATTTCTATCACTGCGGTTAGAACCGGTTCAGGTAAGAGCCAGACTACCCGCAAAGTCACTGATATCTTGCGAGATAAAGGTCGGAAGGTGGTTGTGATTCGGCATCCCATGCCCTACGGGGATTTGACCAAGCAGGTATGGCAGCGCTACGAAACATACGAGGATTTAGACAAATATGAATGCACAATTGAGGAGCGAGAAGAGTATGAACCTCATATAGATCGGGGCAACATCCTTTACGCTGGGGTAGATTATGGGGAGATTATAAAAAGAGCTGAGAAAGAAGCGGATATCATAGTTTGGGACGGTGGCAATAACGACTTTTCCTTTTATCACGCGGATCTGGGAATAGTGCTAGCTGATCCTCACCGAGCAGGTCATGAGCTCACTTACTATCCCGGAAATATATCCCTGCGTATGGCGGATGTGGCGATAATTAACAAGGTAGGCACGGCGGGGCCAGATGAGGTCAACGAGGTCCGAAAGAACGTGCGGGAGGTAAATCCCAATTGTATGATCATCGAAGCTGTTTCGCCAATTTTCGTGGAAGACCCTGAGGTTATAAAGGGCAAGCGCGTTTTGATCATCGAGGATGGACCTACACTCACCCACGGAGGGATGGAATACGGTGCGGGGACCATAGCTTCGAAGAAATATAATCCCAGCGAGATAATCGATCCCCGCCCTTTTGCAGTCAGGTCGATCGAAGAAACCTTTAAGAAATATCCTCAAACAGGGGCGCTTCTTCCTGCTATGGGATATGGAAAACAGCAAGTGAAAGACCTAGAAGAGACTATTAAGAAGACTAAACCGGAAGCCGTAGTAATCGGGACCCCTATAGATCTCTCCAGACTCATCGATTTTGAAGTGCCTACTACCAGGGTGAAATACGAGCTGCAGGAGATAGGGAAACCTGATTTAGAGGATGTTTTAAATGATTTTTAGGAGCTTATTATGACAAAGTTTATTTCACTTAACACAGATTTACCTGGCTCAAAGTCAAAAGAGGTAGCAAAAGAAAGGGAAAGATATGTAACTCATGCATTGGGCAGAGAATCGCTTTCCCCGTGTTATATTGCCAAAGGTGAAGGTGCGTTGGTTACAGATGTGGATGGAAATACATTTATCGACTTTACCGGTGGTTGGGGCTGTTTAATTGTCGGTCACACACCGGAGAGGGTGGTCAACGCCGTCAGGGATCAGGCCGGAAAATACATTCATACCGACTTTTCAGCTGTCCCCTATGAACCTTATGTAGAGTTATCCAAGCGGTTAGTAAAGTTAGCGCCGGGAGATACCCCTAAGAAGGTGGCTTTCTTTAATAGCGGAGCAGAGGCGGTCGAGAACGCAGTAAAGATTTCTCGAGCTTACACCGGAAGGAAAGCTGTGGTAGTCTTCGAAATGGAGTGCACCCCTCAAGCTGGACACGTTGGGGCCGAAATTGATACATGCCACGGAGCCGACTTGATCTCTTGCTCAAACTCCACCGGACTGACATAACCGAGTGCCGAGTGTAACCGCTCTTGATTGTATATCAGTTCGATGAACTCGCCAATCCTCTCCTTCACTTCCGCAAACGTCCGATACTCCGAAACATAGACCTCCTCCACCTTCAACGTCTTCATGAAGCTCTCCGCTTGTGCATTGTCGTAGGGATTCCCTTTGTGAGACATGCTGATGATGAACCCGTGTTCCTCGAGGATCTCTATGTAGTCATCCGCTGCGTACTGCACACCACGGTCGGAATGGTGGATACACCCTGCAGAAGGGTTCCGCTCGGCAATGGCTGCCTCAAGCGCTGAGCAGGTCAGTGCTGCATCAATGTGCCGCGACAGCGCCCAACCAACAACCCGACGCGAGTAGGCATCGAAAATCACTGCCAGGTAGACAAAGTCGTGCAGTAACCGAATGTAGGTGATATCTGCTACCCATGCCTGGTCCACCCCGGTGATGATCACGTCTTGGTAGATGTTCGGATACACTGGGTAGGGATGGTCGCTGTCTGTGGTCCTCACGAAACGGCGTTTAGTCCTACATAAGAGATCCGACTCCCGCATGAGCCGCAGGACACGCTTGTGATTGACCAGGAATCCTTCTCGCTTCAATTGAGCCGTCATACGACGATATCCATAGCGCGGGAAAGCGCAGTGCCAGTTCCTCTAGCCGATCTCGGATATCCATATCTTCTTTACGCTTGGCTTCGTCCATCCGAGACTTGTAGTAGTACGTACTGCGAGAGATATCCATCACTTGACACCCCCACTTGATCGATTCGAGGTTGGTCCGCTGATCACTGAGGAGCGCTCGTTTTCCCGCAACAGAGCGAAGCGTACGCCCTTTTTTAACAGCTCGTTCTCCATAGTCAAACGACCGACCATCCGTTCCAGTTCTTTGATCCGCTCTTCCTTGTCAGAAGGGCTCGCGGTCTCATCTAACTTCCCTTCTGCGTAACGCTTCCTCCACTGAATGATCAGGTGATCTGAGATACCATACCGACGGGCCAACTGTGCCTGTGTCACCTCTCCCGCCAGGAACTCCTCAACGACTTGGCTCTTAAACGCCCTGCTGAACTTCCTCCTACCTACCATGAACCGGCCTCCTCGCGACCCGGCAGGCAATGTATTAACTCCGGCACTTATTTGTCCAGTCGCAGGGGTTCACTCCAGACGATGCATACGGGTGCACCGACACGGAAACGAAGATCGACTACATCACGGTCTACACCAATCCCATAGTAAACATCACCCCGGACGGTGGTGAGCTGACCTGTTCAGTGGCCTCCGTCGAGTTGACGGCGGACACCGCTGCAAGCCCGTGCACCGTGACCGGTTACCAATGGTACAAGGATGGTGTGGCGGTCAGTCCTGGGGGGACGGGTTCTACGTATACCGTGACTGCACCTGGAAGCTACAAGGTTGAGGTGGAGTGCGCTAACGGTTGTAAGGGCGACGACACGGTGATCGTGACCCAGGACATCACCCCGCCGACGGCTGACGCAGGGGATGACAAGGGAATCTGTTCCAATGCTACGGCTGGAGTAGGGATTTGGGGTAGTCCCACTGCCTCGGTAATTCCGGGGACATAACACTTAATTACGCTTCGGCTCCTGGCACAGTTCTCTGTTACTTCTGGATCAGGTCGAACCTTTCCCTGCTGGAGAAGGTCCGCGTACTTACGGGATCGTGTGGCGGAATCTCCTTGCCACTGGCACTCGATTCAGTGACGACCACAGTGAACCCTGGGGATCAGACATGGCTATAGGTCTGGCCTGGCATGTTGATAAAGCCACTTACTGCATCGACTTCACCGAAAACCTGATCACACGTGGTGATATTCGCTGCGTACGGATGGGCTACGAGTATACAGGCCTGGGTCCAGTCACGTTACGAGCTGGCACAAACCGCGACTGGAGCAGCGTGGGTCTGTCAGTCCAGTGGAAGGATCTACGGATAGACTTCGCCTACCTCCTCCATTACACCCTTCCGGATAGCTACATCGTCTCCTTGAGCTACCAAGAGGCGGATTCTCTCACAAGAACACTATCCAGGGCAGGTCGCTGGTTAGGAAGTATCATCAGACAGGCTTTTTGAGCTATACAAGTCAATTTCGAATTCCGAAATTCCGGGATTCATCTTTGAATGATCCGTTTCAGAAGCTCGTAGAAGTTCTCTCGCGGGCGCACCAACACGATCTCGACCAGGTTTTCTTCCTCAATAATCCGGTAAGCTACGCGATAGGTCGTCCCTTTGAAGGAAAACTTGTAAGAGTGCAACCCCTTGAGAGGCCCCTTCAATTCCTCAGAGCTGTAGGGTTCTTGCGCCAGCCTTGTTGCTTCTGTTTTCAGTTTCTCTTGCAAGGGTGGAGCAAACTTCTTGAAGCGGCGGTGGGCCGCAGGGGCCATGACGAGCTGATATTGCTTACCATTGATCAAGAGGGAGACCCTTCCCTTGATCGAGTTCTTTCAAAGATGTCTCAATGATGCCCCTGGCCTCGTCATCGAGCAGGAGTTCAAGGGTTTCGACCTCAGTAGGACTAAGGCTCCTTAGAAGATGCGCCAGACGTTGCAGATTAATCAGCTCGGCACCCTTCTCTTTTAGAGCTTCTTCCATCTGGAATCACCTACCTGTGAGAAGAACATCACGATTCCATTGTAGCGGGAGAAGACTCCCTCTGTCAAACTGGGAAGTCCAAACTACTCGATCTGATTCCATTTGGATTATTCTGAGAATTCAGGGAATTAAACTGGCGAATTCCGCGAATTCCAGGGACGCGAATTCCGGGGACATAATACTTAATTCCGCTGGCTCCTGGCAACGTTGTGTAGGGTCCTCCCTCGCAGCCTCTACTCGCTGCTGCCAGTCTTAAGCAAACTGGAGAGTGTAAAGCGCCGCATACAAGCCGTCCAGGGCAAGAAGTTGTTGATGCGTTCCCTCCTCAACCACCTTTCCCTTATGCAGGACAATGATCTTGTCAGCCTCGCGGATGGTGGAGAGGCGATGCGCAATAACGATCGAAGTCCGCCCTTTCATGATTTTGTTCAGGGACTTCTGAATAAGTTGTTCTGTATGAGAGTCGATGCTCGCTGTGGCCTCGTCTAGGACCAACACCCGCGGCTTGAACGCGATCGCGCGGGCAAAAGAGAGGAGCTGACGTTCGCCAACGGAAAGGGTAACCCCGCGCTCTTTAACCTCTGTTCGGTAGCTATCGGGAAGGGCTTCCACAAAGTCAGCGCTGACGA
>Ga0315547_1001870_pt1 | contig 15578 bp, 12 predicted proteins | sample SalMarSW160240MG_2_FD_202542 | JGI IMG/M metagenome (GOLD analysis project Ga0315547, IMG submission 202542) | Salt marsh sediment microbial communities from the Plum Island Ecosystem LTER, Massachusetts, United States - Salt Marsh Sediment SW1601-240 ... | reverse complement strand
CCTTGGCGAACTGGACGATCAGGATGGCGTTCTTGGTGGCCAACCCCAGGGTATTCAACAGCCCGATCTGGAAATATACGTCACTGGACAATCCTCGCATCATCGAAGCGGCAAAGCCGCCGATGACCCCAAGAGGCAAGATCATCAGGACCGAGATCGGGACATCCCATTTCCCGTATAGCGCCGCCAGAAAAAGGAACACGATCAAGATGGAAAAGGCATAGAGCAGGCCGGTCTGGGAAGAGGCCTGCCGCTCCTGGTAGGAAAGCCCGGTCCAGTCAAACCCGATCCCCTGCGGCAGTCTTGCCGTGAGCTCTTCCATCGCCTGCATGGCCTCGCCGGAACTCCGGCCCGGCGCCGCCTCGCCCCAGATACTCATGGATGGAAATGCATTGAAGCGCTCTAAGCGGGGAGAACCGCTCGTCCAATGTCCGGATGCAAACGAGGCAAAGGGCACCATCTTCCCGGCCATATTGCGAACGTGCAGCTTTTCCAGGTCCTTGGGCAGCATGCGGTACGGGGCATCCGCCTGCACAAACACTCGCTTGACGCGCCCGGCCTGGATGAAGTCGTTGACGTAGGCGCTGCCGAAGGCCGCCGAGATGGTGTTGTGAATGGAGTTAATGGGCAGGCCTTAGGCGCCCGCCTTCTCCCAGTCCACATCCACTCGGTATTCAGGCACATCCTCCATGCCGTTGGGCCGGACTTTCACCAACCTGGGGTCCTGCGCCGCCATGCCGAGAAGTTGGTTGCGAGCGTTCATCAGGGCGTCATGCCCGCCGCCGCCGCGGTCCACCAACTGGAAATCGAAGCCGATGGCGCTGCCCAGTTCGGCGACGGCCGGCGGCGCAAAGGCAAACACCATGGCATTGCGAATCGTAGAAAACCGCGCCATGGCACGGCCCGCAATGGCCTTGACCCGCAGATCCGGCCGGTTGCGCAGATTCCAATCCTTCAGTTTGACGAACACCATGCCGTTGTTCTGCGCCCTGCCGGAAAAGCCCATGCCGGCAATCGTCATGCAGGCGTCCACCGCCTCTTTTTCGTTCTCCAGAAAATATCGCTGAACCTCGTCCGCGACCGCCTGGGTCTGCTCCATGGTGGCGCCCGTGGGCATAAGGATCTGGGACAGAAGTATTCCCTGATCTTCATCCGGAAGGTAGCTGCTCGGCATACGGATGAAGATGAATCCTAGGCCGACCACAATAATGATGTACACGGCCACAAAGCGTAGTTTCCGGGCGAGGCCGTACCCGACAAGATTCACAAAGCCGTCCCGGAACCGGAAAAAGCCGCGGTCAAACCACTGAAAAAACGGGCGCAGGAACCAGATCGCGTTTTCCGCCGGCTCGTGCTCCTTGCGCACCGGCTTGAGGATCGAAGCGCACAGCACCGGCGTCAGGATCAAGGCCACAGTGATCGACAGCAGCATGGCCGAGACGATGGTCACGGAGAACTGGCGGTAGATGATCCCGGTGGACCCGCTGAAGAAAGCCATGGGACCAAACAACGCCGCGAGCACCAGGAAGAAGCCGATCAGGGCGCTGGTGACCTGGCCCATGGACTTGGCGGTGGCATCCCGGGCCGAAAGCCCCTCTTCACTCATGATCCGTTCCACGTTCTCCACCACCACGATGGTATCATCCACCAGAAGGCCGATAGCCATCACCATGGCGAACATGGTCAGCATGTTGATGGAGTACCCGAACGCCCCCAGCGCGGCACAGGTGCCCAAGAGCACGACCGGCACCGCAATGGTGGGAATCAGCGTGGCGCGGATATTTCCCATGAAAAGCCACATGACAAAGAAGACCAACACAATCGCCTGGAGCAGGGCCTTGACCGCCTCGCCAATGGCTACCCGGACAAAGGGGGTCGTGTCGTAGGGATAGACAACCTTCATTCCCGGCGGGAAATAGCGGCTCATTTCCTTGAGTTTAGCCTTGATGGCATCGGCGGTATCCAGCGCATTCGCGCCGGGCGCCTGCCGGATGGCGAGAACGGCGGCTGGTTTGCCGTTGTATCGGCCGTCGATGTCATAAAACTCGGTCCCTAATTCTGTCCGCCCCACATCCTTGACTCGCACGACGGAGCCGTCCGGATTGGTGCGAAGGGGAATGGCGGCGAACTCTTCGGGGGTTTGAATGAGGTTCTGGACGACGATGGAGGCGTTCAGGCGTTGGCCTTCCACCGCCGGGATCCCGCCGAACTGCCCGGCGGAAATCTCCACATTGTAAGTCCGCAGCGCCAGGATCACCTCTTCGACGGTCAGTCTGTAATCGGTGAGTTTATCGGGGTTGAGCCAGACGCGCATCGCATACTGAGAACCGAAATTCTCGACCTCGCCGACCCCGGGTACGCGCGCCAGTACTTTTTCAAGGTTGGACTGGGCATAGTCGCGCAAGTCGTTGCCTGTCATACTGCCGTCTTCGGAGACCAAGCCCGCAAGGATCAAATAGTTCCGCGTGGATTTGCTGACCTTGACCCCTGCGCGCTGGACCGCCTCCGGGAGGCTGGCCATGGCGAGCTGGAGTTTGTTCTGCACTTTGGCCCATGCCAGGTCGGGATCGGTCCCCGGCTTGAAGGTCAATTCGATCCGCGAAGAGCCGGAGGCATCGCTCGTGCCAGAGAGATACAGCATGTCCTCGAAACCGGTCATCTTTTGTTCGATGATCTGGGTGACGCTGTTTTCAACCGTCTGCGCCGAGGCCCCGGGATAGAAGGCGCTGATGGCGATGGCCGGCGGCGCGATCGGCGGATACTGGGAGATGGGCAGGTTATAGATGGCCAGTCCGCCAAGCAGCATGATGAAGATGGCGATGACCCACGCGAAGACCGGCCGGTCCAGGAAGAATCTCGATAGCATCAGGCACCTCCATCCGCTCGCTTTTGTGGTGGAACGTGAGGCCGTGCCTCAGACCCATGCATAGTTTTTCCCTCGTTAAAAGGAACAACCTTCACAGTCATTCCGGGCCGCACCCTTTGCAACCCTTCGACAATCACCCGGTCGCCGAGAGCAAGCCCTGATAAAACGAGCCATTTGTCGCCGATGGCCCGGTCGAGGGTGAGCATCCGCAGCGCAACCTTGCCCTCGGCACTGACGATCAGCGCGAAGGGATTCCCCTTGCGGTCGCGGGCAACCCCCTGCTGGGGAACAAGGATGGCCTGTTCATTGCGGCCTTCTTTAATCACCGCCCGGACGAACATGCCCGGCAGGAGAACGTGGTCCGGATTTGGGAATACAATGCGCAGGATCACGGACCCGGTCGTCGGGTCCACCGTGACATCGCGAAACTGAAGCGTCCCTTCCAAGGGATATGCCGCGCCGTCTTCCATGAGGAGCTTTACCTTGCTCTGATTCTTTCCGTTTTGATTAAGTCGGCCGTCCTCCAGGCGATGTTTCAATCGCAACATATCGGCGGTGGATTGTGGCACATCCCCGTAAATGAGGTCTATCTGCTGAATGGTTGCCAGGGGTATGGGCTGATACGCCGTCACGATGGCGCCCTCTGTCACGTTGGATCTGCCGATACGCCCGGTGAGGGGCGCGGTGACACGGCAGTATCCCAGATTGATACGGACCGTCTCCACCGCCGCTTCAGCCTGATGGATGACTGCTTCGGCTACAGCCACTGCCGCCCGGTCGCCCTCCAGTTGCGCCTCGGCGGCCCGCAGCGTAGCCTCGGCTACATTGGCGTTGGTTACGGCCTGGTCTCGCTGGCTGGTGGAGACAGCTCTGTCTTTGAACGCATCCTCGAATCGCCGGCGATTTGTCCGGGCAAGCTCCAGGATGGCCCGCTGCTGCGTAACGCCAGCGATGCCCGCTTCCAGTGCGGCCCGCGCCCGGTCGGCTGACTTCCGCATGACAGCGAGGTTCGCCGTTGCATTGTCCAACGCCGCCTGAAACGGAGCGGGATCGATCTGATAAAGCGCCTGCTCTGCCTTGACATCGGAGCCTTCCGTAAACAGGCGTTTCTGTATAAGGCCGCTTACCTGGGGCCGGATCTCCGCAATACGGAAGGCAGCCGTGCGACCCCGCAGTTCAGTGGTCAGCATGACCTTTTGGGGTTGGACCGTCACCGTGGCCACTTCCGGGACAGTGGGAGGCGGCTGGGATTGCGTCGACCGGTCGCAGCCTCCAAGCAAAAGGCCGCCTAACAAAGCCGCAAGAACCACAATACATCTAAGGAGTTTATAAACTGTTCCATTGAGTTGCATCAGATATCCTCCAGGCATTGATAATAATGAGCGGATTGAATTCACAACATCCCACGGATAATCACTGATCAACCAACTCTTTGAAGAGAATATTCAGGATAACGTCCGGATCTTCCGGATAAGGGTGTCGATCAGGCGCTTCAAGCCAGAGTAAAAGAAAAGCGTTAGTAAGACTCTCTATGGCCACTGCCAAATGGTAGGGGTCGGCGATCTTTTTAAACCGTTTCTTTTCCATACCGCTTGCAAAAACAGAAGCGAGCGTTTCCAGGAAGTGGCCGTATTGTTCCCGGATCTCGGAATCAAGGCCCGCCATGATGTTGAAACTTGCTCCACGGGTCTCCGCAAAATAGAGGCGTATCATGGAGACGTTGGCGCGAAAAATTTTACCCTTGGCCTTGATGTAATTCCGGATTTTTTCAATCTCGTCCCTCGCCCCTTCGATTGCCTCCGTGAGGGCGCGGTGAAACTTGTCGGCCTGCTCCATAACCAATGCCTTATATAGAGCTTCCTTGTTTTCAAAAAATTTATACAGTGTCCCAATGGCAAACTCGGCCTTCTCAGCGATCTCATGCATAGAGACATTGTGATAGCCCTTTTCCGAGAAGAGATCGAGGGCAGCGGCAAATATCTCATCTCGATGTGCTATCTTTTCTCTTTCTCTTCGAGTTAATCCCTTTTCTTCCATTTTTAGCCTCCTTCTTTTATTCCTGACAGGAGCTATTTATAAAATAATTAGAATAAGACGTCACGTTATATAATAAATCGTCACATTGTCAAGAAAAATCTTATAAAAATTTTAAAAAAGGAGAAATAAGTGGTAGTCAACAACGCCATTGTCCTTATCGATTATACTAATCGGCTCCACCAAAGAGGGATGAACTTCAGGGATGCAATCATCGCTGCTGGATGCACCCGCTTAAGACCTGTCCTTTTGACAGCGGCAACAACTTTGAACCTCCTAAATTTAAAATTAGCAATTAGCAATTAAAAATTAGCAATTAAAATAGTCGCTTATGGACTTATAAGTTTCTCCCATTTATAACCCTGGAGCGAAGCGTCAGGGTCATTTGCTGAATAACAAAGAAAATACCACTCATCAGCCATTTCAAAAGCAGATTAATCTCCTGAAGCATTTTAGGTCTTGACAATCGATAAAAATTATAATACCAAATTATGAAATTGATATTTCAGTTCTTATAATATGAATTATGGAGACAGTTTAATGGAACAAATATCCAGGAAGGAATTTGAGATTGAGCAGCGGCGGTTTTTCATCATCAATCAGGCAGAGACTTTATTTGCTGAAAGGGGGTATGAGGGCACAACCATGTCTGAGATCGCCGATGCGTCGGAGCTTGCTTTGGCTACCATATATCACTGTTTTCAGAACAAAGAGGATATATTTCTCGCCCTTGTTGAGAAAAAAATGGAAGAATTTTTAGAGTTTATCCAAGAAGATATCAATTTGGGTCAGGATGCTTCTGAAAAAATTTCAAGCATTATTAATGCGCAGGTAGGATATTTCGAGAGAAACAAGAAATTTTTCAAGATATTGATATTCATGAACCAGTTTAAAATTTTTTCCTGGATAAATGAGCAAGGAGCAAAGGGGAGGATAGAAAGACGATTCATGGATTATCTCACCTTTGTGGCTGATATCATATCCGATGGGAAAAAAGAAGGAATATTTGGTGATTTCGATCCAATGGACATGTCATTTAGCTTGACCGGCATGCTTCAATTTCTCATATACCGGTGGATCATCGAGGGTGAAAGCCGTCCCATTTCGGTTTTTGCTAAATCAGCAATAACTGTCTTTCTAAGTGGATTGCAGAGGCCCATTAAAAAGGAGTCCTTGAATAAATGAAGATGGTGATGATTTCATATAATCAAGCAATAGAGGAAGAAATAACTGAACTATTAGAGAATCTGCATAAAGAGGGGATAAGCACAGTTCTTCCCGAAGAAATGTGTGACGAAATCAGGGAATACTTATAAACGGTATAAGGGATGTAATCTTGTGGAGGATTGAGTTTTATGCGAAGAATTTTGATATGCATAACCAATTTACATGGCAAGAAATCATCTTGCCTGATATTTTATATAGTTTTATTCCTTATCCTTCTATACAGGAGAATCGCCTTTTGCAGTAACTTAATGGAAAATGAAAAGATACAATCAGGACCAATCTCTATTGTTAACCTTGCCCCCATCCAGCTCCTTTTTCTCCAGGCAATCCCAGACAGGGCCGAAACCCTTTCAAAAGGCAAAGGTTATTTACATTTGAATACTACCATTACAAATACCCTTCTTTCCGAGAGATCGGGTAATTACGAAGGCGTTGTAGATATGGAAATGATTAGAGCATCCATGGAGATACAATACGGCATTATACCGGGTTTCGAAATAGGCATGTCTCTTCCCCTTGTCTACAGTTACTCTGGTGTTATGGATGATTTCATTTTAGATGTTGAAGAATTTTTTACCGATCCAAGAGGGGTTAGGGAAAAAGAAGATCAACATGAATATGAATACTATGTAAAGAAGAATGGCAAGGCCTTTATTTCAGGTAAGGGAAAAAGATCTTCAGGGATAGGTGGCATAGTCTTAAGGGCAAAAGGAAAGATATGGGATGAAGGGGATATACGGCCATGCCTGAGCGCACGGTTTGCTGTTAAAGTCCCAACCGGGGATAAGGATAGGGCGCTGGGAAGTGAGAAAGTGGATTTTGGTTTTGGCCTCTTGCTACAAAAAGATATTACAAATTTGACCTTATATTTAAATGCAGATGTTATTTTTCCCGGAGATGCCTTTGAAGGTGAAAATATATCACTCAAGGAATTCTATGAGGTTATGTTTGGAACAAGGTATAAGATTAGTCCACAATTATCAATCTTAGCACAGGTAAATTATATAACACGACCGTTTGAGAATACCGGCCTTCAAATGCTGGATAGAAGAATATTTGATCTTTTATTAGGTATAACTTATCTTACAAAGGGTGGCTTATTTATTCAGGGAGGGGGGGATAGAAGATTTCTGTAGTTCTTGTGATGCAGTCGCTGATATTACCTTTTTTCTAAACATTGGGAGACACTTTTAGCCTTCTTCTTTTACTCTATATGCCTTTCATGTTTACTCGACAATGGATTATCCTAGATGATCCCGTAAAGCTCGTCTTCGACTGCACCACTATTATGGCAATAGAATGTTATGAGGCATTCAGGCAATAAATTCGTCTGTATATGTAAAGGCTTAGGAAACTTTTTTGGAGGTATTATCGTGGATTTCAAATTGTGTGAACAGATTGAAGAAAACATATCTCAGGTTATTGTGGGTAAACATCAAACCATTGAATTGCTGCTGGTGGCCCTTCTGGGAGAAGGTCACGTCTTGCTGGAGGATGTCCCGGGGCTGGGGAAAACCTTAATAGCTAAATCTCTGGCCAGAAGCATCGGCGGGTCTTTTAAAAGGGTTCAATTCACACCAGACCTGCTTCCTGCCGATATAACCGGTTTTAATGTCTACAATCAGCAAAAAAGCCAGTTTATGTACCAACCTGGGCCAGTTATCACCAATATTCTGCTTGCTGATGAGATTAACCGCACTATTCCCCGCACCCAGGCGAGTCTCCTGGAGAGTATGGAGGAACGACAGGTGACCGTAGATGGGCAGACCTTTCTCCTGCCTCATCCATTTTTTGTCATGGCGACCCAGAATCCCATTGAGCTGGAAGGAACATTCCCCCTGCCGGAGGCACAGCTGGACAGGTTTCTTCTTAAAATATATCTGGGGTATCCCGAAAAGGATGAGGAAATCTCGATACTGGAGCGGTTTCGAGAGGATGACCCTCTGCTTAAACTGGAGGCAGTGGCAAGCCCTGAGCAGGTCACCGAACTTCAGCAGGCACGAAAGAAAATCCGTATCTCTCTGCCGGTACGGGAATATATTGTAAATATTGTGAGGGTTACTCGTAACAACAACTCCTTGCGTTTCGGGGCCAGCCCGCGGGGTTCTCTCGGATTAATGCGTGCCGGTCAAGCACTGGCAGCCCTAAGAGGGCGCGACTATGTGCTGCCTGATGATATCAAGTATCTCGTTGGTCCTGTTCTTTCTCACCGATTGATCCTTAAGGAGGAGGAACGGTTGAGGGGAGGAACCCCGGAGCAACTTCTTGATGAGATGGTAAGTCAAATACCAGTTCCCGCAGCCACCACTTAAAATGATGGTCATGGAATCACAAGAAAGCAGATTACCAACCATTTTCATTGTCCCGCTGATACAATTCTTTGTGGGAGTCCTTCTTTTTGTAGCATTATTGCACAGCCAACGGGACCTTGCCGTTTTAGCGATACTGGTGTTAGGTGTAATGGGCGGTGTAAGACTGTGGAGTAGGGTTAGCCTCTCAGGCATAAAATGCTATTCAATAGTAGATAAAGGGAAGGTATTTCCAGGGGAGGTGCTCACCTTACATGTACGCGTGGAAAATGCCAAGTTCCTGCCAGTTTGGCTCCAGATAAAGATGCCTATAGATGGCTCGCTGAATCCTTCCTCCGATGATACGACATTCACAAATGAAAGTGGCCTGTTGTGGTACCAAAGGGCACGATTCCAGTGGGAGTTAGTTGCCCAACGAAGGGGCATACATCGAGTAGGGCCACCCCATATAAAAGTGGCTGATCTTTTTGGTTTCTTCCTTAGGGAAAGAGGTGAACAGGAGGACCTTCATGTTATCGTGTATCCACGGCTTGTTCCACTGAAACCAGTTTCCTTGCCAAGGCATGATTTTTTTGGCGTTCCGGGGGCTAAGAGTCCCGTGCAGGATCCCATTTATATACTTGGCACCAGGGATTACCAACACTGGCGGCCGGCCAGATACATTCACTGGAAGGCAAGCGCACGCCATAACTGCCTCCAGGAAAAGGCCTTTGAGCCTTCGGAGCAGCTCAAGGCCTTATTAGTCGTTGATGTGGATCAATTTGGGGAAAAAAATGCGGCAGAGGAATTCGAACACACCCTTGAAGCAGTGGCGTCCCTGGCAGTTCAATTTGATCAGAGGGGTTACGCTATGGGATTCGTGACCAATGGTGTGGTACAGGGAGGCCCGACAATCCTGCCGATAGCCAGAAATTCGCAGCAGTTGCCTGCTATTCTGGAGGTTCTGGCAAGGTTGCAAATGAGAGCAAAAGGGGATCTTGTTGATATATTGCAGCGCGGGGTCCAACTGGTGTGGGGAACGAGCTCTATTCAGTTCTCATACGAAGAAGATATAAAAGCACTCGCTGTTGAGGGATACTTTTCGCACCGAAAAATACCCATGGTGTTCGTGGTATGCCAGCCTCGCTCTCTTGCGGGAGATAATGGGCATAAAGTGCGGAGCAACGTGTATCTCCTTGATGAGATCAGGATCAAAGAAACGGAAAGGGAATGAAAAGTCAAAAAGGAAGCCTCTTGTTTTTAGCTGGCGCGGGCATGGAGCTGAGCTGGCTCTATGCATGGGCAACCTTTATTATAGCCTCAATACTGCACCGACCCTTTCCCTTACCAGAGGCAATCGAAACATTTGCACTGGCAGCGGTGCTTACCTTGTTTGTCCGGGGAAGAGGTTGGCGGGTGATCCTGATCTTAGGTCTCCAGGTGTTCGGTTTTCTGCTGGCCATATCGAGAATCGTACATGTGTTCTTCTATGAGTCACATCCTTTTTTTGACCAATGGTGGCTATTGACCTGCTTCAGGCAACCAAAAGATCCCCTGGGGTGGTTTATCCTCGGCATTATCCTTTTCTTTGCCCTCTTGTTTTGGGTAGGGGGAATGACCTTGGCCCGCAGATCGGCTGCCTACCTCACCGTTTGCACCCGCTTTGATCTGGGAGTGGCAGCCTTCTTTTGTCTCTTACTCACCAAATTCCTTTTACTTGTAAAGGGAGGGATTGATATACAGGATTCCACACCTGAGCTTTTGCTGTTTCCATTTTTTATATTTAGCCTGTTGGCGATCGGCATGGCCCGGAATCAGAGCAGCGCCCAGAGGGATTTTCTCTCAGGCTACCAGGGGATTGGGGTAATTGTGAGTTTTACTGTGGTTGTTCTCGCCTTTGGTGCGGGCCTGGTGCTCCTTTTTTTGCCCTACCTGAGTACAGCTGCCGAGATGGGTTATGGCGTGTTAAAGAGTGCCGCCGCACCATTACGCCCGATCCTGGTAACTATTCTGCGGTTTCTCTTTATGCATAATCGAAGTAGGCCGGAGATGGCGTCATCTTCATCCGGAGGAGATAAGATGGAATTCTTATCTTCGACTGAGAGTAGCTGGTGGACAGAACTTTTTGAAAAAATATTCAGTTGGGGTTTTTTGGGCCTGGGTGTAGTGATTGCACTCATTCTTTGTGGCTTGGGTATGTGGTACCTGTTTCGGTGGCTCTTCTCTCGAACCACTAAGAGCAGAAAGACACAAATCCAGTGGAGCCTTATTTCATTGTGGGCTGCGCAGCTATGGTCAGCTCTGATACATTGCAGAGATAAGATAGTTCGAAGGATGAAAGGCTACAGAAGTGCAGTTCAGCTCTACAGCGCCCTTCTAAACTGGGGACGTCATAGCGGTTTGACTCATTTTCTAAGCGAGACGCCCACGGAGTATGGTGTGCGCCTGAGGCATCAATTTCCCACACTGAACAGAGAGATAGGATTGATAGCAGAAGCCTTCAATAAGGAGGTATATGGCCAGATAGTTCTCGATGAGGAGCAATTCACCATGGCCAAGCTCGCCTGGCGAAGGCTGCGCAGTCCGATTCATTGGCCTTCTCGATTCAAATCCTGGTTTCTTCAACCAGGAGTGTAGCATCAGACCTTACATATTGAAATGATAAAATGGAGTAGCCCATTGTTATGACTGAGAGTAAATATATAAAAAATAACTTTAATCGATCGTCTTAACGAGAGCAATTTTACTGTTTGACGGTTTAAATATAAAATGATAGTTTTTTAGTTAAAATTAACGCAATAGCTCAATAAGCTGTGGCTTTTCACCCCCACCCCAACCCTCCCCCATCAAGGGGGAGGGAGTTTTTTAAATGATTTCGTTCAATTACTCCCCTCTCTCCTGGCCTCCGGCTCGTAGAGCCTACGCCTCGGAGAGCGGGAGAGGGTTAGGGTGAGGGGGTTCACCCGATTTATTGAGCAGATGCAAATTAATGATTGATTTAGAGGTCAACTACAAAAAGGGAACTGTTCATGATAGATAAAATGCCAATTACAAAAGAAGGATTGGAAAAATTAAGACAGGAATTGCATACTATTATCACTACTGATCGGCCAAAAAATATCAAAACTATTGAAGAGGCAAGAGCTCATGGGGATTTAAATGAAAATGCAGAATATCATGCAGCCAAGGAAAGGCAATCTTTTTTAGCGGCCAAAATAAATGAGCTGGAGATGGCAATTAGCAGATCAGACGTTATTGAAATAAGTAATGAGCCATCAGAAAACATTATCTTTGGCTCAACCGTTGACCTAAAAAACCTTGTTAATAATCAAACGGTTACATACCAGCTTGTTGGACCATATGAATCTAACCCTGAGGATGGTAAAATCTCAATCATCTCTCCATTAGGAAAGGCCCTTATTGGAAATGAGGAAGGTGATTATGTAAAATTAAAAACCCCTGGTGGTGTACAGGAATTCGAAATATTGGAAATAAAATGAAGTCTTTTTACTATTCAGCCACGAATAGACACAAATGTACACAAATAAATTCGAAAGAAAAACTTGAATATAAAAGAATTGCTAAATAATTGTTTGTGATAATTTGTGGCAGAATAGCTATAGTTTTTTAACTAATCTATTACTCGCTGAGCAATAATTCCCTGTTCTGTTACGTATTCTGCCCTCACTTTCACAATTTCATTCCTGATAAGCCTATTTGAAGGAAAACTAAATCTGACATAATTATCACTCAAGCCCCAGATTAGGTTTCTTTCTCCAGGCGCCCATCCCTCAGCGAGAACTGAAAATGTTTGGCCCACTAAACCACCCCGAAAGATCTTTCTCTTTTCCTTGTCAAGAGACCTTAAAAGAAAGGCCCTTTCTTTGATGGTTTTGTGATCGAGGTGGTCAGAGAATCTTGCTGCAGCAGTCCCCTCTCGTCTTGAGTAAGGGAAAACATGCAGATAGCTTACCGGAAGATTCTTTAAGAGCTTAAAGGTATTATTGAATGACCTTTCATCCTCCCCAGGAAAGCCAGCCAAGACATCAAGGCCTATTGATACCTTACCGATAAGGCGATTTATCTCATCCACCCTCTCACTAAATATTCGAGCAGTATAGCGCCTATTCATTCTTTTTAACACAGAATCATCCCCGCTCTGTAAAGAGATATGAAAATGACGGCAAAGCCAATTATTGCTAGCCATCAATTCAATTAGCTCTGTTGTTATCTCTGTTGGTTCAAGTGAACTGAGCCTTATCCTTACCGCGGATGTATTTTTCCCAATCTCAACGAGTAGCTGGGTTAAATTTATGCCGTTGTTAAAGTCTGAGCCATATTTGCCAAGGTGAATCCCTGTGAGCACAATCTCTCTATAACCATTTTTTTCTAAGTCTTTAAGTATGGCAATAACGTTATCAGGTTCAAGACTTCTCAACGGGCCACGAGCCATAGGCACAATACAGTAAGTGCAAAAGGATTGGCATCCATCCTGTATCTTTAAAAAAGCCCTGGTCCTTTTTGAAAAACTTTTGACAGGAATTTGTTCGAAGGTCTCAGATGCCGCGAAGTCCTCCATTAAAATAAGGGGTGGATTATGGTGAATGGCATTGACCAAGAGCTCAGGAAGAGAGCTCTTTCCTTTATTTCCAACGATCAAATCTACCCCATTAATCTTAGATAATTCATCAGGGAAGACCTGTCCATAACACCCGACAGCAGCAACAATAGCCTGAGGGTTCTCCCTTATAGCCCTTCTGATAGCTTGCCGTGACTGATAGCTTGCAGTAGCTGTCACTATGCAGCCATTTATTATTACTAAATCCGCCTTTTTATCCTGCCCGGCGATTTGGCAGCCCTTATTGACCAATAATTCTTCAATAAAGGCCGATTCATACTGATTTACCTTACAGCCGAGGGTGATAATCTTAAAGGATTTTATCATCTTAAATTGTTATCCGTTCGCCGGTAATGGCTCAAAATATTGTGGATCTAAAGTTACAAATTTAAATCTGATTAAATTTTAGGCATTTTAGGCATTTCAAACTTTAGGCACTTTTTACTTTCTAATCCATCCTCCCCCGAGGACGTTTTCTCCTTCATAACACACAAATGCCTGACCAGGCGTTATAGCCCATTGCGGTGTATCAAATTCAAAATGGACAATATCGGGCGAGATGATGGTGAGTGTGCCATCAGCAGGCTCATGCCTATAACGTATCTGGGCCTGCACTCGTATCCTTTTTTCCTCCGGCAGAGCCCCTATCCAATTAAAATCCTCCGCCGTGAGGGTTGTCGTAAATAATGCTTCCCTGGGACCCACTACAATCTCATTTTTTTCCGGCCTGATCTGACATACATAAAGAGGCTCTCTTGATCCTACCCCAAGACCATGTCTTTGCCCAATAGTATAGGCATAAAAACCAGAATGAACACCCAGCACATTACCCTCGAGATCAATAATATCTCCTTGTGACAGCATGCTCTTATCAACACGGCTCTTCAAAAATGACCGGTAATTGTTGCCAGGGATAAAGCAGATCTCCTGGCTTTCAGGATGAATGGATGCTGATAGCCCCTTTTCTTTTGCCAAAAGAGATATCTCTGCTTTCTTCAAATCCCCTAATGGAAATATTGTCCGTGATAGGTGAGACTGGTTTAACCTGTGTAAAAAGTAAGACTGATCCTTTTGCCTATCCTTTCCCCTGAGCAGATCAATATATATTTTATTAGAACTCCTTCTTACCCTTGCGTAATGGCCTGTTGCAAAATAATCAATTCTTTTATTATCCATCCATTTAATAATCTGTTCAAACTTGACCACATAATTACAAACAACACAGGGATTGGGTGTTAAGCCCAAAAAGTAAGATCTAGTAAAATAATCAATGACCTCTTTTTGGAAAGAATTGTTTACATCTAAAAGATATAAGGGGATATTTAATCTATCTGAAAGTAACTTAGTTATCCTTACCTTTTCTTCCCTTTCTTTGGGTGAAATGGGAAGAAGAAGATGAATCCCTATAATATTCCACCCTTCATCCTTCAAAATAGATGCAGCATAAGAACTATCCACCCCACCACTAAGAGCTACAGCAATTGTCTTTTTTCTCGATATCATTTAACCTTTAACAGCTTTACCCAGATTAGTTTTTTTGGACAACTAATTTAAGAGTACAGAAAATCCAATTTTGGACGCAGCCTGCCCTGGCGCGATCTCCTTGGCATATATTGCAACCTCTGTGGTATCTATTGACTCAGACTATATAGCCTAACCATTGCATGCCAGGTCTGGGCCAGGGATTAACGCAGATTTTTTGGATTAAGAAATAAAAAATTATTATCTGCATGTATCTGTGAAGATCTGCGTCCTAATTAACTTGAGAATAGCAGATATGGTATTGGTTTATCAAAGGAATATATGCCATTGAGTTGAACAGGGAATCTTTACGCAGGGTGATAAAGGGGTACTATCCTTAAGACAGACCTTAACAGATCTCTATCCCGGAAAAGCTATGGTTTCTTTTACAGATGGAGAACCTGGGTGATGAAATATCGTAAGCGTTCACCGCTGTCAGTTCCCCCGTTCCCCGATAAGTCAATAGCAGCAATGCACCGCTTAAATATACATATCTATCAACAGGCCAAACAATGGATTGCTCCAGAGGAATATTTCCCCTTTCGGACAACGGTGAACGGTTACGTATTTATTAAGAATTAATCAAGGAGGCCCTTGTCGAAATTGACCTCCATCGCCTTGGCAGGACAGGCTATTACACAAAGCTCGCAGGCACTGCATTTATCTTTATCAAATGCTACTGTCATCTCCGGTCTTTCAATATAAAGGGCCCCGGTAGGACAAACTGCTGTGCAAGCACCACAATGAAAACATTCCTCCTCATTTCTCTTTATATCCTGGCTTATACTATCTACCTTTATGCCGAGATTCTTCAGATACTTAACACCGGATTGGTAGTTTTTCCGGTTTCCGCTCAACTCCATAACGACCATTCCTTCTTTTCTGGGATAAATGGTGGCCTTTAATATATTACATGAGAGGTCAAATCTCTTGACCAAATTCATTACAATAGGTTCATTGACAATCTCTCGAGGAAACCTGAGGTGAACCACCTTTGCGTACATACCAACCTCCTTATCTATAC
>Ga0315547_1001867_pt1 | contig 15605 bp, 6 predicted proteins | sample SalMarSW160240MG_2_FD_202542 | JGI IMG/M metagenome (GOLD analysis project Ga0315547, IMG submission 202542) | Salt marsh sediment microbial communities from the Plum Island Ecosystem LTER, Massachusetts, United States - Salt Marsh Sediment SW1601-240 ... | reverse complement strand
GCATCTTCCTGGTTTCTTCAATCAGCAACATACTCATGAACAACACTGCAACGAACAACACGCACGGCGTCACACTGCTTAGTTTCAGCAACAGCAACACCATCTACAACAACTACTTCAACAACACGGCTAATGTCTTCGATGATGGAACCAACACCTGGAACACTACAAATAGTACCGGGCCGAATATAGTTGGCGGACCTTATGTCGGCGGGAACTACTGGTCGGATTATACCACAAAATATCCAAATGCTACAGAGATAGATTCCACTGGCTTTTGGGATACTCCCTACAATATCACCGGGGGTTCGAACAAGGATTATCTGCCGTTGATTATGGGGCTGGCAACCCTGGAGGGGCATGTTACCTTCCCGCCAGCAAGGGCAGGTGATAAAGCAGAGCCGTTTGTGGTGAAGTTATTCGAGGCTGGCAATCTCAGCAATGTGATATGGACGGGTAATGCCACCACTAACAGTACCGGGGTGTTCAACATTACCGGTCTCGACCCCGACACCTACGACATCGGGATTAAGAATGCTACCTGCGTGAGTGAGGTGAACAGTAGCGTAACGTTGACTGCTGGTGAGACTGAGGTGGTTAATTTCACGATTCGAGAGGGAGATGTTCACAGTGACGATTATGTTGACATGGTAGATTACGGTGACTTCAGTTATGCCTACGAGACGTTACCTGGTGATGATAAGTGGAATGCCAACGCAGACCTTGATCGCAGTGGGTACATCGATATGAGTGACTACTCTATGTTCTCCTACTACTTCAATGAACTGGGTGATGCGTATGGACACTTTTGAGGGAAGGGAGTGGCTATAGGTGGGAAGTAAACTTGGCAGTATAATGTTGACGGTGGTGGAGAGTTTAGGCTTGGTACCGGGAATGGCACGCTTGCCTCTTCGCTCAGGGAAATCCTGGGCTCAGTTTAGTAGTCTTCACCCCATGAAATAGTATTTCACGGGGTCAGTCATTGGCTAGCCGCTGACTGCTGATTACTGACTGCTGACTGCTCTTTTACATTGTTTAGTATTTCGGATTTAGTGTTTAGAATTTGCTTTCCCGAGATTGCCGCGCTTCGCTCGCAATGACAAAAAAAGGGGCTCGCAATGACAAAAAAAAGGGGCTCGCAATGACAAAAAAGGGGCTCGCAATGACACCCCCATCCGTCATTGCGAGGCACTCTGGTGCCGAAGCAATCCCCAACTTAGTAGCTATCAGCTTTCAGCCATTAGCTAACCGCTTTTGCCTTTTGCGTTTTTAGCCTATTCACAAAATTAGTGTGGTGATATAGTAATGAAATAAACGTTTATCACGGAGGTAAAAATGGCTAAACTCTGGAGATTCCTGTCAATTTTGATTGTCGCTGCAGTGTGTTTGGGGTTGATGCTGGTGCTCGGAGCGCCGCCGGCTAAAGTGGCTTTGGCTGCTGGTAATATGACTATTGGAATCCAGCCTGAAACTACGACTGTGTTGCCAGGTACCCTCTTTGATATCGAGGTATGGGTCCAAAATCCCGACGCTAATGACATTTATGGGTGTCAGGCTCGTCTGGATTTCGATTCTAGTTACTTTAATGTAACCGGTATTGATAATGGTCCAGTCATGACCGAGATAGCATTGACTGCGTTTGACAATTCTAACGGCACCGTCGATCATGATGCTAGCATGCCGCTGCCGCCAGGTGATCCAACCAATGCTACTTCCATTCTGGTAGCTACTATACACTGCCAGGCTCATGCGGTTGAGGGAGCGAGCACAATAGATTTTGTCTATCAGACCAGACCGCCATTTCGACAAACGCTGGTCGCGCTCAGCATGACTGATTACCTTGAGAGTGGTAACATGAGCTTGATGCATGGTGGCATGGTGAAAGTTGGGGGGCCGCCAGCTATCTCCGTCAGTCCGAACAGCCTCGCCTTCAACGTTATTGAGGAGGGAGAGAATCCTCCAGACCGGACGCTTGAGCTATGCAACTTGGGAACTGGCACACTGAACTGGAACGCAACTGATAATGATGGCTGGCTCAGTGAAAGTCCCATGAGTGGCAGCCTTGGCGAAGATGGGTGTGAGGACGTAACGGTGTCAGTTGATGTCACCGGCATGAAAGCCGGGGATTACAGCGCAACCATCACCATTACCGGGTCTGCTGCGGTGGAAATTCCGGTCAGCTTGCATATAGAGTCAGCAACGGTACCTATTCCAGGGGGGCCGGCGAATCTCTCCGCCTCTGCACTTAGCATATCGCCGCAGCAGGTTCAGCCTGGTCAGGAGGTGACAATCTCAATCAATGTTGCCAACACCGGCGGGGAGACTGGCAGCTATAATGCCGTTCTGTATATCAATGAAGTGGTTGAGGATAGCCAGACTATGTCTGTTGCCGCGGGGGCAAGCAAGAATGTGACATTTACGGTAACCAAATCGCAGGCAGGCGTTTATGACATTTCCCTGGCGGGGCAGAGCGGACAGTTTGAGGTGGTGAGTGGTGGTTTCTTTGGTGGTGGATTGAGTACTGGCAGCATAATAGTCATTGTGGTGGCTGTTATAGTACTTATCGTGGGGCTATTCTTGATACGCAGGGGGACGAGAAGGGAAACATAGATTCAGGTTAGTAGCTATCAGCCTTCAGTTATCAGCCATCAGCTGACTGCTCTGTCATTTTTGCCCTTTGATTTTTAACTTTTGCTTTGCTGAGATTGCCACGCCCCGTTTGATAGTAAGCGTCTGGCAGGGATCGTAATGATCACAAAAAAGACCACAGCGACACCCCCTTTTGTCATTGCGAGGCACGCCAAAAGTATCGAGAAAAATTCGAATTTTTTGTAGCTAAATGTAGCTTATGGTAACTAAATGAAAGTTGACAAGATTCGGGAGGAGTGGTAGCATATAAACTAAAGTACTAAAAAATGTTAGTACTAAAATACTATAAGTAAGGGAGGTTTTTGATGAGAAAAGCTGGGTTTTCTTTGTTTGTCGCATTTCTTTTGGTCCTGTCATTCCTTGCGGTACCCGCAGTGGCGCCACCGGTGGTATCAGCACAGGGAATTGCTGATCTACCGAACCCGCTGACCGTGAGCTTCACCGCAAGTGGTAGCGAGGGTGATCCTTATTCTTTCACGGTGGTACCTAACGCCACTCTTGGCTCTGTGATCAACCAGTACAGCAGAGACTGGATGATCATTAATAGAACCAGTCATAATAATACTGCTGCTCGCTTTTTCAACATGTCTACGGCATCGGGGACCCTTTCGGGTGACCTGAGTGGTAGTATAGACTTCCAGTGGAACAAGCTTGATTTTGCTACGCCATATTTTAATAGTTCAGATTGGTTTATTGCTGACCCTGATGGCGTTGGCATTCTGTATCTTACGGGTAACATTACGGGCACCGTACTGGGCGATCTTACCTTCGTCGGTGCTGCTGATTTTGATTATAAAGGCACCTCAGTAAAAGGCGAAGGCCGTGTGATGACCGTGGAGGACTGGGAGGAGGGACTGACTACCCCTCCTAGCCGCGTCCTCATTGGGGAGGTTAGCTATGAGATTAGTGGAGGGACAATTACCGGCACGTTTACTTTGAGAAATTACAGTGACGACCCTGTGGGCCTGGAGGGCAAGGTTGACACAGGGGACTGGCTGCATCTTTCAGGGCAATTACTAAACGATGAGTCTGATTGGATTACCAATGAGACGGTTAGGTTTATGCAGTTCACCAGAGGTCCTGTCGACCCAAGTCACAGGATAGTTCTGGAGGAAATGGCCCCTGGTAGGGAGGTCAACCAGACCATAACTGCTGGCGATGTGGGTGTAGGCGGGACGATTAGCTTGCTGAGAACCGGTGTGCTGGATGTGATTGAGGTTTCTGGACAGGACATCCCGGTGTACTCTATCACTGGCACGAGGACTGTTGAGAATAATTGGGGTAGTAACATGTCAGCTACGATGGGGGGTGTGGCTAAGACTATAGTCCTTGTTGATATGGTCGACTTTGACATAAATACAGGCGTAACCCAACACTCATTTACTATGATGCCCGGTTATTCAGAAGGATATTTGGGCACAGGTCATTACGCTGGATTTGAGGCGTACGTTGTTCCCGATACGCACATCAGCCTGACTTTATTTTTGGATGGCGACGATTACAGGTATTCTCTTCTGCCCACTCCACAAATTACCTCGGTGAGCCCCAATGTGGGCCAGGCGGGAACATTCGACGTGACCATCAACGGCAAATTCTTCTGGGTAAACGAGACTTTTCATCCGCTAACCATCGACTTTGGCGCAGGTATAACTGTCAACAGCCACCAGGTGGTCAGCGACACCGAGATAACAGCGAGCATAACCATTGCTACTGACATTGGTCCCCGGAATGTCTCGGTAACCAAGCGCGGTCAGACGGGGACGTTGGTCGATGGCTTCGGCGTTGGAGCTGCGCTGGATGCGAATGTCACTTTCGTGGGAAGGGCTAAGGCTTCTCAATGGATAGAGCCGTTTGTGGTTCACTTCATCAACGCGACAACTGAGACAAACGTAACTGCCACCACCAACGGTACCGGGTGGTTCACCGTCACCGGTATTCAGCCCGACACTTATGATGTCGGCATAAAGAATGTTTCCTGCTTGAGCGAGGTGGTGACTGGTCAGTCGTTCGTTATGAATCAATCTACTGTGATTGATTTTGGCACCCCACGTGAGGGTGATGTCGATGGCAACGACCTTATAAACATGCTTGATAAGGGCCCGCTTGCTGACGCATGGAACACCTGGCCGGGTCAGCCGCTGTGGAATCCCAGTTGCGACTTTAACCGTGATGGAATCATAAACATGCTTGATAAGGGCCCGATCGGTAACAATTGGGGGCAGTGGGGAGAGTTACTCGATTAAGATAATGTTAAAAAAAGGAGGTGGTTTTTATTGAGGGAGGATTTTATAGGAATTTTGAGGAAGAAGGAGAGCTAGTTTACAAAGAGGAGGTAAAAGATATTGAAAAGTAAATTTCTTAGTGTAATTCTAACGGTGGCGGTGACCTTGGGGCTGCTGCTGGTGCCGGCAGTAACACCGGTACTTACTACCAGCGTGGCTTTGGCTTCTAGTAATGTGACCATTGCAGTTGTGCCTTCAACTACGACTGTGGTGCCAAGTGCAACCTTTAATGTTGAGGTAGTGATCGATAATCCTGACGGTGTGAACATTTATGGGTGTCAGGCTCGGCTGGATTTCGATGAGACTTACTTCACTGTAACCGGTATCGCCAATGGTGACCTTAGCGAACTGGTGCAGAGTGTGTACGATAACGTTAATGGTACCATTGATCATGACTGTAACATGCCGACGCCGCCAGGCACTCCAACCAGTGCTACTTCCATTGTCGTGTGTAATATAAGCTTCCAGGCTCTCGCTCTAGAGGGAACGAGCACAATAGATTTTGTGTATCAGACCGGAGCGCCATTCCGACAGACGATGGTCACGCTCGGCGCGACTGATTATCTTGAGGCTGGTAACATGGGCTTGATGGGTGACGGTACGGTAATAGTGGGTACCCCTTCCCTGACGATCAATATACTCCCGCAGACCGCCCTTCCCAGTCCCCCCTATCCCCCTAATACTACAATGGCCCTGGGTGGTTGTGGAATAGGGTATGACATAGTCTGGGACATGGGTATACCTGTTTCTTATAACTTCACGGTTATTCTGCCCACCGACCCGCTTCCCAACACCACCAAGTGGGATTGGAATGAGTTAATCATTGTGGCAGCGGCAGACGTAGTACCAGGTTGGGGGTTCATTAACTATACCCCGGTCATAGGTACCCTGTTACCTGGAAACCATTACATGGACTACGGTGGAGAAAATATTACCATTTATCCAATGGTAGCGGCGATGAGTTACCTGACTATGGGTACCACGTGCAACTTTGGTCCGAAAGCACCGGAAATCTTCGTTGCACCTGACAGCCTTTCCTTCGAGACCTTTGAAGGCACTAACCCTGCTCCTGACGGACTGTTCCTGGTGAACAGTGGTGGAGGGACACTCGCCTGGAGCGCAGCCACCGATGCTGGCTGGCTTAGTGTGCTTCCCACAAGTGGCAACCTGACTACAAGCATTACGGTTGACAATCAGACTTTAGTTGTCTCCGTCAATGTGACCGGTCTGTCAGCCGGTACCTATTCTGGTAACGTCACCGTATCAGGGGCTTCCAACGTGACTGTTCCGGTAGGCCTGGTGGTTAAGCCGGCGACGGCTGTCGACAGTTGCAGAGACATTATAGGCAGCACGGATTCCGGCAAGCCCGGCGAGACGACCGAGCTGTATGCAGGGGAGACGTTTGATGTCTACGTGAACTTCACTGCACCGCCAACTAATCCGAACGATGGGTTTAACTCTATCGGTGTAACCGATACTGCGCCTGACGGTTGGACGGTGACGGTCAATAAGAACTGGTGCTGGATCAATGGTGCTCCATCCTCCGCCCTGAAGGTTAATGCTATCGGCAATAAGGCAGAGATCATGTTGGGTGGACCTTATAATGAGGGCACTACCATTTCTGTAATGTACCAGGTGACCGTCCCGACTACTGCCACACCAGGAATCAATACCTGGGAGATGTGTCCTGACAAGACTGTATCCTGGTTGGAGTACTACTTCAACGAGGAAGGACCATATACACACTGCATATCGTGCGACAACGAGGTTGTAGTGACACAACCCGGCGATATAGTGGGCGAGACCCGCGAGGTTAATAGCGCCGAGTTACCCGATGTAGATGTGCGGCTGTTGCTTGTTGGTCCTGGCTACTTACGAAGTGACATAAGTACCCCGCTTTACGTCAATACCGCCTGGGTAACTGGGACGTACTGGCTGACGGGTAACCTGACCAGGTTCTATGAGTTGGACATTTCAGATGGCGTGATGCTGCCTGGAGCAGACTTCACCATAGGCCTGACAACTCAGGCACTACTATCCGCGGGATACACCTTTGACTTCGAAGGTGACTACGGGCTTATCCCCAGAGCATGCACCATGTCCTACGTTCTGAAATGCGTCAACCTATGGAAGATTGGTTCTTCAGCCAATCCAGAGTGGGACCTTTCTGAGTGGAAGGCCATGGACACGGCTAACTCCTGGCTATATCCAAGCTAACCTAGTCGTGTGAATACAGCTAACCCCCTTCCACTCGGAAGGGGGTTAGTGTTATAATGGTGTTATGATGAAGGAAATGAAAGCGTCTAGACTGTTTGTAGCTATACTGGTACTGGTGGCACTTGTTGTCCTCCCTGTGCATATAGCTTTGGCGCAGCCACCTCCACCTAATCCGACCAGGAGCTTGCCCGATAAGGTGGAGAGGGGGGGGGCATTCAATGTCACCATTAATTTTACTTGCCCTGAAGCTGAGTTCAACGGTATCTCGCTCCGTGACACTGCCCCCGATGGATGGAGTGTGGAAGCTAACGAAATGTGGTGTACCCCGCCTGCCGATGGGGCCAAGGTTGAAGGAGGTAATCAAGTACAGCTCGTCTGGATGGGGCCGTACTACCCCCCCAAGAACTTCACTGTAAGGTATGAGGTTGCCGTTCCCTGTAATGCCTCTCTGGGAAACCATAGCTTCAGCGTTGATTATCCTGCTGAGACTATGTTCCGCTGGCACATTGAAAACGTAGTTAACCTGACAAACATAACCGGACCTTCTGTTCTAGAGGTCATTGGACCGACCATTAACTTTATCCCAACGAGCATTCACTTCTATGGTGCTGTTAATGGGACGAACCCGCAGGACCAGACTCTGGAGCTGTGGAGCTCAACTGAATGCATGCTTAACTGGTCGCTGAGCGATGATGATTGTCCTTGGCTCAGCGAAAGCCCCACAAACGGCAGCTGCACCAATGTGCATGGTTCTGCAACACTGTCGGTGAATAGCTCCGGCATGCCTGAGGGCGCGTATTTCGCTAACATAACCATCAACGCTTCTGAAGCGAACAATACCCAGGAGATAGTTCCCGTTACCTTGCATATGAGCGTGACCAGCATCCTGGAAGCGCATGTCAATTTTGAGGGAAGAGGCACTCCTCCTGATGATAGGTGGATAGAGCCATTTGAGGTGTGGTTATTTAATCCCGGTACTACCGATGTGGTGTGGGAAGGGAATCGCACCACCAACAATACCGGGTGGTTCAACATCAGCGATATTGTTGTCGGCACATATGATATGGGAATTAAGAACTGGACCTGCTTGAGCGAGGTGGCGACCAATGTGACGGTGAGTGAGGGTGTGGGCGCCGTGGTTGATTTTGGCACTACTCGTGAGGGCGATGCCGATAACAGCGATCTTATAAACATGCTTGACAGGGGCGCGCTTGCTGACGCATGGAACACCTGGCCGGGTCAGCCCCTGTGGGATCCTAACTGCGACTTTAATCGTGATGGAATCATAAATATGCTTGATAAGGGTCCGCTCGCTTTGAATTGGGGGCAGTGGGGGGATTTGGTTGAATAGAAACTCCTGGTTTGGTAAGAAATGAGATTACTATCGTTATTTGTTGTTATAGTGGCACTGACGGCTGTTGCTCTTGTCCCCCTGGGTGTAATTTTGGCGCAGGAAGCGAATCCCAGCAGGACTTTGCCAGACGCGGTCCACAGGGGCGAGACATTTGATGTCACCGTGACCTTCAGTTCGCCCGCCGATGAGTTGAATGGCATTGGCCTGACCGACCTTGCCCCCGATGGTTGGGCGGTCACTCTTGATGAAGCGTGGTGTACCCCAGATGCCGGATTTGTTAAAGCTACGGACAATAAAGCTGAGATTATGTGGTTTGGGCCCTATGAGAGCGGTACCACAGTTAGTGCCTTATATAAGGTGACTGTGGCTGATGATGCCTCGACAGGGATTTATGCCTTCAATAATGGCTTTGTGGAATATTATGTTGGCGAAGAAGGACCTTTCGTGGGAAACACGACCGGCAGCTCTCAAGTAGAGGTCGTTGGAGGAGGTAGTGGCATAGGTGTGTGGTGGATAGTTGGCATCGTCGTTGCTATAGTCGTTATCGTGGCTGCGGTTCTCCTGGTTAGACGCCGCAAGGCATAAGATTAGTTCGGTGTGATTGGATAAGGGAGCAGATTGCCCCCTTTTTGATTTTTGGATTTGTTTAGCAATCCTGAGGAGGGGTGCTCCTCGATGACAGAGAAGGAGGTGGACATTATAAATCATAAAAAAGGAAGCGAGGTTTCATTAATAATATGAAGGTATAGTACCTCTGTTATTTTTACAAAAGCAAAATTACCTGGATGATTTAAGGAGGTTGAAATGAGAAAACTGGGATTTATGAAAAAAGTGGGATTTATTATCGGCGTTATCGTGCTCCTGATGGCGGTGATGCCGATGAGCGACGGGTTAGCTGTTCAGGCTCAGGACTGGCTGGAGTTTGGCGATGCCCCTGACCCAACATACCCGTCTCTCCTTGCCAGCAGTGGCGCGCGGCATGTGTTTACTGAGACCGAAATACTTGGCCTGGGCTTGAGTATGGGTGATTCGAAGAACCCCGAGCCTGATGCCAATGTCCCTGATATGGATCTCTTCGACGATGGCCTGAACACCTTTGTCATAACGGCCGGTAATCCGGCGGCAACGGTCACGTTTGAGGTGACCAACTGGTTGGTGGGCTATCCCGACCTCTTTGTTAATATCCTGATTGACCTGAATGGGGATGGCACCTGGAATCAGCCTTCAGACCACGTGGTTCAAAATCAGCCAATATTCCTACAGCCTGTTGCCGAGGCCCCCTTTGTGTCCCTGCCATTCTCAACCGTGGGGGCAACCCCTGGTCCAACGTGGCTGAGACTTACGCTGACCAGAGTGCCGATTGCGCCTGGGTGGGACGGCACAGTGCTGTCGCCGTTCGAGTGCGGTGAGACCGAGGACTATGAGATATACATAGAGCCTGGGGACCTCCCTGACCTCATAGTCGAATCCAAGTATGAGATAGTTGAGGGCTGCGAGTACTGGGTATACTTCACCGTGATGAACGTTGGTAACGCACCTGCTGGTGCGAGCACGACGTGCATTTACGCTAACGGTATACAGGTAGCAACTGCCCCTTGCCCGGCACTGCCAGCCGGCGGGAGCAACACCACATATGTCGGGCCGTTAGAGTGCCCGGGCAATACCACTGTGTGGATTGGGGTCGAAGCCGACAACTACAATGATGTTGTCGAGGAGGATGAGGAGAACAACTATTGGGAGAACTTGATGGAGCAGCCGCTGGAGTTCGGCGATGCTCCTGACCCAACATACCCGTCTCTCCTTGCCAGTGATGGCTCGCGGCACTGCCCTACTGACACCGAACTACTTGGGCTGGGCTTGTCCGGGCAGGACTGCAAGGACTTCGAGTTTGATGCCTTGGTCATTGATAATGATGCCTGCTGCGATGGCCTGGTAACCACTACCCTGGCTGCAGGCGACCTAAACGCAGCGGTCCAGTTTGAGGTGACCAACTGGGGCGCTAACGACCTCATTGTTAATATCCTGATTGACCTGAATCAAGATGGCGTCTGGAGTGGCCTTTCAGAGCACGTGGTTCAAAATCAGGCAATAAACCTACCTGCTGTTAACGAGAGCACCTTTTGGTCCAATTCGTTCTCAACCGTGGGGGCGACCCCTGGTCCGACATGGCTCAGACTTACTCTGAGCAGGACCCCGGTTACTGCCCCGTGGGACGGCACCGGACTGTTCGACTGCGGTGAAACCGAGGACTGGAACATAACCATAGAAGAAGAGGAAGAGGGATGGTACTATAAGCCTAACCAGACTGACTACGCCCCGAGCGGCATGCCTGACTTCGACCAGAAGCAGGATATGTGGACCGATAATGGGATTCCGACGGGGAACTGGTCCTATTGCGGACCGGTGGCGGTTGCTAACTCCCTGTGGTGGTTCGATTCCAGGGAGGAGACTGGCGGTAACCCGCCACCTGCCATCAGTGATAGCTACGGTCTGGTGACAGCCTACGGTGCGTGGGACGACCACAACGCCAGTAACGTGCAGCCGCTGGTTAACGACCTGGCATGGTATATGGACACCGATGGCCAGAGAACTGGCATTCCTCATAGCGGCACCGATGTCTTCGACATGGAAAAGGGGATACGGGACTACCTCAATGCCACCGGCTACAATGACAGTTACTATGAGCATACAGAGCCTTGGCCGGACTTCTACTGGATTGTGGAGGAGGTGGAGAGATGTCAGGATGTAATCCTGCTTCTCGGCTTCTACCATAATATGAGTGGCTACTATGAGTACATTGGCGGGCACTATGTCACCTGCGCTGGAGTGAACTCCATGGGTTTGCAGCTCGGCATCAGCGACCCGTATTTTGATAACGCCGGGGCGGGGGGACCGGGACGGGTGCCGGTGGCTCATCCTTATCCCCATAATGCCAGTGTGCATAACGACACCCAGTATGTCTCCCACGATAGCTACACTGTTGTTCAGATCTTCCCGCTTAACATGCCCCCTCCCCCTCCTGGGTGCTGGGCTTTGCAAAACTATCCCGTTGGAGCCGGTCCCCCTGGGGTGAACATCACCAACTTCATAGGTCAGAACGGGGGTCCGGGAGCGTACAATCCAGGTGCGCCGGTGGAGGTCATTATCGAGTACGCCGTTGCCGTGTCACCGATTGTTGTAAACGCTACCCTGGTGGGGAACGTCACTTTTGAGGGAAGGGGCACCAACAATACCAAGTGGATAGAGGACTTTGCGGTGCACTTCTTCCAGCCTGGTAATCTCAGCAACGAGACGGCATGGTCACCGATAAATGCCACCACCAACACTACCGGCTTTTTCACCATCACTGGTCTAACGCCGGGCACCTATGATGTCGGCATAAAGAATGCTACCTGCTTGAGCGAGGTGGTGACTAACGTGACGTTGACTCCGGGCGGTACCACTTTGGTTGACTTTGGCACTACCCGTGAGGGCGATGTCGATGACAACGACCTTATAAACATGCTTGACAAGGGTCCGCTTGCTACCGCATGGGGCACCTGGCCGGGTCAGCCGGGCTGGAATCCCAGTTGCGACTTTAACCGTGATGGAATCATAAACATGCTTGATAAGGGCCCCATCGGTGCGAATTGGGGGCAGTGGGGAGATTTAGTTGCGTAGAAAATGATTAAGAAAAGAGGCGATTTTTACGGTAGAGGTGTTTTGGGAAAATTAAGAAGGACTTTGGCAGTTGACCGTACCGCGGCTTTTTCCTGGTCAGTGTCAACTACAGTGTCAAAGGGGTATTTTGACACTGTTAAGGATATTTCCGGGAATCGCTCGGATTGGTGGTGGTATATACTTCTGTTACTGGATATCTGAGCGAGTAGGTTGTGGTAAAGGAGGGGGGCATAGATTGCTTGGTAGCTTTGCCCCCCTTTTTTGAATGGACTGGTCTCGTTCACATAGGTCGGTGATAGTTCGAAGTGGTGAAGCAATTCCCAATTTAGTAGCCATCAGCCTTCAGGCATTAGGTAACCGCTCTGTCATTTTGCCTTCTGATTTTTAGGTTTTCAGCAATGTAGTTGCCCAATTTATTGGGCAATTGTGCCTGATGAATCAGGCAACTACAAAATCTTACTTTTCTGAGATTGCCACGCCTTCGGCCCGCAATGACAATAAAGAGGGGCCCGCAGTGACAAGAGGCGAAGGGCTCAGGGCTTCGGCTTACTGCAATGATGGAGGAGAAAAGGCTCCATCCCGCCAAGGCATTGACGAATACGGCCTTTCCCCATAGTTTGGTGGTATAATATATCTAGAGACCCTGGGAACCGACACAGGTGACTTAAGGAAGCTGAAATGAGAAGATTAGGGTTTATTATTGGCATTATCGTCCTTCTCATCGCTGTAATGCCGATGAGTGATAATTTACCGGCTCAGGCGGCTGAGCCACCTGTACCACAGGAGGCACCGAGGCTGCCGCCGCCGCAGCAACCGCCTCCGGTGATAGACGGGCACGGAACGGGGTTCATAGCACCAACGATGGACCTTTCCCATATCACCGGGCTGAGAATGCCTGACGGCTCTCTGGCGGGAGGGTCACCGGTGGGACAACCGCCAGCTTCATTTGATTGGCGCACACAAGGGAAAGTCACCTCGGTGAAGAACCAGGGTGCTTGCGGTTCCTGCTACGCCTTTGCCGCAATTGCCAATATCGAATCGAAGATACTAATCGACACTAACACCACTGCCCCGGTCAACTACTCCGAGAACAATGCCAAGGAATGCAACTGGCGCGAGCTAAACAGCTATGGGTGTCCTGGGCAGTGCTGGGGCAGTTGCGCTGGTGGGGACTACAGGATGCTCGCCAGCCTGTTCTCCCAGAAAGGCATAGTGCTGGAGTCAGATGACCCATATGTAGCTACTGATGTCGCCTGCAACTCCTCCTGTCCGTATAACAAGACGCTGCTGGACTGGAGAATCATATCGACCGGTTCGGTGCCCAGTACCACGGTGCTGAAGAACTATATTATGACCTATGGACCGGTCTATACCACGGTATATGCGGATTCATCCCAGGGGTTCGATGGCAGCTATGACGGCTCGTACACCTTCAACTACACTAGCAGCGGTACAAACCACGCTGTGTTGATTGTGGGCTGGAATAACACGCTTCCCCCCGACCAGGTAACCGGCCAGCCTGGAGATGGCTGGATTGTGAAGAATTCCTGGGGCGCTGGTTGGGGTGATAATGGATATTTCTATATGCACTACGGTGCGGCAAATATCGGCTGCTGGTCCTCATTTATGCACTCCTGGCAGGACTACGATAATAACGGCGGCATCATGTATTACGATGATGATTGTGGGGATGCTGCCTGGGGATATTCATCAACCACCGCCTGGGGACTGTGCAATTTCACCCCGTCCAACGATACCGCTGCTACCCGCGTGGAGTTCTGGACGTGGGATGCCACCACGGATGTCGATATATACATCTATGATGACTTCGATGGGTCATCGCTGGGCAACCTGTTGGTTAGCCAGTTGAACTACAATTTCACTGAGGCGGGTTACCATTCGGTGGCATTAAACTTGCCCCTGCCGCTGACCAGTGGTGATGATGTTATCGTGGTGGTGAAGTTCACCAATAGCGCTTCCCTGTACCCTGTCACGGCTGACCCGAACGGACCGAGTGTAACGGGACGGACATACATCAGCCCGAGTGGTGCAAACGGCTCATGGTACGACCTGGGACTGAATCAAAATGACGATGTCGCTATTCGTTTGCGCACCTCCACACCCTTGATGAATTGCACCTGTGGCGACATTTGTGTCAATACCACTGGCTGGTGGCGCGATGGAGGCACTTTCAATGCCAGCAGCACCCCTATTCAGAGTGCGGTCAATAATGCCACCGGTGGAGAGACGATTTGTGTTAAGGATGGCAACTACACTGAGAACGTGGATGTGAATACGGCTAATTTGACCATCCAATCTGAGAACGGCACTGCGAACTGCATCGTGAACGCAACGAATCCAAACGACCATGTGTTCAACGTAACCGCAGATTGGGTGAACATCACGGGGTTCACGGTGGAAAACGCCACTGGAGTTGGCAAAGCTGGAATATATCTTGGGAGCGGCACAGCCTACTGCAACATTTCCAGCAACAATGCCACAAATAACTGGTATGGCATCCGCCTGGATTATTCGAGCAACAACACCCTCACCAACAACGCCGTCTCAAACAGAGGCAGCGGCATCCTCCTGGGGTATTCGAGCAACAACATGCTCACCAACAACACCGTGTCGAACAACAACAACGACGGCATCTGCCTGTATGATTCAAGCGGCACCACGTTCACCAACAACACCTGCACAAACAACCACATTGGCATCTACCTGGGTGGTTCGAGCAACAACACCATCTACAACAACTACTTCAACAACACAAACAATGCCTATGACGATGGAAACAATACCTGGAATACCACCAAGACACTTGGAACGAATATCGTCGGCGGACCATATCTCGGTGGCAATTACTGGAGCGATTACAGCGGTAATGACACCAATGGGGATGGACTTGGAGACACGCAGCTTCCATATAACTACACCGGGTATATAATGAACGGTGGGGATTATCTGCCATTAGTTCTGACAGGTGCAGGTGCAACCCTGGTGGGGAATGTCACTTTTGTCGGAAGGGGTAGCGCTCCTGATGCTAAATGGGTAGAGGCGTTTGTGGTGAGGGGCTTCGAGCAAGGCAATCTCACCAATGAGCTATGGTCAGAGAATGCCACCACTAACAATACCGGGTTTTTCACCATCACTGGTCTTACTCCGGGCACGCATGATATTGGGATTAAGAACTGGACTTGCTTAAGCGAGGTGGTGACTAATGTGACATTGACTGCCGGTAATACCATTGTGGTTGACTTTGGCACCCCACGTGAGGGCGATGTCGATGACAACGACCTTATAGACATGCTTGACAAGGGCCCGCTTGCTGCCGCATGGGGCACCTGGCCGGGTCAGCCGGGCTGGAATCCCAGTTGCGACTTTAACCGTGATGGAATCATAAACATGCTTGATAAGGGCCCCATCGGTGCGAATTGGGG
>Ga0315547_1001865_pt1 | contig 15614 bp, 12 predicted proteins | sample SalMarSW160240MG_2_FD_202542 | JGI IMG/M metagenome (GOLD analysis project Ga0315547, IMG submission 202542) | Salt marsh sediment microbial communities from the Plum Island Ecosystem LTER, Massachusetts, United States - Salt Marsh Sediment SW1601-240 ... | reverse complement strand
CGCCCTACGGGCTCCCTCCGGTATCCCATCTCTCCTTCACCATACCATGTAGTGTAATTCAATCCAACTTTTGAGACATGAATTCAGAAACGGGGGGATGGTCTCCCATTAGGAGGACATTTTCAATCAGTTTTTGGTAAAACCGTTTTTGGACAAGAGTGAGTACAAACACTAAAATGGATACCTAAGAAGGGTGGTGAAATTGACATGAACTTTTCGTTTACAAAAGAACAAGAAATGATTCGCAGGGAAATGCAAAATTTCTGCGAAAAGGAACTCACCCCGGAATATGTACGCTGGATGGATGAGAATTGTGATTTTATGCCAGATGATCTCTGGAAAAAGCTTGCTGACATCGGCTTCTTTGGCTGTACAATACCGGAGGAATATGGTGGTGCAGGGTATGATTCCATAGAGCAAACGATCATGTTAGAAGAGCTGTCTACAGCTTCAGCCGCAGTCAGTCTTAACACAATGATTTTGGGACCTATCCTTGTTAGGGATTTAGGCACGCCTCAGCAAAAGGATTTTTATCTTCCCAGAATGGCAAGAGGAGAAGTTAAGATGGCTTTTGCGCTCACAGAGCCTGCCGGCGGTACTGATGTTTTAGGAGCAATGCAACTGACAGCAGTAGAAAAAAGTGATCACTGGCTGCTAAATGGTCAGAAAGTATTTACTACATCGGCTCATGTTGCTGATTCCATAGCGACTATTGCTATAACAAATCCAGACGTCAAGCGCACTCAGGGACTTTCGATTTTGATAGTTCCACGGCCAACTGAAGGTCTTGAAACTAGGCTAATTCCAAAACTTGGCTGTCATGCTGCTGGAACAAATGAGGTGTTTTACGATAATGTTCGTGTCCCGAAGGAAAATCTTTTAGGAACGCTAAACAATGGCTGGTATGAGCTTTTAGGCACTTTGAATCCAGAACGGATAATCACCGCTGTGGTAAGTTTAGGGATAGCTAAAGCTGCCTACCGTGAAGCGGTCGACTATGCGAAGAAACGGGAGGCATTTCAGGGACCCATCGCCCGTTTCCAAGCAATCCAACATGCTCTTGCTGATATAGCTATAGAAATAGAAAATGCACGTAACCTTATATATAAATGTGCATGGTTAAAAGATGAAGGCAAGCCATTCGAAAAGGAAGTCTGTATGGCGAAAATTGTTGCGGGCAAGGCATCTGAAATGGCTGCAATTACAGGAATGGAGATTATGGGTGGTTGGGGTTACACAATGGAATATGACATGCAGCGCCATTTCAGGGATTATAAACAAATGATTTTCGCTCCGATTACTGACGAAATGGCAAGAAACATGATTATGCGTTTTTCTGGTTTTCCAAGATCCTGGTAATGATAGGGTCTCTTCTTCAGGTTTTAGGCCAAATATTGTTTTATAATAGAAAAACGTTTACATAATTTCTGAGTGTTTCGAAGATTAATTTCGCTAAGGACAGAGGAGCTAAATGAAACTTGCTATCGGTTTTTGAATTCCCTCAAGGGTTATTAGCCCTGAATGGAGCCAAGGATAACCGACAGCTTACTTAAAAACTGTACTAGGTAAGGGTATGGATTTTCAATTCAGCAAGGAACAGCAGGACATAAGGAAGGCCGCACGGGAATTTGCTGAAAAGGAGTTTCCCGAGGTCGCAAGGATTTGCGATCAAAATGAGTCATTTCCATTTGATATCTGGCTGAAGGCCTGTAAGCTAGGATTTATAGGGAGTTTTATCCCAGAAGAATACGGCGGGGCTGGTTACGGTGTAACTGAGCATGCCTGTATTGCAGAAGAATTCTTTAGAGTAGATCCGGGTTGCGGCCAGTGTATGTGCTCCACGGCTATGGGTTCAGAGGTTATTCTTTTGTTTGGGAACGAAGAGCAAAAGGCACGTTACTTAAGCCCTCTTGTCTCTGGAGAAAAGATAATGGGTATTGCCATAACAGAGCCGGATTCGGGAAGTGATGCTTTTTCTATAACAACGATTGCCACCAGGAATGGTTATGAGTATACGATTAATGGGCATAAGACATTTACAACGAACGGGGATATAGGGCATTTTTTGGTGGTCTTTTGTGTGACTGATTTCGATCAGAGGCAGCGATCAGGGCGCTTTAGCATGATTGTAGTGGAGACGGACCGGCCTGGTTATGAATCTAGTAAACTGAAGGACAAGATGGGAATCAGAGCATCTAATACATCTGAAGTTTGGTTAAATGACGTGAAGATTCCTTCCGATAACTTGATTGGGGTGGAGGGTGAGGGTGCTTATTATCTCATGAGTTTCTTCAACCACTCCAGAATCATGGTGGCTGCATGTGGAGTTGGCCTAGCCCAGGGAGCCCTGGAAAAAGCCATCTACCACACCAAGGAAAGGAAACAATTCGGAAGATTCTTAGCGGATTTCCAGGCAAACCGGTTTAAAATTGCAGAGATGGGTACATGGATCGAAGCGGCTCGAAATCTTACTTATAAGGCTGCATGGATGGCGGATAGTGGCATCTTGGATCCAGGGCAGGTGGCTATGGCCAAGTGGTTTTCTGCCTGGACAGCAGTACATTGTGCAGATGAGGCTTTGCAAATGCACGGTGGATACGGTTACATGGGAGACTATGATATTTCTAGGTTCTACCGCGATGCGAAGGTACTCGAGATCTTCGAGGGAACGAAAGAAATCGAAAAGGAACTTGTCGTCCGGAGTCTCTTGAAGAGACAGTTCTAAAGGTAGGAGGATAAATTATGATTGGTATCACATCCATGGGCGTTCACATTCCTATATATAGACTCAACCGAGAGAACATAGCTAGAGCATGGCAAACAAGGAGCCTGGGAGGAGAGAAGGCCGTTGCAGGTTACGATGAGGACAGCCTTACCATGGCTGTGAATGCCGCACAGCATTGTGTGGCGCGGGGAAACAGGTATACGGCTATTCAAGGCACCTTCTTCGCATCCACTACCTCCCCTTATAAGGAAAAACAAGCAGCTACTGCGATAGCAGCGACTCTTGATCTCCCTTCAAACACCTATACCGCGGACATTACTGGGTCCCTTCGAGGAGCGACTATGGCCATGAATTTAGCTACAGGCATGATCAAAGGAGGGATGGCTGAAAATGTAATCATAGTTGGTTCAGATTGTCGGTTGGGGATGCCTCAAAGTGATCATGAACAACGCTTTGGGGATGCGGCAGTGGCAGTGGTGATGGGCAATTCAGATCCCATTGCCGAAGTGAAAGCGAGCTATTCCGTTTATGACGAATTCATTGATCAGTGGAGATTTGAAAACGATATCTTTGTGCGATCATGGGAAGAGCGGTTCACTATCTCAGAAGGGTATATGCGAGTTCTTAAGCGTTCTGTTACAGAATTTCTGGAAAAGGGAGGGATGAAGCCTGAGGATTTCAGCAAAGCCATCTTCCCTGGACCGGATTACAGAAGCCAAATAGGACTAGCCAAAAGTTTAGGTTTTGATCCTAAGACTCAGCTTGTACAGCCCCTTTTTTCCAGTGTAGGTCATGGAGGATCTGCTGAACCACTTTTAACGCTGTGTGTGGCGTTGGAGCAGGCCAATAAGGGTGATCGAATTCTTTTTACGTCTTATGGGGACGGAAGCGACCTTTTTGTCCTTGAAGTGACGGACAATATTGAACGACTGAAAGATAGCCAGGGACTGAAGGCTCAATTAGATAGGAGGCTGGAAATAAATTATGAGAAATATCTGAGCTGGCGTAACTTGCTGCCCATAGGGCTACCTCGGCGTCCTGAGCCTCAAATGCGTTCTGTGCCCAGGCGCTGGAGGGAGCAAAAACGGATTCTGGCCTTGTGCGGTAACAAATGCAGAAACTGCGGCACTATTCAATACCCGCCTCAAAGAGTTTGTGTAGGTTGTGGGAAGAAAGACGATTTTGATGATTACTCATTCATTGGCAGGAAAGGCCAAGTTTTTACGTTTGCAACGGACCGTCTCTCCCCCAGCAAGAACCCGCCAACCATGAGTGCGGTTGTTGAATTTGAGGGAGGCGGCCGAATGATTACCGAACTGACCGACTGTGAGCCGGATGCACTTAAGATTGGCATGCCAGCAGAGATTACTTTTAGAAAAATGAACCAGTCTACCGAAATGATTGACTATTTTTGGAAGGCCAGACCTTTAATGGATGGCCTAAAATATTTAGAAGGAGGGGTGCATGAAAGGGATTAGAGATAAGGTAGCCATCGTGGGGATGGGGTGTACCAGATTTGGAGAACTATGGGATAAAAGCGTTGAGGACCTCATTGTAGAGGCTGCCTATGAAGCCTACGAGGATGCCAGTATTGAGCCAAAGGACATTGAAGCCGCTTGGCTGGGCACGGTGCAATCTGGATTAACCGCTATAAGCCTGTCTGCCCCTTTAAAACTGCAATATCTTCCAGTGACAAGAGTAGAAAACATGTGCTGCACTGGTACAGAGGCCCTGAGAGCTGCAGCCTATGCTGTGGCTGCCGGCGTTTATGACGTTGTCTTAGCTGTCGGTGTGGAAAAACTAAAAGATACCGGGTGGATGGGAGTTCAGGGTTCTAATATTGTTGGAGAAACAAGCCTGGGGGTTGCAGGTGCAAAACCAGATTTCTCGGCTCCTGAGATGTTTGCGCGGCTCGCTGTCAGGTATTTTAGTCGCTATGGAATTGATATCGAAGAGGGGAAAAGATACTTGGCAAAAATCGTTGTTAAAAATCACCATAACGGTGCATTGAATCAAAAAGCTCATTATCAAAAAGAAGTTACTGAAGAACAAGTCCTTAAATCTCCTATTGTAGCTTATCCCTTAGGAATTCTAGACAGTTGTGGTGTGAGTGACGGTGCTTCGGCGGCTATCCTAACACGTGCTGATATGGCTAAGAAATTCAGAAAGGACCCTATATATATCAAGGCACTCGCTGTAAGCACTGGGGCTCATCAGGAATTGAGAGACGATTACGATTACACTCATTTGGAGGAGAATGTTCAAGCTGCTCAAATGGCTTACAAGGAAGCTGGGATAAAGGATCCCAGAAAGGAATTGAGCATAGCAGAAGTACATGACTGCTTCAGCATTCATGAAATGCTAATCTATGAAGATCTTGGTTGGAGTTCGAGAGGACAAGCAAAGGAGGATATTGAAGCAGGAACCTTTACCCTCGGAGGGGAATTGCCTGTTAATACGGACGGAGGGCTTAAATGTTTTGGCCACCCTCTTGGGGCTAGTGGATTGAGGATGATATACGAAGTGTACAAACAGCTTCAAGAAAAGGCCGGTGCCAGACAGGTTAAGAACCCCCATTTAGGAATGACCCACAATCTGGGGGGCATCGTGCCGGGTGCTTGCATCGGAGCTTGCTCCATCTTAGGAAACTAACAGTAATCAGATAATAGGAGGTGCTTTAATGCTGGAAGGAAAAGTCTGCTTTGTGAGTGGAGCGGCCAGAGGAAAGGGTAACGGAAGGGCGATTGCACTCAAACTGGCAAGTAAAGGGGCACATGTAGCCACAGGAGATATTCGGTACGAAGAGGCGCAGGGTGTGGCTGAGGAGATCAAAGCCATGGGGCGTGACTCCCTTGCGGTGAAAATGGATTTGGGAGACTACGATCAAATCAAGGCTGGGTTTGATAAGATTAGAAAAGAGCTTGGATCTGTGGATGTTCTGGTGAATAACGCTGCCATCATGACCAATATGGCGACTATATCTGCAATGGAACCTGATGCCTGGGAGAAAGAAATTGCCGTTAACCTTTCGGGTGCCTTTTATTGTGTTAAACAGGTTTTCGATGGCATGGCGGAAAAAAAATGGGGAAGAATTATCAATATTAGCTCAGTGGCAGGCCTTATGGGTGGATATGGCCAATGCAGCTATTCATCGAGCAAAGCCGGATTGATTGGCTTTACCAAGACCATTGCCCTCGAAGGGGCTAGGTTTGGAATAACCGCCAATGCAGTCACTCTCGGTATAATCGGTACAGATGCCTTCTCTGATCTGCCGGAAAAAGTGCGGGAAAAGATTGCAGGCAGGGTCCCCATGAGAAAGGAAGGCGAACCCGAGGATGTTGCCTCAGCTGTAGCCTTTTTGGCATCCGGGGAAGCGAAATATATCACGGGAGCAAACATCATGGTTACAGGCGGGCTGGACTTGTTCGTTTTCTAAAAGTAGGGATTTCAGACATGGATAAGAAAAGGCAATACGTCAATTATGAGTTGGAGAATAGGATAGCGGTAGTAATGGTGGATAGGCCCCCTGTGAATGCCCTAAACCCTCAGCTTGAGAGTGAGATCAAAGAGGTTTTCGAAGAGCTCGGCAGCATAGAAGAAGTTGGTGCTGTCATTGTTACCGGAGGAGGTGAGAAAGCATTTATAGCTGGGGCAGATATCAAGAGGCTTCCCGACATGGATTCTCGCGGTGGTTTTGAAATGTCACGATCTACCCAGGGTGTATTAAGCTTCGTTGAGCAATTCGACAGGGTGGTCATCGCAGCGGTCAATGGGCTTGCTCTAGGGGGTGGATGCGAGGTCGCATTGGCATGTGATATCCGTGTGGCTGATGAGACCGCTATCTTTGGGTTTCCAGAGGTTGGTCTGGGTTTGCTCCCGGGTGCAGGAGGCACACAGCGCTTGGCAAGACTTGTAGGAGTCGGTAAAGCTAAGGAATTGATATTAACAGCTGATCCTATTGATGCACAGGAAGCTAAGGCTATAGGATTGGTCGCGAAAATAGCGCCAAAGGGAGAATCACTCAAGGAGGCAAAAAAGATAGCTGAGCGGATATTGCTGAGAGGTCCTGTTGCAGTTGCGAACGCAAAGAAAGCCATTAATACGGGAATAAACATGCCTCTGGAAGAAGGGCTCAAAGTAGAGGCGAGACTGTTCAGTGAGCTCTTTGAAACACGGGACAAACAAGAAGGTGTTGCTGCCTTCCTCGAAAAAAGAAAGCCAAGTTTTAGTGGAAAATAATCCTACAACGATAGTTATTAGATATTTTGTTTGACTTTATTGCTACTACGTAGCATAATCTGCCAAAACAAGAAAAAGGAGGCAAATTGTGCTACCACAGATTCGAAACCATGAGTATCTTTTTAATGTCCCTAAGTTTGACATCAACAAAGAAGACGTTGAAGATTTCCATGGAGAACTCAAAGGGTTCCACGAAGCTTTCAGAGACTGTTTTGCTCGTAGCGAATCCAGAAACCATTTCCTGAAATATATGGTCGGTCAATTCAGCGAATTAGAGAGAAAATCTATCGAACCAATCGCTCTCGCCGTAGAAGAGGGCAATATCAGGACCATGCAGCATTTCGTGAGTGACGTCATCTGGGACGAAGAGAAAATATTGTATACCTATCATAGTATGGTAGCCGATGACCTCGGCGATCCTCATGGCGTCCTTATTTTCGATGAAACCGGCTTCGTCAAAAAAGGGGATGATTCCATCGGTGTTGGGAAACAGTACTGTGGCAGCATCGGCAAGGTGGAGAACTGTCAAGTCGGCGTTTTCGCTGCCTATGCCTCCCCCCATGGCTACGCCCTGATTGATAAACGGCTGTTCATCCCCGAGAAATGGTTTACCGATCAATACTGCCTCCATCGCAAGAAATGCAACCTGCCCGAGGAGACTACCTTCATGAGCAAGCCCCAGCTTGCTGTCCAGATGCTCAATGAGCTTGTAGAGAGAAAACAGGTTCCCTTCACCTGGGTTGTTGCAGATTCCATATATGGGAGCAGCCCTGAGTTCATAACCACGGTCGAGAACTACGCCGGTCTCCATTACTTCGTCTCTGTAGCATCAGACACGCCCTGCTGGCTTACCATGCCGGTTACCCGAAAAAAGACATACCAGTACAAAGGCCAACTTCGGGAGAAGAGCGTCCTGGAACGGACGGAGAAAAAACCCATCAGCGTGGATGCCTTGGCCAGGAGCATCCATGACGTCTTCTGGTACCGCCGCACCGTCTCTGAAGGAACAAAGGGACCTATTGCCTATGAGTTTACCAAACGGCGCATCGTCCTTTCCAAGAACGGGGTCCCCCATAAAACCGTGTGGCTCATTATCCGACGTAGCATTGAAAAGGCTCCTACGTATCGATACTTTATAAGCAACGCTCCCGTGAGCACCAGGCTGCCCACCTTCGTGTGGCTCAGTGGCCTTCGCTGGCCTATAGAGCAATGCTTTGAAGAAGCCAAAGACGAACTGGGCATGGACCAGTACGAGGTTCGTAAATACCCGGGTTGGAATCACCATATGTTGACCTGCATGTTGGCCCACTTCTTCCTTTGGCACCTGAAGATCAGGTTGGGGAAAAAAAGCACCGTCTATTACAGTATCGCAGCTTAGATCACTCATTGAAGCGGTCTTGCCTTTGAGGCAGTATGACATTCAAACGACCATTGAGGTAGTTCGATGGATTCAGCAAAGAAATCATCGTGCCTACCTTTCCCATCGGAAGAAGAAACTGGTACTTATTAATTAAGTATCGTTGTAGGGTTAGGTTGTAGAGGCCTCCGTAAATAGTATTGCTTACTTAAATCGGCTAAGCACAATTTTTAGCAAAATTTTTCTTGACAGCATGTAGTATGTATTATAATTAGATACTAACTGGCTGGTTAATATTTTCAAAGTGGGTAATAATCTGGCCTATGGCAGGTTTAAACAGCTTTTAGTGAAACGTTTAAGTATGTCTATTAATTTGAAAAAATACAATGATTTTACTCAAAAGGGACAAAAACGATTGATAGATATTTGCAATATAGCGGCACAAGTATTTTTTAAAAAGGGTTACTTAAAGGCTACAATTGGTAATATTGCTAATTCCCTCGGCATCACAAAAGGGGCCATATTTCACTATTTTCCGACAAAGGAAGAACTTCTCTTTCAAATATTGTATCAATATTTAGATACGAACTTAAAGGAGTTAAAGAGCAGGCTAAATTCATGCGATTCGTATGAAGATAAGATATACGTTTTTATCCACAATTCTATTAACGGTTGGCGTAACGATCCAGCCGAATTTCATTTAGCACTTCATGAGAGAGGACATCTTTCTAAAAAATATCTGACTATCCTTAAAAAACTAGAGAGAGAATATGTGGATATCTTAAAGTCTTTTATTGAACAAGTCATTGACAAGAGTAGCTTAGATGCCAACCAGCTGACGTTGATCACATATTCTTTATTGGGTATGTGTGCTTGGCCTTACACATGGTTTGATCCAGGTGGTAAATCAACGCCTGAGGAGCTTAGCCACATGATTTTAAGGATTTTCATGGGCGATCTTAAAATACTCACGAATCCTAAGAATAACTGTTCCTCGATTAAAGTAAAACCAGGGCAAATATCGCCGGATAAGGATTAATTGTACTTTGTCGAAACTGGTTGGCAGATGTATAACGATAGTGGAGTGGCGTACATCAAAATGTAAACGAGGCATATTGATACAAGAATAACCAATCTGTGGCTGTTAAATTAAGATATTTGGCGAAGAAAAGGTTATGGATAAATTGAGAGTGACGCATTAATAGACATTTTTTAAAACGGATCCTAAGCCTTTGAGGGAGATAGGGAGATTAAATGGAAACATTAGGTGAGATATCAAGAAAGGGGGCCCTTGTCTTTCCTAACAATGTGGCTACCGTGTTCGGAAAAGCTAAATTAACTTACAAACAAATGAATAACCGTGTGAATGGTTTTGCACATGCCCTTACTGAAATGGGGTATAAGAAGGGCGATCGTATAACGGTTTTGGCAGAAAACACTCACAAGTATCTTGAGATGTATTTTGCTGCCGCCAAGCTGGGTATGAGTGTGACTCCATTGAATTTTCGGCTTTTTGATACAGAACTGGAACACATCGTGAATGATAGTGAGGCGAGCTGTTTTTTGGCCGGGGATGGATATGAAGAGCGCACAAAAGGCCTCAAGGGAAGCCTAAAGAATATTAGGGATTGGATTGCATTGGACAACGAATCGCCAGGGTTTGTGTACTATGAAAACATTATTAAAAAAGGTTGCAATGAAGAACCAGAGGTAGATGTTGATGAGGAAGAAATGGCTATACTGATGTACACCGGAGGCACAACCGGTTTCCCCAAAGGTGTCATGTTATCACATCGAAATCTCATGAGTGCGCTATTGGTAATGACTTTAACTGGTGCGTATACATCCCATGACACGACCTGTTTTGTGCTTCCATTTTTTCACGTCGCTTTCTGGCCTGCTCTGTGTATGCTGATAGTAGGTGGAAAGGTGGTTATCAGTCACAGAGCGGATGTACGAGAAATATGCCAACTTATCCAAGATGAAAAGTGCACGCATATTAATGCGGTGCCTACATTGTATACATGGCTGCTTGAGTTTTCTGACTTGGAAAAATACGATCTTTCAAGCCTGCGGAGCATTGACTATGCAGGCAGCCCATTCCCGCAACAGAAGCTGAGAAAATGTATCCAAAAATTTGGGAATATTTTTGGTCAGGGATATGGCATGACCGAGGCAATGGGTGGCACACTGCTATGTCCGAAGGATCATATTCTAGAAGGGGAAAAAGCAAAGTTGCTAGCTAGTGCCGGTCAGGAGTCTCCGGTGGCCAAAGTTAGGGTTGTGAATGAGAAGGGGCTTCCGGTCGTGCAGGGGGAAATTGGTGAAGTAGCAATCAGCGGAAAACATGTGATGATGGGATACTGGAAGAATCCTGCTCTTACCGCCGAGAGGATCCGGAATGGCTGGTATCACACAGGGGATATGGGATACATGGATGAAGATGGTTATTTGTTCCTTGTAGATCGCAAAGCTGACATGATTGTCACAGGCGGTGAAAATGTATACCCTAAAGATGTTGAAGACGTTCTTTCCTCGCACCCTGCAGTATTTGAGGCGGTAGTTGTTTCGGCTCCGGATGAGAAGTGGGGTGAACGCGTACAGGCGGTGGTCGTACTCAAAGATAATGAAACGACAAAAGAGGATGAACTAATCGCTTATTGTAAGGCCCGACTCGCAGGGTATAAGTGTCCGAAAGCAATTCAGTTCTGGAACAATATTCCAAAGACATCGGTCGGAAAAATATCAAGAAAAGATGTCAAGAAAAAATTCTGGGAGGGTATGGGCAAATTCGTCAGATAATACAATCACAATCACCGTTTGAGGAAAGGCAATTCGTATTGGGCAATCGGGGTATCCGTTGAGTTGATTTAACACAAAAGAGGGGATTTTAGTGTATGGAAGATTACCTAAAAACCCTTTTGGAATTTAAGAAGAAGCTTGCCTGTTAAGGATGAGGCTGTCAGTATCTCTGCGGTTTACTATGGTTCGGTTATTTTCGATGTGTTCGTAGGTTGCATGAATAATACATTGGTGACAAATTCTTTCTTACACTATTGATACCCTGCAGGAGCACCTTTCACCTGAGGAGGAGATCAATTTGGCTAAAGAGGGAACATCGGAATTATTGCAAGCCCGAGGAAAAAAGGGGCTGACTGGATAAACAAGTCACGAGGTAGAAGTTACCGAATGGGATTATTTTGGGCTATAATAAGCTGATTAGCAAGCAGTAATTCTCTTCCTTTCTGTCTAGGTTAGGTGTATTGTTTTTTATTAACAAAGGCGTCATTGGAATAAAGATGTTTGTTAGATGCCTAGCGTGGTGCAACTTGGCTTTGTTTCATCAGGGACAAATGAGGCGGGATTTGCCTCCTCAAGCGTCCCCCTTCTTTCAGTTCCTTAGCCTTTGCCCAAATTAATATTGGTTTAGAGCGTTAGCGATATTTCCATTATCAGCACAATTTGGTGTAGACATCAACAAAAGGGAGTCAATATGAAAAATATTTTTTTGGTAATCTGCCTCTGTATATCAAAGTTGTGGAGACTGTGGAGGGACATGAGCAACAAAAGAGTCCGGCTCGGACAGGTGGCGAATAGCTATTATGTTTTGTAGCATCTCTCGCCGCTAGAGTAGGAATTAGATTATCATAACTAGGGGGAGGAGATACCATGAGTGAGTATAACAAGCCATTAGAAGATTATAAGACGATTCTTTATGAAATCAGTGGGAAGAATAATGAAGTGTGCAGAATTACCCTGAATCGGCCGGATAAGTATAATGCTATCAATCTCCAAATGGCCGAAGAACTTATAGACGCTTTTCGGCGAGTCAGGGAAAATCAATCGGTGGGTGTGGTTGTTTTGTCAGGAGCAGGTAAGAGCTTTTGCACAGGCGGTGATCTTTCCGTATTTCCATCTTTGGCTGACTACTTGAAGGGTATGAATTGGCTAGCACATTACGGATTTGATCTTCAAAAAGCCATCACAGGTTCCGAAAAAGTGATTATAGGAAAAATTCATGGTTATTGTTTGGGCGGAGGAATGGAACTCGCTCTTTGCTGCGACCTGCTCTATTCAGAAGAATCGGCAAAATTTGGAATGACTGAGATCAATATGGGGGTTTTGCCAGGCTGGGGTGGAACAGCGCGAATACCTAGGAGCATGCCCGTTTTCCGGGCGAGAGAGGTCATCTACAGCGGCCGAAAAGACTATGCAGCAAGAGAGATTTACGATATGGGGTTGCTGACCCGCGTGTTCAAGGATGAAGAATTTGAACAGAAGTGTGAAGAGATGGTCACGATCATTAGTGCTAAGAAGTCTATAGCGCTTCGCATAGGAAAGGAAATTATGGCCAGATCTGAGGAAGGCGGAAGCATAGACACAGCGTTAGCTGTTGAGCGAAACGGGAGTCAGTGGCTTACATTTGAACCACAGACTCGAGCTGCTTTTGAGGGGCATAAAGATCAACCTGAAGGTTTTACTGAAAGACAAAAGAAGAGGAACATTGAAGCAGATATAAAAAGATAAAATGTGTCCTTTGTCAGCTTTAAGGGACACGAAATTTGGGCAAGATAATTGATAGTTGGACAATACTTAGATTACAAAATAGGGGTTTCCAAAAATCATTTTTAATGCTTTTTAATGCCCATTGTTCTTTGACATCAAGATAAAAAATGGGGAACGAAAGATTTAACAAATCGAATCTTGTCTTTATACTGCATTCTAGGCGCGGTTAACGTGACCAGCAGGACGGTGATATAGGCAATCGTACAATGGTTTCTTATGGCCCAAAGTATTTGGACCAATCGAAGGGCTCCGGTACTCTAGTTAGTAGGCCCCTTGACCGTCATCTTTCCCTTTCGATTCATGGGAAGTTTTGCTTGCCAATATCCGGTATCTCGTTTCAAGGTGCAGGAGGCATTCGGTTATTGCGGGGATTCCTCGGGATTATGGCCTCATGCTTCATCTGTTCAATAATATCAGAGGATCGCCTCGACATCGAAATTGGCATCAGAAGCTACGACTTCGACGGGCAAGGAGAAATCCTGGTGCAGATTCTTTAACATGGACAGTCCTGCTATTTTTCCTCTCTGTTGGGTTGTACTGTTATCTTAGCGACGGGCAGTTTTAATCAAGATCATGGGTGATATGATTTTGGTGCCCCAAAAGTAATGGATTTTCCTCTGAAACAGATTTGGGAAACGGAGCGTGAAGCCAAGCCGTGCATCCTTCTCTCCCTAGGGCAGTTGGTAGTTCTCGTCACGGTCTTTTATCGCTGCGTTGAAGTTGTTCTCTTTCACCGAGGCTTCGATGGGAGAGCAATCTACCGCGATGCCCGTCCCGGAAATCACCCCTTCGGCGATGAGTTGGTGCACTGATGATTCTTGTGAAGCAGACATTTTTAAGCTATAAATGAGGCATAAACAGCATGAAAAAATATAATGCTCAGTTTACCCAAAAACAATCTTATCGGCCAGGCTGGATTGATGTAGTTCTGCATTTTGCCAAAAAACTTGATCAATAATTTCAAGATATTCCTAACAAAGAATAATAAGGAATGCCAACAGTCCTTTTATAACGAAATAGAGCAATAAAATTTTGAGGAATTGTTTTAAACAGATCGAACTTTTGATCGGAGAGATTCAGTTAATCGAAAAGAGTTTCGTATATTTGTTTTGGAGGTATTATGAAGAGAGATGTTTTTATTGTAAGTACTGCTAGAACACCAGTTGGTAAAAGGAATGGTTATCTACATGGATGGATAGTCCCTGAGCTTTTAGGATTCGTTTTGGACACAGTTGTTAGCAGGATTGATTTGGACCCGGCTCTTATTGAAGATGTTCTTACTGGTTGCGTTTACCAGATTGGAGAGCAAGGATACACCCTCGCGAGGACTGGAGTATTCGCTTCCCACTTGCCTGATCATGTGCCAGGAGTTACACTCAATAGACAATGCGGAAGTAGCCTTACAGCTCTGACAATGGCATATGCTCTGATTGCTGTTGGCATCCACGATATTGTAATTGCTAGCGGGTGTGAAGTAATGTCTAAATATACTCTAGGTTCCGAAATGGATGGAACAATGTTTAATGGAAAGCAAATGGGTAACGTATATCAAGACTATTATCTTAGAAGGGTTAAAGGTCAATTACTCAATCAGTTACAGGCCGCTGAAGCGATCGCAAAAGAATACAATATAACAGAAGAGGAGTGCCAGGAATTCGCTCTGGCAAGTCATATGAAAGCTCATTATGCCACAGAACATGGGTATTTCAAAAAGGAGATAATTCCCACAAGAGGATTGGACAAAGAGGGGAATGAAATAGTGCAGGATAAAGATGAGACTATTCGCCCCGACACCACCCTTGAGAAAATCAAGAAGCTTGAGCCAATTGAAGGCGTTAAATGGCTAACGGCTGGTGTTTCAAGCACAATTTCTGATGGAGCATCTGCTGTTATTTTGATGAGCGAAGAAAAAGTGAAACAGTTTAACCTATCTCCAATAGCTCGCGTAGCATACTGTGGTGTAATCGGTTCGGATCCTCGCCTACTGTTAACCGGGCCAGTTGCGATATGGCCAAAGATGGTAAAGAAATCTGGGCTGGATAAAAATGATATCGATATTTTTGAGGTAAATGAAGCTTTCGCTCCGATTCCATTGGCATGGGTTAAAACATTCGACATAGATCTTGATAGGGTTAACGTTAATGGTGGCGCAATAGCTCTTGGCCACCCAGTTGGGAATTCAGGTACTAGGCTATCAATAACAGCCATGCATGAGCTTCAAAGAAGGAAAGCAAGATATGGATATGTTACACTCTGTACAGGTGCAGCAATGGGACCAGCTGTCATTTTTGAAAGCGCATGATTTCTGAGTAGTGTCACGGAATTATTATTATCATACTGGATATGCTAAGATTTCACCCATGGGCGAAATAGGATCAATAATATGAGAAACCATTGCGGGAGTTCTCTTGATTCTCTTGCCAATTGAACTCCTCAATGTGAGAACTCACTGAGGCCTGGAAAAGTTGTAATACGTGACGATAATAGTTGTCTGTGTCTCCAGCGACTGTTTTATCTTGGCAAAGCACAGCGTTTTCCTGGTGAGCTCTCTATTATGATTTTTTAACGGATCTTCCAAAGCCAAAACTGCTATAACTTACTGAATTACTAAGCAAAAAGGCATCATTTTGCTTGAAATTAGTGGTCACTATTAAAACTCATCAAGAAATGTCAAAAAAGGCTTGACAGCTAATAATCATGGTTTATAATAGTGGTCACTATGCATAT
>Ga0315547_1001864_pt1 | contig 15622 bp, 19 predicted proteins | sample SalMarSW160240MG_2_FD_202542 | JGI IMG/M metagenome (GOLD analysis project Ga0315547, IMG submission 202542) | Salt marsh sediment microbial communities from the Plum Island Ecosystem LTER, Massachusetts, United States - Salt Marsh Sediment SW1601-240 ... | reverse complement strand
AGACCCGGATAACGTTCCTGCCCAGCGGCCTCGTGGAAAGAAATGAATAGAAGCTGGCGACACCGTAGACCTCGTGAATCGGGATGGTCAATGATTCGGCCAGCGCGGCCATAACCTCTTCGGGCACATAGCCATAGCGGCGCTGCGCCTCTTTCAGGCGCACGACAAGGTCAGACCGGTCTTCTGGCCGCGTTATGATTACTTTTCTCCCCGCCATTTCATCACCGCCGATGGCTCAGCCCTTTATAATAAGCGCTTTATCCGCCCTCTCTTCTCCGGGTTTTCTTGGTTTTCTCAGCGCTCCCGACGGGCAGAGCTCGATACAGGCATCACAGTTCTCGCCGGCCTCTCTGCCCAGCGGCTGGTCGCAGCCGCAAACGACCTTGCTGTCAAAACCACGGTACGCCTTGCTGAAAAGTGGCTCGCCGCCTTTGTCCTTGCAGGCGATAACGCACCGCCAGCACTGCACGCACTTGGACATATCGCGGACCATCCTTGAGTTCTCATCCTCGACCGGAAAGTAGTGCTTCCGGGTGTGGAAGCGGGGCAGCCCTATCTCAAGGTCAGCGGCAATCCGCCGCAGCTCGCAGATATTGGCCTTGTCACAGACCATGCAGACATCAGGGTGGCTGGCCAGCATCAGCTCGACCAGCACCCTTCGCGTGGCAATCACTTTGGGCGAGTGGGTCTGTATGACCATTCCCTCGGCAATCGGGGTATGGCAGGAGCCGACCAGCGTCCGGGAACCTTCCACCTCGACGACGCAGAGCCGGCAGGCCCCGATGGGCGGCAGGTCCGCGACATAGCAGAGGGTGGGAATATCGATGCCGTTTTCCCTGGCCACCTCCAGAATGGTCATGCCGGGACGGCCACTCACCTCGCTGCCATTTATGGTCAGGTTTATCTTTTTCTCCACGCTAGCCCAATCAAATTAATTAAGGTATCCGGTTACTGCGCTTAAACAGCAAGGGGTGCACCCGAACCAGCACCCCATCTTTATAGTGATAGCTATTATGCTACCATAGAGCTATTTCTTCTAACAAGCCCCCGCGGAAAAACATCTGTGTACCTGAGTGTTTGCCGTTGAATTTAATACTGTGATAAACTCTCTAAAGATTCTCCATGAAGATTCTGGTTACCAACGACGATGGCATTTCCGCTGACGGTCTGTGGCTCCTGGTACGGGAACTTACCAGCATCGCCGAGGTGGTGGTGGTGGCTCCGGATAGGGAACAGAGTGCCAGCGGTACCGCGGTGACGCTCTGGGAGCCGCTGCGGATAAGAGGGGTAAAGCCGGTGGTCCGGGGTGTGGAAACATATGCTGTGGAAGGCACGCCATCGGACAGTGTCCTGCTGGCTCTGGGCAGCCTCATCAAAGGCAGAATTGACCTCGTCGTCTCCGGCATAAACTGGGGGATGAACCTGGGGGATGATATTTACATCTCGGGAACGGTAAGCGCCGCCCTCCAGGGTTATCTGCACGGCTATCCCGCCCTGGCCGTTTCCAGCCAGCAAGATAGCGAAGCCGGTTTTCAGGCCGCGGCCAGGCTGGCCACCCTGCTGGCGGAACGAATCAACGCCAGCCCACCGGCAAATACCTTGTTTCTCAACGTCAATGTTCCCAGCGTGCCGCTGGCCAGAATCGGGCGTATTCAGGTCACCAGGCTGGCCAACGAGAGCCACGTCAACACCGTCACCAAGGGCAATGACGGCAAACGGAATTACTACTGGCTGGTGCGGCAGCGGCAGGACAGCAGCCAGGACAGGAAAACGGACGTCTGGGCAGTGGACCACGGCAACATATCCATAACCCCCCTTTTTACCAGCCTGCCCGCCAAAACTCTATCCACGCTGCTGAATAACCTGTGTTCCGGCCTGCTTGAGGCATTAACCGGGTCTAAGCGGTGAGGTCGCCATGGCGCATTACATCGGCGTCGACATCATTGAAATAGGTCGTATTAAAGAGGCTGTAGAGCGCTGGGGAGAGAGGTTTCTCAGACGCGTCTACACTGAAGCAGAACTGGCTGCTTACCGCTATAAGCCGTCATCGCTGGCGGCGCGCTTTGCCTGTAAGGAAGCGGTCATGAAACTCCTGGGCAGTGGCAAATACGGCATCAACTGGCGGGAAATCGAGACCCTGTCTCATTCCAGCGGCAAGCCGCTGGTAAATCTGTACGGAAGGGCACAGAGTAAGGCCGGTGAGCTTGGCATCAGAGAGATTGCCGTCAGCCTTTCCCACTCCAAAGAGAACGCCGTCGCCTGTGTAAGTGCGGTCTCAGAAACAACTCAACCTGAAAAGTCGGACAGCTAACTGGGAAAATAAAGAATCCGGTGAGAGATACAGAGAGGGCACTGAAAGCTAAAAAATCCGGAATTTTTTACGGCTACTGGATAATTGCGGCCTCGGTGCTGTGTCTGGGCATTTTTTCCGGGTGCGGCGTCGGTTGCTTTAGCCTTTTCGTCAACTCCCTGCAGGCCGAGTTCGGCTGGGGACGTGGAGATATCATGCTCGCCTTTACCCTCTTCTTCCTGCTCACCGGCCTGGCCGCGCCACCGGTCGGCAGCATCGTTGACCGCTACGGGGTGAGGGGGGTTATCGCGGTGGGTTCTCTGATGGCGGGCTCCGGTTTCGCCTCACTCTACATACTGGAAACAACCTGGCACTTCTATCTCGCCTATCTTTTCATCGGCGCTGGTATGGCGGCCTGCGGCCAGGTACCAGCGAGCACCATGGTAGCCAACTGGTTTGTCAAAAAGCGCGGCAAGGCTATCGGTATCATGTCCACCGGCATCGGCCTGGGCATCTTTGCCCTATCGCCGCTGATCGGCAGCTTCATCATCCCTGTTTTTGGCTGGCGGACCGCATATCTGGCACTGGGCATAATCGCCTGGATTTTAATCCCGCTGGCACTCTTCGTCATCAGAACCAAGCCGACCGATATGGGACTTTATCCTGACGGTGTTACCACTCCCGAAGAAATGGCCGAGATAAATGCGTCTGGCATACTCACCAAAGGGTTAAGCCCGAGAGCGACACTGGGCACCATGGCCTTCTGGCTGATATCAGTCACCTTTTTCATCAACGGATTCAGTTCGCTGGGAGCAAACCAGAGCCTTGTTCCGTATCTGCAGGACGCTGGCTTTCCGGTGGCACTGGCGGCTACCGCTATGACCGTTCTGGGTCTGGGCAGTGCCATCGGCAAGTTTTTCTTCGGCTGGCTCTGCGATAAAATCAAAGCGAAACAGGCCTGCGCCCTCAGCTTCATCCTGCTGGCGGCAAGCACAATTATGCTAATATTTATCGGCCCATCATCCACAATGGCGGTTGTCTGGCTTGACGCCCTGCTCCTTGGGCTTGGGGCGGGAGGCTGGCTGCCCACCATGTCCATGCTGGTCAGTCGCAATTTCGGCCTGGCTTCCTACGGAGCCATCTTCGGCATGGTATCACTGTTGCAGGCAATTGGCGGTTCCGCCGGTCCTCTATTGAGCGGGTACATCTTTGACACCATGAACGGGTATTTCTGGGCATTCATCATATTCTTGATTCTGTACGCCATAGCCATTCCGGCTGTCCTGGCGGTGCGTCGGCCCAAATCATTCGTCTGAGCCTTCTCAGTGGATAAAATGGATCACCAAAATAGAGCTATCCGACGATGAAAACTATCGGGGCTTCTGGGAAAGCCGCGGCTATTCCAATGAGGGTGACCTGGACAAGAGCTTCAGATAAAGACTTCCTTGAATCCCTTTTCTGAGCGGGGAAAGGCCAATGCTGGCCGCTATGCCCTGGTCTGCAACCACTCCAGCCGCTCATCCACACGGCGGGCAGCGGTGTCACGTGATTTGGCTTTTCTCAGCTGGTAGGCCAGGGTCACATCGCCAACGACATCATGAACCCAGTTGCTGAAATCATTTTTCTCATCATTGGCATGGTATGAATAGACTTCCTGGTTCATTTTCTTCAGCGCCGAGGCAAGGTCTTTTAAATTTCTGAGTATCCTGTCATTGCAGCACCAGAACACCTTATCTTCCGGAACATCTTCCAGCCGCATCCTGATCATATCCTGATTTACCGTCATCATGGTATTGCCCTTACTTTTAGTCCATAATTTGGTTGCTCACAAACAGATTATGCCAACCTGTACCGAAATGGATGGGAGGAGAAGTTTCCTCCCATCCATGAATCATATGCCAGCCTGATTACTTATTTACTTCTTGGTGACAAAGGGCGGTTTGCTGGCACCGCCGCCTGGCTTACCCGGTTTTTTGGCCATTATTATGTTACCTCCTTTCTTCCCTGGCTGCCGCCGCATTGATATTAATACTCCGAGGCCTTGAAATGACGTTCCTTAATCCATCGAGCGACATATGACGCTTTGTCGGAGTCAAACATCTTTATCCCTTTCTGGGTCAGTTCCGTACCGTCCACGGATACCGCCGTCAGAATATACTTCTTCTGCCCTTTTCCCGGATACTTGGGGTTGACCTCAACAACCGCGGCGCCACGCCCCAGTGGTCCACCCGACGCCGGGCTTGCCGTAAGGTAGAAAAAGATACTGCTCCCCGGCTCGCTCAATGCCTCTATCTGCTGCTGTATCTCCTTTTCCGTGTAAATGGTCACCTTGGGGATAATCCGTTTTTCTTCAAGCTCCACCTTCTTCGATTCCTTATCGAACCAGCCTTCGAAAAGTAGCAGCTTTGGATGCTGGTCAAGCGTGGTATAGTTCTTAATTTTTATTTTATTAGCCGTCGCCTCATACTCAGCGAAAATTCTCACGTCAGATCCCTTCTCCCCACTTGACCTGGGACGCATCACCGCTGACAATCTCCACACCCAGTTTGGCTCTTTTCCCATCTGCTTGATAAGGTGATTCCCCAATATCTCGGGCATTGTCTTGGGCCCGGGCAACTTTTCCTCCTTTTTCCTTTCCACTTCGGCTGCCGACGGTGTTGCCCCCGCGGCAGCAACCTGTGCCGTACCCATGGCCGCGGTTCCGGTTCCCGCGGTACTGGCCTCCACAGGAGCCCCCACGATTTTCTTCTTTCTCCAGAACATCAAACAAGCCTCCTCGTTATTATTTTTACTGGTCTACCTATTGATTTTGCTGTCATTATCATGTAATATTAATTATGTTTTATAAATGATGAACTATCTTTCATGCATTATAGAGCGATTTTTATGTTTTGTCAATATGCTGAGAGTTTACTTAGGTAAAAATTTCTGTGGTTTCTTAAATTACATGAACGGCCATTTTGCCTGCGGAGATAAAAAATCGTCGCTGAAAGCACCTCAAAAAGAGGCGGGGGTTGCATTATGCGGGTTAACTATGTTATAAAGGTAGGCGGTTTTTCTGGTATGATTTAATAATGATGATTTATGGTTCACTTCTCTCTTTTTAAAGAATATGTCTGAGTGGAAATTTCTAACCAACCATACCCTCACTTTGAGCTACATCTCGCTTCAGCCGCGGATGACGGCTCTGGAATTATCCAACGCCGTCGGCATCACGGAGAGGGCAACACGTAAAATAATTGCCGATTTGCTACAGGCCGGCTATATCAGCAAGGAGCTGGAAGGACGGCGTAACCGCTATCGTATCAACCCTGACCTCCCGCTCCGCCACCCCAGCCTGGAAGACACGGCAGTTGGCCACCTCCTTGAGATTCTCGGCTGGAAGAAACGGGGACGTCCACGTAAAATAAAATGATGCGTTTCCGCTGGAGATATATCGTTCTTCCTCTGGTCTTCCTGCTTCTGTCTCTCGGCCTCACGATTTATTTTTACCCCCGCCTCCCGGATGAAATCGCTTATCATTTCAGGGATGGTCTGCCCGACCGGTGGGTAGGCCGTGCGGCGGCCACCGCCTGGCTGGTGGTGCCGCAGTTCCTGCTGACCGGCCTCGGTGCCGTCATCGTTATGGGCATAATCAGGCTGGGAAACCGCTTCCCGCAGACGGCAAACAAACGTGCCGAAACAACGCTCCTGCTCATGGGCAATATGGTCGCCCTGCCGCAGCTCGTCCTTGCCTTTGCAATGCTGGCCATTTTCAGCTACAATTCGTACGGGATATACCTCATGCCTTTATGGATATTCGCTCTGATTGTCATGGGCCTCGGAGGTATCGTCCTGGCAGTAATCTTCTTCCTCGCCATACAGCAGGTTCTGGCGAGAAAATAACAATCGCCATATGTTAGATATTAAGGGGCACTGGTAATGATGGAAAAGACACCGGGCAGCGTCACCATGGAGAAGATTGTCTCCCTCAGCCAGCGGCGGGGCTTCATCTTCCCGAGCAGCGAAATCTACGGCGGGCTATCAAGCTGCTGGGACTACGGGCCGCTGGGGGTGGAGTTGAAGCGTAATGTGAAGCAGGCCTGGTGGCGTGATATCGTTCAGGGGCGTGATGACATGGTGGGGCTGGACGCCAGCATCCTGATGCATCCCCAGACGTGGGCCGCCAGCGGCCACCTCGAGCAGTTCGCCGACCCGCTGGTGGAGTGCAAGCAGTGTCACCAGAGGTGGCGCAGCGATGAGGTCGCCGATAACAGCTGCCCCTCATGCGGCGGTGAACTGACCGAGCCTCACCTCTTTAACCTGATGTTCAAGACCTTCATGGGGCCGGTGGAGGAGGACGCCAATGTGGTCTACCTGCGGCCGGAGACCGCCCAGGGTATCTTCGTCAATTTTCAGAACGTGCTCACCACGACGCGGAAGCGGCTGCCTTTCGGCATCGCCCAGGTGGGCAAGGCGTTCCGCAACGAGATTACCACCGGCAACTTCATCTTCCGCAGCCGCGAGTTCGAGCAGATGGAAATCGAATATTTCGTCCGGCCGGAGACGGCTGATAAATGGTTCGATTACTGGCTTGAGGAGAGGCGAAAGTGGTACCTCAACCTCGGCATCAGAAAAGAAAATTTGCGCCTGCGTCCCCACCGCGATGAAGAGCTGGCCCACTACGCCAAAAAGTGCTACGACATCGACTACAATTTCCCCATGGGCTGGGCGGAGCTTGAGGGCATTGCCAATCGCGGCGACTATGACCTGGCGCAGCACGCCAAGCACAGCGGCAAAGAGATGACCTACTTCGACGAGGAGTCCGGTGAGCACATCGTCCCCTATATTATTGAGCCTTCGGCCGGCGTGGACCGCTCGGTGCTGGCCATTTTGTGCGATGCCTACGATGAGGAAATCGCCCAGGGCGAGCTGCGGGTGGTGCTTCATCTGCACCCCACTCTGGCGCCTTACAAGGTGGCGGTGCTGCCGCTGAGCAAGAAGGAGAACCTGGGCAAATTCGCCAGGGAGGTATATGATGACCTGCGCCAGTGCTGGATGGTCCATTACGATGATACCCAGAGCATCGGTAGAAGATACCGCCGCCAGGACGAGGTCGGCACTCCATACGGCGTCACCATCGACTTTCAGTCGCTGGAGGACAACCAGATTACCATCCGGGAGCGCGACAGCATGAACCAGATACGGGTGCCCATCGCCACCCTCAAGGAAACGCTCGCCGCCAAGCTGGCCGGCCAGGACCTCTTTGTGCTGCCAGAGGGCGGCCAGATATGGAAGGAAGAAGGAACATAGATGTTTAAGAGGAGCTTCGCCCCTCTTCTAATTATCTCCCCCTTCCCCGGGGAAGGGGGATAAAGGGGGATGGGGTTAAAATATAATGAAAATCCTCCACTTCGCCGACCTGCACCTCGGTGTTGAGACCTACGGACGCACTGACTCAGCCACCGGACTTTCCACGCGCTTCCTTGATTTCCTGTCTTCCCTGGATAAGGTCGTCGATTACGCCATAGAGAACAGGGTGGACCTGGTCATATTCTGCGGCGATGCCTACAAGACCCGCGAGCCCACTCAGACCCAGCAGCGCGAGTTTGCCAAACGCATCAACCGCCTCTCTTCAAATGATATCCCCATCTTTCTCCTCGTGGGCAACCACGACCTGCCCAACGCCGTCGGCCGGGCCACCAGCACCGAAATCTTTGATACCCTATCGGTGAAGAACGTCTATGTTTCCAACCGCCCCGATATTTATCACATCCCCACCCGCGGCGGCGCCGTACAGATAGCCTCCCTCCCCTGGCTGAGACGCAGCGTCCTGCTCAGCCGCGAGGAGACGAAGAACCTTGACTTCGAGCAGATGAGAGAAAAATTGCAGCAGGCGCTGACCGGGGCCATTGAGCTTCACGTCTCCAAACTCGACCCCGAGTTACCCGCTATTCTTGCCGCCCACGCATGGGTGGCCGGCTCGCAGCTTGGCACGGAGCGGCAGATGACCATCGGGCAGGAGCACGTCCTGCTGCTGAGCAACGTGGCCAACCCCGCCTTTGACTATGTCGCCCTGGGGCACATCCACCGGCATCAGGTCCTGTCCGAGAGCCCGCCGGTGGTCTACGCCGGCAGCCTGTCGCGACTCGACTTTGGCGACGAGGCCGATGAAAAGGGCTTTTATCTGGTTGATATTGCGCCTGACAAAGCCGGCGGGCAAAGGCAGGTGTCTTTCGAGTTCCACCCGGTGAGCGGGCGCCGCTTCCTGACCATTGAGGTGGCGCTGGAGGCGCAGGACTCAGACCCCACCGCCACCGTGCTTGATGCCATCGCCAGGCAGGCAGATAAAATCAAAGAGGCCATCGTGCGGCTGAACATCACCCTGCCGGCACCGCTCGAAGGCCAGCTCCGCGACGCTGACATAAGAGAGGCGCTGGAGGAAGCCCATTTTTACACCGTAGCGCGGGAGACACTGCGCGAGACGAGGCTACGGCTGGGACAGTTCACCGCCGAGGAAATCACCCCTTTAGACGCTTTGAAAAAATACCTGGAGACAAAAAAAACTCCCGCGGAACGGACAAAGGTTTTAATGGATTACGGGGAGAGGCTGATAAGGGGGGAACATGCAGGTGGAAGTTAAGAGATTTCTAAGATACACTCCAATTTATTTATCAGCCAACATGGCAATTGATTTGATGCGTAGTTATTGGGGGAAAAATAGATTTCCTCTGGCATCGTAAGGTCAATCTTCTCATCCTGAACTAATAATACACCACTTAATTTATGGAATGCCTCTTTATTATTTTCAATCTCTTCATTAATAGATTTAAAGGCTTGCTGCACTTCAGGCTTACCTAACTTTATCGTATTACTCCAAACCACTATTATATTTTTCTCTCCGTTTATCAATTGGCTTAATTCATCCCTAATTTTACCAATTACAGTATCATCTTTCTCTGGAGACACCCACCACGGTCCTTTAGTCTTTTCAATAATATAATCTGCTTCTGTTGGACGCCTTCTAGTTACTTCAAAGTATAATATGCAACCATCGCAGCTTGCCTTTATATCAGGCCCTTTATCAAAGGGTTCAATTTGAACGTTTGAAAAACCTCCCTGAATAAGCATTAGTGCGAATCTACCTTCTACTAGAATATCTAGATAATCTTGTTTATCTAAAACCTGTTTTAACTTTCTAATAAACTTATCAACACCTATAATAGTTGCTTGATTTAGGTCACTAATTAATTCTTCTGTGCGTTTATTAATAAGGTCATCTGGATACATATTAGTAAACTATCACGAAATTATCGCTGCATTTTTGTAAGCCAAGCTAATTTATTAACCCCCTACTCAAACCACCTGGTAAATTCTTCCGCCTTTTGCTTGACGCTGTGGTAGGTGTTCAGCTTGGCCTCATGGTCCGGGTAGCCCATTGATATGCCGATGACCAGCTTTTTGCTCTCCGCCACCCCCAAAAATTTCTTAATCTCCGGCGCGTAGTTGGTCACCGAGGCCTGCAGGACGCTCTCCACGCCCAGCGAGTGCGCCGCCAGAATCAGGCTCTGGGCGAACAGCCCCATGTCAAAAATCGACCACCCCCCCAGCGACCCGTCTATAAAGAGGAAGGCGGCACAGGGCGCGCCGTAGAACTCGAAGTTCATCAGGCGCAGTCTCTCCCTTCCCTCCTCATCTCCCCTCTCGATGCCAAGCGCCGCCAGCCGCCGGGCACCGTGCTCGCGGACCCGTGCATCAAGCGCTGGCGGCCATCCCTGGGGCATGGGCAGGTCGGGACGGGTCGGCGCCTTTGCCTTCGCCAGCTCGAAGATAACTTTGCTCAACTCATCTTTCTTTTTCCCGCTTACTATGACCACCTCCCAGGGCTGGGTGTTGGTATAGGAGGAGGTGTTGCTCACCGCCTGCAATATTTTATTCATCACCTCTTTGGGGATTGGGTCGGGCTTGAAACCACGAATACTCCGCCTTGTTTTGATACCTTCCAGCATTTCCATCGATAATACCTCCAATTAGATAATTAAAAATGTCATCAAAAGGTCAGCGATGCCCAGCCTTCTTTCAGAAGGTCGGATATCACCGACCCCACGTAGACCACCTTGATGCCAATGGCCTCCAGTTTCTCCGTGATGCCCATGCGGTCGGCGCACCATTTACACGCCAGAACCTCAACGCCGGCCTCCAGAATTTCCTTAATTCGGCCCTGTACCTCTGCGTCATTGGCCGCCACCTTCTCTGAAGGGCCGAAGAAGATGACCTTTACCTCATCCATCCAACCTTTTTTGGCGGCGTTGAGCGGATAGACCAGCCCCACCTCAAGCACCACTTCCCGGTCCGCGCTGCTTACCAGCACGAAGACTTTGGACGCCATAATCTTCCTCCTTTCTCAACTTAAATCAAACTGCATCAAAGAACACTTTACCCAAGCCGTTTCTCTCCTGTCAAGCTCGGAAACCAGATTGGATTGACCATTGACAGCTTCTCCTGCCCCCTTTTTCTTTTGTTAAAATTTATGAAATGATATAATTACTTTAAACATACAAGCGCAAAGAAAGTGGAAGAGGAGGTTATGCACATGGGTAATACTCAGGAAAATCTGCAGGCGGCATTTGCCGGTGAGAGCCAGGCCAACCGGCGTTACCTGTTCTTCGCCGAGAAGGCGGAGAAAGACGGGCACCCGCAGGTCGCCAGGCTGTTCCGGGCCATCGCCGAAGCCGAGACGGTACACGCCCGAAACCACCTCAGCACCATGGGCAACATTAAATCCACCGAGGAAAACCTAGAAGAAGCCATCGGCGGTGAGCATTATGAGTTCACCGAGATGTACCCGGAATTCATTGAGCAGGCCAGAGCAGAGGGCGTGAAGAGGGCGGAAGTAATTTTCGACTATGCCAACAAGGTGGAGAAAATCCACCACACCCTGTATGAGAAGGCGCTGAAAGCCCTTGAAGGCGGTCAGCAACCTGAAGGCACCTTCTCCGTCTGCCAGGTCTGTGGCTACACGGTTGAAGGTGCCGCTCCCGATAAGTGCCCGATATGCGGAGCGCCGCAGAGCCGGTTCAAGCAGGTAGATTGAGCATCTAAAATAATTAATACCGGTGGCTTAATCTCCCTTTTTCTGTACCCACTTCTCCGCGAGGTCGCCTGCCCAGAGCACCTTGGGCTTCTGTCCCTGATAAGCACGTATCATGAGGAAAATCCACAGGGCGACTCCAATCAGCCAGACGATGGTGGCAATCACCGCGCCGATTATCGGAATCCATCCAATCACAATACCCACCACCGTGATGGCTCCAAAAACGTAAATCGACTGCATAGCATGGTAGCGCACGAACTTGCTTTCCTGTTCGATAAGGATAAAGACCAGGCCACTTACCCAGCCCAGCACATAGCACAGTAATCCGGCGACGTTTTCATCAAGGCCGGTAGATGATTTCTCCATTGCTTTCCTCCTGCACGTTTGCTTTGTGCATAAGAGTATACCAAGATGACGTGTCTGTCAATAGGGAGTATTTCTGCGGTTATTTGTAAAAATGAAACACTTTAATCTTCAGTGCGCCCGTTATCTTCGAAGATGAACAATTCCTCAATCGTGGCCTTAAGCGCCCGGGCCACATTGTGCGCCAGCCGCAGCGACGGATTGTACCGGCCCTGCTCCAGAAAAATTATGGTCTCCCGCCGCACACCGACCATTTCCGCCAGTTTCTCCTGAGTCAAATTAAGCCTTAGCCGGTATTCCCTTATTTTTGTTTTCATTGTTAACCAACCAGTGACATCGCCCGGTTTATCCCTGAAATGCACGCCTATCTTTTTCAAGTACTTCTGCGGAACAAGCCTCTGAGAAATATCACCAGACTGCCGATGATTCCCACGGCAAGGCCCAGCGGGCAGATAAAAACGGCAATGATGAAGAAGACAGGCTCCTCGAAATCGGCACCCCAGAAGTGCACAATCAGCGCATAAATGGCATTGTGCAGGAAGATACTGATTATCGCTGCGGCAAGCGATATTCCCGTGACCAGCATAAAAGTCCGGAACACCGTTTCAAAAATATTACAAATTGGCATGGCGGAGCCAGACCGTAGCTATATGCCAAAAGTCTAGGGCATGTCACTAGTTTACATCCGAATATAATATGGTATAATCTGTGGAAAAGAGGTTCCACATGCCAAAATGTCCTAATTGTGGTCGGGAGACACTTAGAACCGAAGACTGGGCCTGCCAGTGGTGCGGTCACCCACTTCTTTCCGGCGCTTTCAGGAAAATACCCAAGACCTACCGGGAAATACAGGAGGAGAAGTCAGCCAAGGCGCAGCCCATCTTCGAAGAGAGGCCGGAACCATCGCCGGTTGCTGAAGTTGCCGTGAAACCGGTGCCGGCACCGGAACCAGAACCACAGCCGCCCCCAATGCCGGAACCCGAGCCAGAAATGGAGCCTGAGACACCAGCCCCTCCCCAACCGGCAGCGGCGGTTGCCGCCGAGGTGGAGGAGGAGAGAGAGCCCCTGCCACCACTTGAACCTGAAGCCGAGACGGTAGAGGACAGCGAGGCAGCAGTTGAACCGGAGAAGTCATCTGTACCGGAAGCAGAAGCGGAACCGGCACCGGAGCCGGTAACTGCACCGGAACCAGAGGCAGAACCAGCTCCAGAGCCAGCGGCGGAAAGCGAGCCGGAAATAGAGGCGGTTCCAGCGCCGGAACCAGTGGCTGTCCCGGCCCTGGAACCAGACCCGGCCACAGGTACCATCAACGCCACCGTTGCCGGGCTGAATGCCGCCTTCAATTCGGACAAGGCGGGTACGAATACCAAACTGATGAACAAACCGCTTCAGGTAGCTGGAACCGTGGATAAAGTATTTGTCAGAGATAACCTGGATATTTTCTATATTATGCTGGCGGATGTGGGGAACCCATCGTCCTGGCAGGTACGCTGCACTTTTGACCGCGAACACAGTGCGCCTTTATCGCGTTTGGCCGATGGGCAAGCGGCAACGGTACAGGGCACGTACGCTGGCTATGAAAGGAACATCATTCTGAAAGACTGCAGTCTGGTACCATAATATGGTTAAGATTTTTTGATTCCTAGTTGAAAGGAGGAGAACCGTCAATGTCAATACTTACATGGGTTGGAATCGCCGTCCTTGTTATTCTGGTTATCGTGTTCTTCGTGGTAAGGGGCAGGCGTTAGGGCGGCATGGCTCTTCTCTTTTAAATGCTAACTGACGCCTACAGGTACTCCAGCCACAACGGGCGGAGAGCATTATTGGTAAATAGTGTCTATGGTATTGTGCGGCTGACATGTTAAACCGGCACCAAATTATGTCAGGTTTGGAATAAACGCCTGACGACCTGCCGATTTGCGGTGGACAGGCAAACAGGTTAGGTTTATAATCTCAACCAGAGATGAATTCCAGAGCAGAATTCCATGTCCTTTTCGACCGTAAGGTGATTGAGGCCACTGTCAGGCGCCTCGCTTCCGAAATCAGCAAAGATTACCGCAACAAGAACCCCCTTATGCTGGGCATTCTCAGGGGTTCATTCGTTTTTCTGGCTGACCTTATCCGTCACCTCGACTTCCCGCTTGAGGTGGACTTCATCGGCCTGTCCAGCTACGGCAGCAGCACGCAGACCTCAGGCAAAATCAAAGTGGTGAAGAAGCTGGAGACGCCGCTACAGGACAGGCATGTGCTGGTCGTGGAGGACATCGTGGATACCGGCCTAACCACCGCCTTCCTCCTTGATTACCTCAGAAGGCGCAAACCGGCTTCGGCAAAGCTCTGCGCCCTCACCGACAAGCCATCACGGCGGAAGGTTCCCGTGAACATTGACTACCTCGGTTTCACCGTGCCCGATAAGTTCCTCATCGGTTACGGGCTGGATGCAAACCAGAGGTTTCGCAACCTGCCTGATATCTGCTATCTGGATACGGAGGACGAAGCATAATGACCACCGGGCAAGCCAGGCTGATCGCCGTGGCCAGAGGAGACCAGCCCGCCGACCTCATCCTGGCCAATGGCAGGGTGGTAAACACCTTTACCGGGGAAGTAATATCGGGAAATGTCGCCATCTGCGGCGACCGCGTTGCCGGGGTGGGGGATTACAGCAAGGCAAGGCAAACCGTGGACGTTTCCGGCAGGTACCTCGCCCCGGGCTTCATCGATGGCCACGTTCACCTGGAAAGCTCTATGCTGGACGTCGGCCAGTACGCGCAGGCGGTGGTATCGCGGGGCACCTCGGCCATCGTCACCGACCTGCATGAAATCGCCAACGTCTGCGGCCTGGCCGGGATGCGTTACGTGCTCGACTGCGTCCGCAAGTTGCCCCTCGACCTGTTCCTGATGGCACCGTCCTGCGTGCCGGCCACCCATCTGGAGACATCGGGGGCCAGCATCAGCCCTGAGGACATCCGCCAGATACTGCGCTGGCGGGAGACCATCGGGCTGGGGGAGGTGATGAACTTCCCCGGCGTCATTCACAGCGATGCCACGGTGCTGCGCAAAATCGCTCTGAGCCAGGGCAAGATTATCGACGGACACGCTCCCGGCGTCAGGGGAAAAGACCTCGATGCCTACATTGCCGCCGGCATAGGCTCCGACCATGAATCAGTAGCTCTGGAAGAGGCCAGGGAAAAACTGGAAAAAGGCATGTTCGTTATGATACGGGAGGGCTCTTCGGAAAAGAACCTGGAAGCCCTGCTGCCGCTGGTCACCGATAAGACCTATAACCGGTGCCTTTTTGTCGTTGACGACCGCAGCGCTTACGACCTGCTCCACGATGGAGATATAGATGCCGTGGTGCGCAAGGCGATAAAGCTCGGCCTTGAGCCGGTGCGGGCCATCCAGATGGCCACCATCAATGCCGCCGCTTATTTTCGCCTTGACGGTCTGGGGGCAATAGCTCCCGGCCGCTTCGCCAATATATTAGTCCTCGATGACCTGAATAACCTGTCGGTGAAGGCGGTCTTCTACCGCGGCCGTCCCGTCGCCAGAGAGGGAAAGCCGTTATTCCCGCCGCCGCAGGCGGATAACCGTGCGGTAACCGGAACGGTGAACATCAAACCATTCGACGCCGGAAAATTGAGGCTGACGGCTGCGTCAGAAGAGCTGCCCGTCATTGAGGTCATACCGGGCCAGATAGTGACCCGCAAACGTTATCTGAAGGTCAAAACGGTCGATGGCCAGGTTATCCCGGATACGGAACGGGACATCCTGAAACTGGTGGTGGCGGAAAGGCACCGGGCAACCGGCAATATGGGGCTGGGCATGGTGGCCGGCTTCGGGCTGAAGAAGGGAGCCCTTGCTTCCTCCGTGGCCCATGATTCGCACAACATCGTTGC
>Ga0315547_1001857_pt1 | contig 15667 bp, 14 predicted proteins | sample SalMarSW160240MG_2_FD_202542 | JGI IMG/M metagenome (GOLD analysis project Ga0315547, IMG submission 202542) | Salt marsh sediment microbial communities from the Plum Island Ecosystem LTER, Massachusetts, United States - Salt Marsh Sediment SW1601-240 ... | reverse complement strand
TAAACAGTCAACAAGCGGTCAACTTCTCCTAAATTGGCCCTTTTAATAATAATCCCCTGGGTTTTGTAGAGCATATAATCAGAAGCGAGAAGCAAGCTAAGTAGTTTTTAAAAGACGCAAATTTTTCTCCAGCGGAAAAATTTGCTCAGAATCCGGCAAAATTTTTTACCCTTGGTAAAAACCAAGCAATTTTGCCTCCTTATGCTTTTAAAAACTACTTAGCCTGCTTCTTATTATTTACTTTGCCTAATCCCTAACCAGATTTTTTGTTTGTCTAATTCAACTTCTTTTTCCACTAAAAATGACTCTTTTCTCTTGGTGCCAGTTTCTATTTGATTGGCGGAAACTTCTTTTTTAATTTCTGAAGTTTGCTTTTGGATTAATTTATTCAAAGAAGGGCTGGTTAAATAGCGAAGATAAATTTTATCTCTTGGTTCTAACCCGCCATCTTTACGCATACCCTGAATAAAACGGATTAAATCTCTAATCAGGCCAGCTGTTTTTAATTCTGCGGTTAATTCAGTATCTAGTTTAATCTCTTTACCAAAAACCACTTTTTTAACATTAATTTCTTCTTGAATCAAATTAACTAATTCTTTATCGGCGGCTATTTGCTTATTATTAATAATCAAGTTCCCTAACGGCTGTCTTACTTTAATCCCGGCTTCCGCTCTCTTAGCTAAAGCGACGGCCGCCAGTTGCCGAACCTCTGACATTTTTTCTTCCAATTTTTTATCAATTAATTTCTTGTTCGGTTTGGGATAATCACTTAAATGAACTGATTGTCCTTTTTCCAGTTTCTGATATATTTCTTCAGTCAGAAAAGGCAAGAAAGGAGCGGCTAATTTGGCTAAATTTAATAAAACAAAGGATAAAACTTTTTCCGCTTCTTTCTTCTCTTGCTTATTGGCTGGTTTTTGAAAACGGCGGCGCGAACGCCTAATATACCAATTGGAAAAATCATCTAAAAAATCATCAAATAAACGAGCCGCCTTGGTTAATTCATATTTATCCATCCAGTCAATCACTTCTTGATTAAGGGTATTAAATCGGGAAACAATCCATTTGTCTAAAATATTTTTGGGCTGAACTGATTTAGGAGCCAGGCATTCTTTATCAGTATAAGTATTTAAAAAAGTAAAAGAATTCCAAAAAGTGAGCATGGTCCGGCGGAAGGTTTCGGCAATCCTTTTTTCAGAAACAATATAGTCCTCGCCCATAGGCGTGCTGGTTAATAAAAAGTAGCGCAAGGCATCAGCGCCGTATTGCTCAAAAATAATTTCAGGAGGGGTATAATTTTTTAAACGCTTAGAAAGTTTTTTGCCATCTTCGCCTAAAATCAAACCATTAACAATAACATTTTTAAAAGATGGCTGATTTTTGCCCAAGCCCAGGTTCTTCAAAGTTAAAGCAGTGGCTAAAACATGCAAGGTATAAAACCAACCGCGGGTCTGGTCTATGCCTTCAGCAATAAAATCAGCCGGGAAGGTTTTTTCAACCAATTTTTTATTCTGAAAAGGATAATGCCATTGGCCATAAGGCATAGAGCCGGACTCAAACCAGCAGTCAAAAACTTCGTAAATTCTTTTCATTGTTCCTCCGCAAGAACAAGGAATGGTTATTTGGTCAACAAAAGGTCTGTGTAAATTCAAATTTCCCTGGTCATCAAAAGGCAGTTTTTTAAATTTGAGATGTTCTAATTGGCCGGGTCGAATAAGCTCTTTTTCTCTATTGTCAGCTATTTTTTCATTAGATAAACCTTGGCTAGCTCCTTTAAGAATCCAAATAGGATCGCCATGGCTCACAATTAAAATATTTTTACCCAGGTATTTGTTATCCACGGCCAAAAGTAAATTCATCATCCTTTTTTTAACCTGTTTAAGATTTTCGCCGTCCAGCGGCGCTTGATTGAATCTTTTTAAATTATCGTTCTGGAAATAGGCATAATATTCTCTAGTTGATTTACCCTTAAATTCGCCTACTTCAATATCTTGCAAGCGCTTATCGTAAATAACCTTAATGCCTAAGGCCTGGTCGATAATGGAAGCGGTCTGGCGGGTACGGAAAAAATCAGAACTAAAAATTAAATCTATTTTGGCTTTCTTTAATTTAGATATCAATCGTTTAATCCTGTTTTCGCCTCTTTCAGTTAAAGACGTTTTTTGATTCTCTGCATCAGTATAGATTATATGATTTAAATTATTCTTTGTTTCACCGTGACGGAGAATATAATAATTATTTCTCTTTGCTTTTTGAACTAGTTCTTCAAGTCCACCAACTGTTTCTGTCCGGCCACACTCCTGACATTGCCAAATAGGAATAGGCGCTCCCCAATAACGATTTCGGGAAACTGACCAGTCGCGAGCTCCTTCCAACCACTTACCAAAACGGCCTTGCTTGAGATGACCAGGCACCCATCTGATTTTTTTGTTATTAGCCACCAACTCTTTTTTGAACTTGGTTACCGCTATATACCAACTGTTGATAGGGTAATAAAGTAAAGGTGTTTCGCAACGCCAGCAATGAGGATAAGCGTGAATAATTTTTTCTTCTTTAAACAATAAACCACGTTTCTTTAAATCGTCTTTAATATCTTGGTCTGCTTTTTTGACAAATTTACCTTGACCGGGAATATTTAATCCCATAATAATCTTACCCTCTTCATCAACCGTGACTATGCCCGGTAAATTCTCTTGCTTGCCTAATTCCATATCTTCTTCGCCAAAAGTCGGCGCAATATGAACCAAGCCGGTGCCATCTTCCACCGAAACAAAATCAGCTGAGACAACCCGATAACCCGGCTTATCTAATTCCATCGGATAAAGCGGCTTATATTCTAAGCCGACTAAATCCTTGCCTTTTAATTCTTCAACGATTTCATATTTCCCTTCTTTGGCTAAAACTTCCAGCCGCTCTTTAGCTAAAATATAGTACTCATTATTAAATTTAACTTTGACGTAAGTAAAATCAGGACCGACAGCAATAGCTGTATTAGCGGCTAAAGTCCAGGGAGTAGTTGTCCAGACGAATAAATAGGTATTCTTTTGACCTTTCAAAGAAAATTTAATATAGACCGATTCATCTTCTACATCCTGATAAGCGCCGGGTTGGTTTAATTCAAAATTAGATAAAGGCGTGCCGCAGCGCGGACAATAGGGAGTGACTCGATAATCTTGATAAACCAATCCGTTATCCCAAAGCTGTTTAAAAACCCACCAGACTGACTCAATATATTCATTATCTAAAGTAGCATAAGCGTCGGAATAATCAGACCAACGCGCCAACCGACGCAATGTTTTTTCCCAATCTGCCTGACAGCGAAAAACCGCTTTGCGGCAGGCCTGATTAAATTTATCAATGCCGAATTTCTCAATATCTTTTTTACTTTTCAAACCAAGCTCCCCTTCAATCATATTTTCCACAGGCAAACCATGACAGTCCCAGCCAACCCGCCAAGAAACCTGATAACCCTTCATGCCCCAATAACGTAAAACAGTGTCTTTAATGGTGCTGGCTAAAATATGGCCGTAATGAGGCAAACCAGAAGCAAAAGGCGGCCCATCGTAAAAACTAAAAAAGGGCTTATTCTTCCTAAGCTTAATTGATTTGGCAAAAATATCCTCTCTCTGCCAAAACTTCAATATTTTCTTTTCTATTTCAGGAATTTGATTCATTTTACATCTTTTCTGGGGCTGAAATTCCCATGAGCTCCAGAGTATTTTTCAAAACAATTTGAGTCGCTTTGATTAAACCAATTCGCGCTTGGCTTAATTCTTTGTTTTTCTCATCCAAAACTCGACAGGATTCATAAAATCTATGGAAATGATTAGCTAATTCTAAAGAATAATAGGGCAAACGCTGGACTTGGTAATCGCCGGCGGTTTCCTCAATAATTTCCGGGAATCTAATCAATTTCCTAATCAAACTCAATTCCGCTGGATGATTTATCAAGGACTGTCCCTTAGATACAGTCCTTGATTGCTTTGCTTTCTTTAAAATACTGCAAATCCGGGCATGGGCGTATTGGATATAATAAACCGGATTCTTGGCTGATTGTTCTTGGGCTAGAGCTAAGTCAAAATTCAAATGAGTATCAGCTGATTTTTGTAAGAAGAAAAAGCGCACTGCATCAGAACCAACTTTATCCAGTAATTCATCCATTTCTACATAAAGACCAGCTCTCTTGGACATCCTTTGCTTGGCGCCTTTATCTAAAACGGTCACGAACTGTAGTAATATTATTTCAAGTTTTCCTTTATGACCGATGGCCTCAATTCCAGCCATCAGTCCCGGCACATCGCCATGATGGTCAGCTCCCCAAAGATTAATGACTTGGTCAAATTTCTTCTCCTCAAACTTATAATTATGCAAAGCAATATCACCAGCCAAATAGGTCTTACGGCCATCTTTCTTAACGACTACCCTGTCTCTCTCATCACCAAACTTTGATGATTTAAACCATTCGGCCTCTTCTTTATGGTAAATTAAATCTTTTTTCTTTAAAAAATTCAAGACCTTGTCCACTCTACGAGACTGATGTAAATCTGATTCAAAAATCCATTCATCATACTTAATGCCTAATTTATCAGTTGTTTTTTGAATTAAATCTTTGATAATATGCCGAGCCGCTATTTGACCAGCTTTGGCAATATCTTTTTCTTTGATTTTTTTAGCCAAATCATCAATGTACTTGCCTTGATATTTGGCTTCTTTGTCTTTCAAAATTGAATGGCCTAAGCTTAAAATCTGCTGGCCGGCATCATTGACATAATAGGCCTTTTCCGCCTTAAAGCCAGCTTTTTTCAAAACGTTAGCCAAAACATCGCCAAAAGGACCGCCTCGGGCATTACCAACAGTTAATGGGCCAGTCGGATTGGCGGAAATAAATTCTACTTGGACTTTTTTGCCTTTACCCAAATCCGATCGACCGTAATCATTTTCTTGTCTAATAATTTCAGCTAATTCTTCTTGAAGCGCTTGCTTGGATAAAAAAAAGTTAATAAAACCCGGCCCGGCTTTTTCCACTTTTTCAAAAAGAGAATTATTTTTTAATTTCTCAACTATTTTCTGCGGGTCGATCTTAGTTGTCAGAGCCACATTAGTTGAGTAATCGCCAAATTCAGAGTTAGCTGGATGTTCCAACTTAACTTCTTTTTTAACAATATCTTTAATTAGCTTTTCGATTTTTTTCCTGATCATAACTCCATCATAGCTTATTATCGCGATTTACTCAAGCTAATATTGACAATTTATAGTATAATATGGTATAGTTATAATAGTCCACCACAAAAATCACAAATAAGGAGGGAAGATATGAAAGAGATGATAGAATTTATCGCCGTGGTGATTGGGATAATTTTAATCATCGCCGGCTTCGTCGGTATCGAATCTACTGGAGAACTAATCAATCAAGTCAATCGAAGCGACGTTGCCATGATTATGATTGGTTTAGGAGTATTCGGCATAGCCGCCTTCAAGGGATGGTTTGATGCCGAATTTCTTAATCATTAAGATTGTTCAACCGTTATAATAAGAGCCAGAGCGAGTTTGCTCTGGCTCTCTTTCTTTCCTGAAATCCGTATTATAGAATTACAGCTCATTTTCTTGATTTTCTCAATATTTGCTTTAATGTTAAAATATAATCATGCCTACCTTAGCCACCAACCCACGAGCCAAATATGACTATCATATTTTAGAAACCTTTGAAGCAGGTTTGGTTTTGGCTGGTCATGAGGTTAAGGCAATTAAAACCGGTCATCTTAGTTTAAAAGGTTCTTATGTAACCATTAAAAATGAGGAGGCCTGGCTGATTAACGCTCAAATTCCGCCTTATCAACCGAAGAACACGCCGGCTGATTATCAACCCGACCGGACCAGAAAACTGCTTTTAAATAAAAGAGAAATCAGGAGTTTAATCGGCCAGATAAAACAAAAGGGCTTGACTTTAGTCCCTTTGCGAGTTTATACTAAAAAAGGAAAAATCAAACTGGGATTTGCTTTGGGCCGCGGCAAGCGGGAATTTGACAAACGGGAAAAAATCATTAAAAGGGAAGTTAAGAGAAGAATTGACCGGGCCTTAAGGGGCAAATGACTGGGGATGACAGGCATCGATGAAAGTTCATTCTTTAATAAGCAAGTCGAGCTCAAAATCTCGTTAAACTTTTGACCAAAATAAATGCTAACGAAAATTTAGCCTTTGCTACTGCTTAAGTTCGGTAGCCATCTGAACTTTTGACTCCTGATAGGAAGATTCAGGTGTTATTTTTTCAGGATAGATAATTGGTTCGCCTCGTCCCATTATCAAATATTAGAGGCAGGAATTAAGAACGTTTTGCTTAGTTTTAAGTTCTTGATTACCTATTTTAAACTAAGCTAAACTTGTAGAATTATTAATGGATAATTTTCAGACGCGGGTCCGAATCCCGCCGTCTCCACCAATTAAAATAAAACCTATTTACAAAAAATACTACAACAGAAACAGACAACCACGCGTTCGCATTAATCAATGGATCGGAATTAGTCCCATCCGGCTGATTGATGAAAAAGGTCAGAATTTAGGCATTGTTGAGACAGACAAGGCCTTAGAATTAGCCCGAGAAAAAGGGCTTGATTTAATTGAAATAGCTCCGACTGTCCGACCGCCGGTCTGCCGGATTATGGACTACGGTAAATACCAGTATCAAAAAGCTAAAGAAGAAAGACAGCAAAAAACAAAACAAAAAAGAATAGAAGTTAAGGGAATTAGAATTAGTTTTCGGATAAGTCAACACGATTTAGAAACCAAAGCTAAACAGGCCAATAAGTTTCTTGACCAAGGTCATAAAGTCAGAATAGAAATGATTCTGCGCGGGCGGGAAAAAGGTCTCTTTGAAATGGCTAAAGAAAAACTAAATAAATTTATCAAATTAATTTCTCCGGAAGTTAAAGTTGAACAAGAAATAAAAAGACAACCAAGAGGATTAACTGTAGGAGTGACTAAATAACTATGTCTAAACTTAAAACAAGAAAAGCGCTCTTAAAAAGAATTAAAATTACTGGCGGGAAAAAGATTTTGCGACGCAAAGTACACCAGAGTCACTTTAATGCCAAAGATTCAGGCAGTCAGACGAGAAACAAAAGAAAGACAAGCAGGTTTTTGCCAGTTGATAGAAAAATCATTAAAAAAGTATTACCTCAAATATGACCAGAGTTAAACGAGGCGTTATGGCCCATAAACGCCGCCAGAAAATTATTAAACAGGCCAAAGGTTTTAAGTGGGGCCGTAAGTCCAAATACAAATTAGCTAAAGACGCCCTGAAACATGCCTGGGTCCATGCTTATGTAGACCGCAAAAAGAAAAAGCGGAATTTTCGCCAACTCTGGCAAATTAAAATCAATGCCGCTTCCCGCGCCCAGGGCCTGACTTATAGTCAATTTATCAATAAATTAAAAAAAGCCAAGATTGAGATTGACCGTAAAATCTTAGCTCATTTGGCTGAAAAAGAGCCAGAGGTGTTTAAAAAAATAGTAGAAAAAGTTAAATAACCATTAACAAGGAGGAAGAAATGCCAAAGATACCAGAAAGATGGGAGGTGTTCTATGAAGATGCTCTTCTAGGAAAACTCGGTAAAGACATAGAAGAAAGAATGTTTAGAATGCCCCAACTATTTCGCAAAAATTTGGGAGTGATCGTTAAACGAGCTGTCCAATTCGGCGAGATGAATACAGAACAATACTCTGAACTGCTTAAGAAAGGGGGCTGGCAGGAGGAAGATTAAGAATCGGAAAATGCTGGCAGCATTATTTATTACTGCCAGCTATTTTTTTATTAAAGAGACAGAGAGGATAATTTTTAAATCTCGGCTACCAACAAATCCAAGGCCGTCGGACCATCCAGGCGGCCTGTTTTTAATGCCAAATCAATCTCCAGCAGACGCCGGTAATTTTTTTTGAGCTGCTCTAAACTAAATCCCTTTAATTGCTCTGAACTTTTTTTAACCACAAAAGGATGAAGGCCAGCTTTTTTGGCTAAATTATAAAACGGCGTGCCTTTGTCCATTAAATCCTTTAATTTAAGCAAAGTCCGCATCTGATAAACAAACATAGACAATAAATACATTTCATTTTCACCTTGTTCTAAATGCTCATGTAAAAGCTTTAAAGCGGTTTTTTTATCTTTTTGAGCCAAAGCATCAATGGTTCTGAAAATATTAACATCTATTTTGGCTTTAACTAATAAATCAATATCTTCTTCATTGATTGGCTGGTTAGCTTTGTAACTGACCAACTTATTAATCTCATTACTCAATTGCCAAAGGTCATTGCTAACATAAGCAGCTAATTTTTTAATTGCTTCCTGACTAATAGTTGTTTTGTTTTTAGTTAGTTCTTTTTTAATCCAATTGACCAAATCTGCCCCTCCTAAAAGTTTAAATTCTTCGGACATATTAACCTGGCGTTTGAAATTCGCCCCAGCCAACTTATCGGCTTGGTGAAGCACCACAATAATATCTTGACTGTCTTTTAATTTGTTTTTCTTAATATAGTCAAAAAAATTCTCTTGGAAATCCTTATTTTTAAAAATGTTCTCTAAAATAATTAACTTCTTTTCATCAAACATGGAAACTGCCTCAATTTCTTCTCTGACTTGAGAAAAATCCAAATCCTCTTCTTTAAAGCGCATTAAATTCAGCCCGGTTTGATGTTTGGCTTGATATTGTTTAATAATCTCCTTTAATTTTTGTTGCGAGCGATAGGCATCCTCGCCGTAGAGTAAGATAATCATAATACCCGGGGACTGTCCCTGATTTATTGCCAAATTACTTCCTGATGCGGTTCAACTATTTCTATCCAGGTTTGGCCAGGCACCAAAGGGATTTCCTGGTTATTGTCATCTAAAAAGTAAAGTTTGCTGGACTGATTATTTTTACTTTTCCACCAGGTACAAGGAATAACTTGACCATTTTGATAAACTTGGCATTCGCCTTTTCCTTCAATATCCAAATCATTGTAATCAGGCCCTTGAATCTGCCGGGAAAAAGCTCTCATAATGACAATGTTTTTAGCTTCAATTTGCTGGTTATTGCTTTTATCTATTTCCTTTAAATTAGTCCGATAGCGCAGATAAGAATTAGTCGTCGGCTCATATTGGTATGATACATTATAGGGCTCGGAATAGCCAATTCTTAAAACCCTACTGGTTATTTGCTGGCTTTTGTCTTGAGTATGAGGATAACCTTCAAATTCATTCTCCAAACGATAACCTAATTTCTTGGCGCTATTGAACAATCTTTCCATGGAAGTAAAACCATTATGGGGCTGGGGAATTTCTTTTTTTTGATAAAAGGCATTAAAAGGATTTTTCATAGCATCGATATTGTCCATCACTCCAGCATTAAGTTCGTCCAGAGCAAAATGGGAACCGCCCCAATGAGCTAAAATAGCATCCAAGCCCATCATTAAAGGAATAAAATCATGACGAGCACTGCGCAAGGAACCGATTTCTTCTGGCGAATGACATACATAAACAGCTATCATCCGGGTAATACTATTAGTAATTACCGGCATTTCAAAAACTAAATCAGCTTGGAAAAGACCAGTTAAAGGCCGAGCCACCGGGTCTTCAGCCAAAACCACGGCCATGGGTCGTCGCTGATAATTCTCACATGCCAAGCCGCTTAAAGGACTAACTTTATCTGAATCCATTTGGTTCCCTGATTCGCTCGGCTGATTATTTATATCAATCGTCCGACTGGCTCGCTGCCAAATAAAAATCAGCCCGATGGCTAAAACAAGAAAAACAAAAACTATTAACCGCCTGTTTTTCATCCTCAATATCATTATATTTCAGCTAATCTTTTAATTAAACTATTAAATTCTAATTTTTTTAATAATTTTATTATTTTTGAACGATTGAATTCCCCCCAGCCACATTTTTTTAAATTAAAATCAATGGCTACGTCTTTTTTGATGGTAGCCAGATGCTGACTAAAAAAGGCATCTTCTCTGTATTCCAGCAATCTGGCTTTTAATTTTTGATCTAAATCGCTCTCTCCTAAATCCTGATAAAGTTTTTTCAAACTGCCAAATTTCTTAATTAAATCAAGAGCTGTTTTCTGGCCAATGCCCGCTATGCCGGGAATATTATCAGAGGGATCGCCTTTCAGGGCCTTAAAATCAACAATTTGCCTGGGACTCAAACCATAACGTTCTTTAATGGCCTGTTGGTCATAAACAATTATATCTTTAATGCCTTTCGGCGGGGTATAAATTTCTGTTTGTTTATCAACTAACTGCAGAGTATCTAAATCGCCAGTGATAATAATATTTTTTATTTTCTTATCTTTTGTTTTTTGAACAATCGTCCCAATAACATCATCGGCTTCAAAGCCTTTTTTCTCGTAAATAGGAATGCCTAAAGCCCTGACTATTTCTTTAATTAAAGGGATTTGGTCATACAATTCCTGAGGCGGCTTAACTCGTTTGGCTTTGTATTCCTTATACTCAACATTACGGAAAGTCGGCTCAGCCAAATCAAAAGTAGCCGCTAAATAATCCGGCTTTAATTCTTTAATCATCTTGAAAAGAATACTGACAAATCCATAAACAGCATTAACTAACTGCCCTTTTTTTGTTTTCAAGGGCGGCAAAGCGTGATAAGCCCGATGAATCAAAGCATTACCGTCAATAAGGACTAGTTTTTTCATTTTCATAGAGTAATTTTTCTCTTATCTTTATCTAAATATTCGAATTTAATCCAGAAAGTATCTTTTGGCAGGATTTTTTTAATTTTTTCCGCCCATTCAATAACCACTAAATTTGGCTGGCTGATTATTTCCTTAAGGCCCAAATCAAGCAAATCTTGAGAAAAATTAAGCCGATAGCAATCAATATGATAGAAATATCTAAAAGGGGCTGACTGGCTCAATCCGAATTTCTTCATAATAACAAAAGTCGGACTGGTGATTCTTTCTCTAATTTTTAACCCCCTAGCCATTCCTTGAATAAAAGTGGTCTTGCCACTGCCTAATTCGCCTTCTAAGCCAATAATTAAGGACTTTTTGCTTTTAACTATTTCTTGAGCTAAAAATTCCCCCACCTTTTTCGTCTCTTTAGCGCTCTTGGTGATAATTTCTAATATTTCAGACCTCATATTACCTGCCTCCAGTATATCATATTTGACTTGGGCACCCAAATGAGTTAGACTAAAATAAAAATGACTGAAACTAATTCTAAAAGTAAAAATCTTCAAGAGAAACTGACTCAATTACGAAAGCAAGCCGAAGAAAAAAGAGCTCAACAAATAGCTGAAAAGCTTAATCTGCCTTATATTAATTTAAAGATAACCCCCGTTGAGACAACGGCTCTTGGTTTAGTTGAAGAAGAAAAAGCTAAAAAAGCAAAATTGGCCGTGATTAAGAAGATGGGGAAGCAGGTTTGGTTAGCCAGTCAAGATCCCAGTAATGTCTTATTTAAAGAAATCCTGGAAGAACTGAAAAAAGCCGGCTATCAGATTAATCTTCTCGTGGCCACAGGAAGCGGACTGGAAAAGGCCTGGGCCGGTTATCAAGAATTAGCCAAAGAGCCGACTAAAAAAATTACCGGCCAAGTAGACATAGCTGGTGAGTCCTTAGAAAAACTAAAGAGGGAAATAAAAAATTTAGATGATATTAAAAAACAAGTTGAGGGAATACCAGTTGGTCAGGCCTCAACTGTTGTGGAAATTATTTTAGCCGGCAGTTTACAAACCAATGCCTCGGATCTTCATTTGGAAACCGAAGCAGAGAAAATTAATCTTCGCTACCGCATCGATGGTCTTTTACAAGATGTGGTTTTTTTATCTGCCCAAACCTATCATTTTGTTTTGAATAGATTAAAATTATTAGCCGGCATGAAATTAAATGTCCACGATAAGGCCCAAGACGGCCGCTTTACTATTTCAGTTGATAAAACCGATATGGAAATAAGGGTTTCTTGTATTCCCAGCGCTTACGGAGAAAACATCGTTATGAGAGTACTTAATCCCAAAGCCATTGGTTTAAATTTGGAAGATTTAGGCCTGCGCCCGGACGTTCTTGAAATAATCCAAAAAGAAATTCAAAGACCTAATGGCATGCTTGTTACCACTGGACCAACTGGCTCGGGAAAAACTACCCTGCTTTACGCTTTGCTTAAAAAAGTTAATCAACCAACAATAAAAATTATTACCATGGAAGACCCGGTTGAATACCATTTAGAGGGCATTACCCAAACCCAAGTAGAAGCAGCCAAAGGCTATACTTTTGCTAGAGGTCTGCGGGCAATTCTTAGACAAGACCCGGATGTTATTTTAATCGGCGAAATCAGAGACAGAGAAACAGCTGAAATTGCTGTCCAGTCTGCCCTGACCGGTCACTTGGTTTTTTCTACTCTTCACACTAATGACGCAGCTGGCGCCATCCCCCGTTTTCTTGATATCGGAGTCAAAGCAGCAAATTTAGCTTCAGCCCTTAATTTGATTATGGCCCAGCGTTTAGTCAGAAAAGTTTGTCAAAAATGCCGGCAAGCTGTCTTTCCTTCTGAAAAGCAATTGTCTCAAATAAAAAAAGCCCTGACCGGGCTTCCCCAACAAATTAAACAGCCAACCCTTAACAAGGAACTCAAGATTTATCAGGCCCAGGGCTGTCCTGAATGCAACCAGACCGGCTATAAGGGCAGAATTGGCATCTTTGAAACAATTTCAATCAATGAAGAAATTAAAAAATTAATCAGCGCTTCAGCCACTCATCTGCAAATCTTGGAAAAATCACGCGAGCAGGGCCTGGTCAGTTTTTACCAAGATGCCTTGCTTAAGGTTCTAGAAGGAATAACTACCTTAGAAGAAGTGAAAAGGGTGGTTGGTAGTCAGGAATAACATTGATTAATCTGTAGGCAATGACTCTCTGCCTGAGAACAAAGAGAAAGGACTTTTCCGAGGAATATCTCAGCGTTTACCCGCCCAAATTCTTGGGCAAGCTGTTGCCTAATTAGCGCCCTCAGCATTAGCCCAAGAATTTGGGCGGGTAGGCCAAGGTATCCATTAACTAAGATAAAACCCCTATCGGACCCTATTTAAAAATTGAGCCCTTATTGCCTACAGGTTAGTCAATATTAAAAGGGACTGTTTTTAAACTGTCCCTCCTGACTATTTAAGATAATAGCAAATTATTATAAAAATGTCAAGTCCAACGACCACTCCTCAACAATTAAATGAAGACCGCTCTTTAGATTTAACACTGCGGCCGCGTTCTTTTGAAGAGTATATGGGCCAGCAAAAAATCAAAGAAAATCTTAAAATTCTGATAGAAGCGGCTAAAAAAAGAAAAGAACCGATTGAGCACGTGCTTTTGTACGGCAGCGCCGGATTAGGAAAAACAACACTCGGCCATATTATTGCCAAAGAAATGAATTGTAATATTAGAGTCACTTCCGGACCAGCCATTGAGAAAGTCGGCGATTTAGCTTCAATTTTAACCAATTTACAGGATGGCGATGTTCTTTTTATAGACGAATCTCATAGAATCAATAAGACCATTGAAGAAACATTGTATCCAGCCATGGAAGACTTTCTTTTGGATATTATTATCGGCAAAGGACCTTCGGCTCGGACCCTCCGCTTAGAATTGCCTCGTTTCACTTTAATCGCCGCCACCACCCGAATTGGCTTACTCTCTTCTCCTCTACGAAGTCGCTTTGGGGCTACCTATCGTTTAGATTTTTATGAACAGCCAGATATTGAAAAAATCATTAGCCGATCAGCTCAAATTTTAAAAACAGCCATTGAGCCAACGGCTGTCCAAATGGTTGCCCAACGGGCCCGTTTTACCCCCCGGGTGGCCAACCGTTTATTAAAAAGAACCCGCGATTATGCCCAAGTCAGGGCTGATGGTTTAATTAATCAGAAATTAGCTCAAGAGGCCTTAAAAATGCTGGAAATAGATGAAATGGGCTTAGAACTAGCTGACCGGCATATTTTAGAAACGATGATTAAAAAATTTAACGGCGGGCCAGTTGGCCTGCAGGCCTTGGCCGCGGCCACCAATGAAGAGCAAGATACTATTGAAGAAATCTATGAACCTTTTTTACTCCGTTTAGGCTTTTTGGCCCGCACCCCCAAAGGCCGTCAAGCAACCAAACTAGCCTATGACCATCTGGGTCTTAAATATGTTCAGAAGGAACAAGATAAACTGTTCTAAAATTAAAAACACTCTTTGGTTATTATTTATTGGAGGGTTTTTTATTTGGCCAATTTTTTGTTTCGGGGCGACTAATAGTTTACTGATTAGCGAAGTTCAAATAGATAGCCTTGATGGAGCTGGCGGAACTAGTGACGATTTCATAGAATTATATAATCCGACTGATTCAGATATCTATTTAGGTAATTATCAAGGAAGTTATCTGCGTTTAGTTAAAAGAACTGAAACAGGCACATCGGATACAAGTATAAAATCTTGGAATGGCGACTTGGAAGCAAAAGTGCCGGCTCAAGGATTTTATCTTTGGGCTAATAGTGGTTATACGGGAATTAATACTACGCCAGATACTACTACCGCAGCTACTATTTCTGCTAATAATGGCATTGCTTTGCGATTAGGCCCAATGGATACCGGCTCAATTATTGATAGTTTGGGTTGGGGAGAATGTCAGAATGAATTTGTAGAAGGAGATGCGGCAACAACTTTATCAGAGGCACAGAGTTTAGAACGACAACCGATTGGTCAAGATTCTGACAACAATAGTATTGATTTTGTTATTCAGAACACACCTACTCCACAAAATTCGGGCGGGCAGGAAATCCCGCCAGGAGAAGAACCGCCCGCTGAAAAGCCAGAAGATGGAGGTTGGATTCCGCCAACCGCAGTAAATCAGCCACCCGTAGCTGATGCTGGTTTAGATATTACGGCTTTAGTCAATCAAGAAATATCTTTTGATAGTTTTTTGTCTTATGATCCGGATAATGACTCTTTGACCTATTTCTGGAACTTTGGCGACGGGGCGACTGATACTGAAGAAAAAACCAGCCATATTTATCTTTATTCCGGTCAATACATTGTTACTCTTATGGTCAGCGATGAAGAATTTTCTGACTTAGATATTATCACCGTAAATATTTATAGCCCTTCAGTAATTATCAGTGAATTTATGCCTAATCCGCTTGGAGAAGACGAAGAAAACGAATGGATTGAATTATTTAACCAAAGCGACCAAATCGCCAATTTAACCAGCTGGCAATTAGATGACCAGGAAGATGGCAGTTCACCATTTATTTTTCCAGCCAATAGTTTAATCGCCCCTGAACAATTTTTGGTTATTAGGCGACCGATAAGCAAAATATCCCTTAACAACGACCAAGACCAAGTCCGGCTAATCTACCCGGATGGTTCTCTGGCCACTGAAGTAAGTTATACCGGAGAAAATGAACAAGGTTTTTCAGTGGCTTTTGACAATCTTGATTATTTCTGGACTAAAATTCCCACGCCTGGTTCAGCTAATATTATTAGTTCTATTGGTTTAGAGAATGAAAATAAAAATATTTCCAGCAACAATCCCCAGCCAATCATTGAACAAACTCAAGAAACGCCGGAAATCTTAGCCAAAGTTAATCTTAGCCAGAGCCAAGAATTTTCTACCCTTTCCGAAGCGGGAAATCTCACTCCCACTAAGAAGGAGA
>Ga0315547_1001855_pt1 | contig 15672 bp, 11 predicted proteins | sample SalMarSW160240MG_2_FD_202542 | JGI IMG/M metagenome (GOLD analysis project Ga0315547, IMG submission 202542) | Salt marsh sediment microbial communities from the Plum Island Ecosystem LTER, Massachusetts, United States - Salt Marsh Sediment SW1601-240 ... | reverse complement strand
TACCAGTTTTACCGCTTCCTGCCGAAACTCCTTCGCATACCTTCCTTGTGGAATCCCTTTCACTCTGACACCTCCGTCTTTCTATTTTACCTGACTTTGGTGTCCATTAAACCCATCCTACCTCAAGCTGCCCCGAGTCTCGTATTTTGTTGATTGAGTTAGTATGGGTATTTATCACTCTTTTTTCTATTAGCCCTTGTCTGCATAGCCTGTAAGTTCTTGGATGAACCAGTACCGCCTCGTGACCTGGGGTTAGAGTGATCAACTTCCCAACCCTTCTCACCCATTGTGCCATACGATGGCTTGTAAATTTCATTGCCGTAAACATCCCGCCTGTATAGGTTTGGGTTCTTACCCCGAACTTTCGGCGTCCTTTGCCATGCTGTTTCTCGTTGTCTCCTAGTAGCCATAAGCTTATCACCTCCCTTCTATTGGTATTCAACAACGATTGCTATTGCAGCTGTAATATCATCTACAACTTCTGAAGATACTTGCCCCAGTTTCTTAACGAATCGCTCAAGACTTAGACTGCGTACTTGCAGAGCATCCGCTGCAGAGACATTTTCAAGGTTATTAGACTCATCAGGTTCCAACTTAACCATCCAAATATAATCATCGAACTTATTTTTCCACGTAGTCACTGGGACTACTATTTTGATAGCCAGCTTCCCAACCGCGTCTGAGCTTACTACAATTGCAGGACGTGATTTTGCAATCTCGTCACCTTTGACTGGGTCAAACTCTACTCTCCAAACCTCACCGCGGCAGGGACTTACTGGTTTAGCATTTCCATCCGTCAATGGTCCAATCCTCTATTCATACTCAACTAATTCACCTCCCTGAAGCGCACGCCATTCGCTATCTTCTTCGTAATGCTTGGCTATTCTCTTCGCTTGCTCTGCCAGTATTTGTCTACGCTTTTCTAATGGCAGTTTTAGGAAAGCTCGTCGTTGCACAACAGAGACTGGCTGCTCCAACTCAATTCTTTCAGACAACATCTGCTCAGCATCCCCCTGGCTTATTAAACCTTCCGCGAGAAGGCGCAGTGTAGTCCTACGCAACCAGTGTGGTTCCTCATATGGTAATGCTTCAGGCTCTCTCGTTCTCCATCTATAATTATCAAATAGCGACCACCAACGCCTGTAGTATGAATCCGTGATGACCCCAAGATCATGCAATCGGTACACTAGGGCCTGCATACTAATACCAAATTGCCTCTTGAGAAGTAAAAGCTCTGCAACTTGTATAAGAGCTCGTTTTTCTCCTACCTCATCGAAGACTCTTTTGCGTGGAGCTAAGAATGCGGCTCCGAAACGAAAAGCTGCTTGTTCCTCATCAATTTCTTTAGGTATGTCAAGAACTATGTGCCCAAGCTCGTGAGTGAGGTTTAATCTTTGGCGTTCACCATCTATGTCACGTCGTGTCACAGTAGCAACCGCTTTTACATGTTGCTCATCATCATATGCAATTGCCGAAATACCATCAAATTTCTTATTAGCTTCAACTGTAAGTACTGCCAAGCCATGGTCCTCAAGAGTATCGCATGCATTGGAAATGGGAGCTAAGCCTAGCTCCCAATGTTCACGAAGTTCCTCAGCTGCTTTTTCAGTATCCTCAAGATCATTTACTTTCCACTTTCTAATGGGAATCATTGATTCGTCAAACTGGCCACTTAATTCCTGCAACCGAATGCGGTATTCTAAAGCCTGTTCAACAATGCTTTTTACCCTCTCCTTTTCTCTCTTACGCAGTGTTGGGCTTCTTCGGTAAGCGATGAATTCAAGGTTAATAGTCGGCTCACGAAAAAAGTAAGCTGCTTTGACTCCTAGCACGCTTGCCAATTTGGTCATAACAACAGGGGATGGCTGTGCTCTGCCATTCTCATACTTTGAAATTGCTTGTTTGGTTACAATGCCCCCCATTTCAGCAGCCAAAGCCTCCAAAGACAAATTACGGGCCAAGCGCAGTTGCTTTAGTCGATGACCTACCATAGTACCTCCTTTTAAGCTAGAAAATATCACTTCTGGTTGACAATTATATCAAATATAGAATTATTTGTCAACCATACAATCCATAACGTGTACATACTGACGTTTCGTTCAGTGGAAGAGTCTGTTTTTATCTTCAAGTATTCTCCTTTCTTCAAAATTATCGTAAGAATTGTCAGCGGCAAGCTGCTCTCACCCACTAGTTCATCCTTGATTGCCGTTCATATGTAGAATATAATCCTAACAAATAGGCAAAGAGTTTTTCATAATGAACGAGTGGGAATTTACTGCAGAAGTCGCAAGCTGGATTAACGAAACGCTGGCCAGCAATCCGAATCTGCCTTTCTCCAGGGCAAAATGTGAACAGGTAGGCGAAGGCTCTCGAAAACGCAGAGACCTTACCTTATTGGACAAAGACCAGCGCATTGTTCTTACAGGAGAGGTAAAACTACCATACCGTCAAGATGGTGGTAGCCCCTACAACGCCTCCGTGGTACGCGATGCACGAACTAAAGCTCGGCGAGCTAAAGCATCATTATTCTTCACTTGGAACGTTAATGAATTTGTGCTATGGGAGACCGAGGCCACAAAAATATCATGGCAAGAGGAAAAATACAGGTCATGGGAAGTAACCAGCATACACCGTGAGGGTCATCTTGAACTTCCCATGACAGCCCACTCTATAAGAGCCTGGTTGTCGGTATTCCTAAGTGAATTCGCCCAGATTATTCGTGGAACGGCAATTATTGGTGTCAAGCCCCCGGATGAGAAATTCACTGAGGCGCTTGAGTCCTTTTTACATATGCCCATCATATTATGCCTGGAAGAGCTTGACATGCTCTACAAGAAGCCTAGCTTTAAGGTCGAACTCGATAAATGGATGAGGGAAGAACAGGGCTGGGTAATCTACGACGACCCCGAAGGTATCCGCGATAATTTGGAGCGTACTTCTAAGTTCGCCTGCTATGCATTGGTCAACAAGCTTGTTTTCCATGAGGCGCTTCTGAAACGTTACGGTTCGTCCATGAGCAAGCTTAACGTGCCCGGTCATATTGATACCGGTGAAAAGCTTCGCCTTCACCTTGAAGGCTATTTTAGCGAAGCCAAGACAGTCACCCGTGATTACGAAACTGTTTTTGGTGAAGAGCATGCTTCTCTTGGGAATCGCATACCTTTTTACTCGGATAGCGCTGTGGTACACTGGCACGAGCTTGTTGAGCAGATACATCAGTTCGATTTCTCGAAGCTTGATTACGAAATCATAGGCAATATATTTGAGCGACTCATCTCCCCAGAAGAGCGGCGTAAGTTCGGCCAGTTCTATACCAAAGTAGAGGTTGTAGACCTTATTAACAGTTTCTGTGTCCGGACTGGCAAAGAGAAGATTATGGATCCGGCCTGCGGAGGGGGGACATTTCTGGTACGCGCCTATGCCAGAAAAAGAGAACTCAGTCCAGCGCGTAAGCATGGGGAACTTCTCTCCGAACTATTCGGCGTAGACGTCTCTAATTTTGCCACACACCTGACGACAATAAACTTGGCGACTCGCGACCTCATTGATATGGAGAACTATCCCCAGATTGCGCGCAGTGACTTCTTCAATATCCATTCAAACAAGACTTTTCTAATATTGCCGAGTCACGTCGAAATGGCGGGATTAGGAAAAGAGCAGCACAGAAACGTAACCATTCCTCCACTCGATGCCGTGGTCGGCAATCCTCCCTACATCCGTCAGGAGGATATCCCTAAAGCAAAGAAAAAGGGCAATAGTGGCCCCGAACAAGGTACCAAAGGGTATTACCAACAACTTGTCCTGAAGGAGAGCGGCGCCAAGCTTTCCGGCAGGAGCGATATACACTGCTATTTCTGGCCGCATGCCGCCAGCTTCTTGAGTGATAATGGTTATTTGTGCTTTCTCACCTCAAGCCAGTGGCTGGACGTGGAATACGGCTTTCGGCTTCAAGAATGGATTTTGAATAATTTCGAGGTTGTCGCGATATTCGAGAGTGTTGACGAGCCTTGGTTTGTCGGCGCTCGGGTGGTGACTGCAGTTACAATCCTAAGGCGGCAACATGACGAAGAAAAGCGCATGAGCAATCCCGTTCGATTTGTCCAGTTGCGCCGCCCGATAAGCGAGATTTTTGCTAATGATGGCACGACGGCAGGAGCTGTTTTTGCGGCAAATCGCTTTAGGGATGAAATTCTTTCCCTCAAGAGCAACACTACAACCGAACGCTATCGGGCTCGGCTGATTCGCCAAGGTGACCTCTGGGAGCAAGGAGTACAGCTTGGCAATATCATGCGTAAGTCAGAAGATGATGAGGTCAATGAGGAAGAAGTTCTCGGTGGCGCGTACTACGGTGGCAAATGGGGAGTTTACCTGAGAGCACCTGACCTGTGGTTCAAGCTTCTCGATGACTATGGGCAGAACTTCATGCCTCTTGGTCAGCTAGCTGATGTCCGATTCGGGGTAAAGAGCGGAAAAGACAGTTTTTTCTTTCCCATAGATTGTAGCTCTGAATGTCTTGAAGCCTTCAAACATGCCGATGAATTTAGACAAAATTATGGAGTATCCCGTAAAGCAGTGGAATCTGGCAGTGTGAAATTGGTGCGTTGTGGGGAAGGGCGTGGTGAAATTCGACCAATTGAATCCTGCTATCTTGAGCCAGAAATCCACAGCCTAATGGAGATAGACGGGTTTACTGTATCTCCCGAGAACTGTAGCCGTATGATTCTGTTAGTTGGCGAGACTAAGGATAAGCTAACAGGATCTCATGTCGCCAAATATATTAGGTGGGGCGAAAAGCAGAATTTGCATAAGGGAGCCACATGCTCTTCTCGTGTAACTGAGGAGCGAGAATGGTACGATTTGACAGGGCACAGACGGGGCACACTGTTCTGGTCAAAATCTCAGCAATACAAGCATGCCGTTCCACTTAATGATTTGAACCTACAATGTAACTGTAACCTTTATGATGTCCATCCATTGATGGGTGTGGAAACCTCAGTGATGGCGGGTGTTCTCAATTCATCATGGGTAGTATTATCGAAGTCCCAATACGGACGCCCTGTTGGTGTAGAAGGCAATCTTAAGACTGAAGTAGTAGATGTAAATATGATGTTGGTTCCAAATCCTACCAAGGCAACTACTCATGCGCGAGCCCGTATCACTCAGGCTTTTAACAGGTTGAAGCAGCGCAAAGCCTTAATGTTCCTTTCTGAACGCCGCTTACGGGAGATGTCCTTCACCAAATCAGGGAAGAAAGATGAAATGGATAATCTCTCGAACGACAGCGAGCTTGATATGCCGGACCGAAAAGAGCTGGATGACGCTGTCCTTGAGATGCTGGGAGTCGAATCACCGCAACGCCGCCAGGAGTTGATTGATGAGCTTTATTCCTACCTTCGTGAGTATTTTGAGTTTACCCGACAGAAGGAAGAAAAGGCGATCATCAACAAAAACACAGCAAAACGTCGCGGGCCGGCTCGCCCTGGTGAAATAGCTGCTCAGATATACAAAGATATTGCCGAAAACCACCCACAGCTTCTCCGGCAATACGACCCTGACTTCTTGGACAGGTCCAAACCCTTCGATACCTTCGAGATTCCTGCCGAGGGAACGGCTGAGCTCTTCTCAGACATGTTTGTCAAGCACGGTGTGCGCTTTATGAAAGGCACTAAAAGACGGATTGCCCTTGTCGAGACTACAAGCCAGGTACAGGATGAACTTATGGTGCTTGTAGCAAATTCCGGGGTACGGGGGCTTGTACGCCTTCCACATGAGGATGATGAATGCCGCAGGGTTTTACAGGAGTATGAAGGATTTATCAACCAGCGAGAAAACCAGGTTCGCCAACTCATTAAAGAGCGCACCGCCGACGAGGGTATACAAGAGGAAATCTACGAGGCTCTTGCCCCCATGCTCCTAAACGCGAGGCCCCGGTGACATCTGCTGGCTTAGATGATTCCAGCTATCAATGACCTTTGAATTGCTGTACAATCTAGCGTTCGATATTACGTGCTGAATTATCGTTGCACATAACTGACGATTGTGCAGCGGTACTCAGTCGCTAGACAGACGCCTTCGAGTAGATGTAGGGTCTCCAGCGCAAAGTTCGTCATACTTCTGCCAGAACTCAAGGACTCATCTAATTCTCCTTAAGCTTATTTTGCTCCAAGAGATCGGTTTTTCCATGTAACCACTTTATTTTGACGCAATACGAAGTGGATTAGATAGTCGAAAGAAAGAAACCACAAGCAGACGGAACCTTCCTTCAAAACCGCTTGACAATAAAGCAGTTAAGTTGTTATTATTTTGTTAGAGCGTAAAAATAGCGCAATGTTGAATAAGAGACACACCGATGTTCAGTCCTAGAGCGGCTATGCTGACCCTTTATGGTGATTACATCCTGCGGAAGGGTGGTGAAATCGGGATTGGTAGCCTGGTCAGGCTGCTGGTCAATTTTGGCCTTTCAGAGCAGGCTATCAGGTCAGCTGTTTCAAGGATGTGCCGCTCTAATCTCCTGAAGGCAAAGCATACCAAGCGTAAAAGCTACTACTCGCTGACCAGAGAAGGGCGTAGCCTGCTGACCGAGGGAGCACAGCGCATCTTCGAGCGGAAGGACTACAGTTGGGATGGTACATGGAATATTGTCACCTACTCCATACCGGAACCCAAGCGGTGGGCAAGGGACAGGTTACGTCTTGAGTTGGGCTGGATGGGCTACGGGCCCTTGAGTGAGGCTACCTGGATTTGCCCATATGACCTGACCAGAGAGGTGCAGAACCTGTTGCAGAGGCTTAAAATTGAGGAATATGTCCATATCTTCAGTGCCCGACATCAGGGCGGTACTGCTCCAAGGAAGATCGTCTCCCGCTGCTGGCACCTGGACAAGATACATCAGCGGTATGTTGATTTCCTTAGTGAGTATCGCCCGAAACTGGAAGAGCACCTTAAACGATTACAGACCGGTGAAACTATTGAACCCAGCGAGTGTTTTGTAGCCCGTTTCAACCTTATCCATGAATACCGCAAGTTGCCCTTCTTTGATCCGGATCTGCCTTTGGAACTGCTTCCCGATAACTGGCTACGTTCTCAGGCAGCCGCTCTATTTGATGAATACCACGGCTTGCTCACCGAGAAAGCCGATGAATACTTCGACTCGGTTTCCCAGGACTATCAAGACGAAAGTAGGGTTAAAGTCCTTAATCGGAAGGGTTATCAAAAGGTTAAGTAACCTAAAGGAGTAAAAAATGAGGTATTCAGAGACAGGTTATAATCTAGAAGTTGATCTGTCCCGGGGAAACATTGAGAGAGTAGAAACTGACCCCAAAGCAACTGAGCTTCACCTGGGGGGGCTAGGCACTAATGCCAAGATATTATGGGACAGAATCTCCCCTGAAGTTGAACCCTTCTCTCCTGAGAACCTACTAATATTTGGCACCGGTCTTTTAACCGGCACGTTTGCTCCCGGGGCTAATCGTACCATTGTTTCTTCCATTTCCCCTCAAACTCAGCTAATGGCATTTTCAATGATGGGGGGATTTTGGGCACCAGAACTGAAATTTGCCGGCTATGACAAGGTGGTTATCCGTGGCAAGTCCCCCAATTTAGTCTATTTGTGGATAAACGATGACAAGGTAGAAATACGCGATGCCTCTCACCTGCAAGGCAAAGGCGCCTTTGAAGCCCAAGAGCTTATTAAAGAGGAGCTAAGGGATGCAAAAATCCAGGTGCTTAGTATTGGTCTAGCTGGTGAAAATAGGGTCTATTTTGCTTCTATCGAGCACGGTAAGTCCAGCGCCAGCCGACTGGGGATAGCCGCCGTTATGGGAGACAAAAATCTTAAGGCAGTAGCCGTTCGTGGTAGAAAGGACATCAATATTGCCCAACCGGAGGAATTTAACAAGCTCTGCGACGAGGTATGGGAAAATATAAAAGTCCGGCTGAAGAACCCGGTCAGGGGCCAAATACCTATTTTGGAAAGCATCGGGGCACCCCAAGAGATGGCCATACGTGATGAGCAGTGGCATACCAGTAATTTCTCCTGGGGGAATGCCCGCACCAGGAGAAGGGACTACTGGACTAAGGAGGTGGAGGGAAAGTGGAAGGAGACTCAGGACAAATCGGTAGAGCGGTTGGTGAGCTGCTATAACTGCCCGCTGCAATGTGGAGGGTCTATTTACTATCCGGGAATCGGAAGATACATGATGAAATGCTACACTAAACTCACCTACGCAATGGGAGCTTTTTCCGACCTGGACTTCGGCCTCAGAATCGCTCAACGCGCTCAAGAGTATGGAGTGGATGGATATACAGCCCCACAAGTGATGGCCTTTGCTGTTGAGCTTTATGAAGCTGGCATTCTGACTGACCAGGATTTGCCAGAATTTCCGGGAAATAACGAGGAAAGATTTTTCTATCTGCTCGACAAAATCGTTCGGCGAGAAGGGATTGGAGATGTTCTAGCCGATGGTGTTTACTGGGCAGCCCGTAAAATTGGTAAGGGGGCGGAGGAGTATGACCATAATACCATTAAGAAACATGAGCAGATACCCATCAAGCTGGGGATGCTTAACCCTATGTATTACATCATGTGGTCTACTGGTGAGAAGGTAAATATTACCCAGATTGAGGGGCAAATCCCGCAGGCACCTTTCCCTTCCGAAGAGTTGAAAGAAGAGTTTATAAAGGACTGGGTCCAAATTCCTACTGGAAAGGAGGAAAAGTTTAAACAATTTATCAGGGAATGGGGAGAAGGGGACAACGTATTTCCATACTACCCGCCTATTGACTTAATCTGTGACCTAGTTGATTGGCAAGAGACGATGCACTATATTGATGACGCCACCGGGATATGTGCTGGTTTCTCATCATTCCCGCTGAAACCTCCCTACCATATACATAACCTGCCACGTTTAATCTCAACAGCAACCGGAATAGATATGAACGAAGATAAACTATGGGAAGCAGCCTGGAGAAACCGGAACCTAATCAGAGCCATTAACGTAAGAAGGGGCCTGAGGAGAAATGATGACAAGCCTCCTGAGGACCACTGGAAGAGAAGGTACCCCGAGTATGAAGCTAAAGTCTTAGATGAATATTACAAATTCAGAGGGTGGAATAACGATGGTATTCCTACCAAAGAGACCTTAGAGCAACTGGGCTTGAGTGACGTTAGCCAAGAGCTGGAAGAGAGAGGAGTCTATAAGAGCGGGGGGAAACAAAAAACCGAAACTGGGTAGGAATTCCAGGAAACCAGAAAAGCCGAGACGACAAAAAAGAAATCAAAAATAGTCCCGGGAAGAAGAGTGAAAAAAGTCAGTGAGAAAAGTCAAGGTAATAAAGATCGATGTTGACAAATGCAATGGTTGCCGGGCGTGTGAGGCAATGTGTTCTGCAGTTCACAGTTCACCAATATATAGCGGCACTAACCCGGAGAAGTCTCGAGTTAGGGTGACCTTTGACCCGGCAAATAACCTTTATATGCCGGTACTTGCCGGTGAGTATACCCCGGCTGAATGTGCTGGCAGATATACGTATACGCTTAAAGAAAAGAAATATCCTGAGTGTGCCTTCTGCAGGGCTTCCTGCCCATCCAGAGACCTTTTCGTAGACCCTGATTCCGGCCTCCCTCTAAAGTGCGATATGTGTGAAGAAGCAGAACTAGCCGAGCCAGCATGTGTTACGGTATGCGTGAATGATGCTCTAACCTATGAAGAAAGGGAAGATGAAGGGAAACCAGCCGAAATATGGGGGGAACTGCAGGTAGGGCTAGACTCATTAATAAAAAAATATGGAGTGAAAGCAGTAGAGGAGACTATCACCACATTAGCCTCAGATTTGGGAGACCGAGATCATGAAAATGAGGTGAAGGCAGTAGAGGAAACTGTCATCACGTTAGCCTCAGACTAGTGGGACCGAGAGCACAAAAATTGAGAAAAATTAAGACCATAAATATTGATGCTGATAAGTGCAATGGTTGTCGGGCATGTGAAGCAATCTGCTCAGCCTTTCATGCTTCACCAAGATATAGTAACACTAACCCGGAGAAGTCTCTAATTCGGGTAATCTTTGACCCGGCAAGCAACATTTATATGCCGGTAATGGCCGGCGAGTATACTAAGTCCGAATGTAATGGCAGAAACACCTATACGGTTGACGGAAAGCAATATGAGGAGTGTGCCTTCTGCAGGGCTTCCTGCCCATCCAGAGAGCTTTTCGTAGATCCTGATTCCGGTCTCCCTCTAAAGTGCGACATGTGCGAAGAGGAAACATTGCCCGAGCCAATGTGTGTTAAGGTGTGCATAAATGATGCCCTAACCTACGAAGAAAGGGAGGATGTGGAAGGACAAGTAGAGATACCGGGGAACCTGGAGATAGGAGTAGAAACCCTAATAGAAAAATACGGAGTTAAGGCAGTAAAGGAAATCCTGGCCAAATTAAAGGCGCCGGCCTAAACAAAATAAAAAAATCGGGAAAAGAAGACCATGGAGACTGTAACACCCTTCAAAGAGGGGATAGATGCTATAAAGGAAGCAGGCGGGGAAGCTGCTAAATTATGTTATCAATGCGGACTATGTAATACCGTTTGCCCATGGAATAAGGTTAGAAAATTCGACGTCCGCAAGGTAATCCGGCAAGCCCAGTTCGGCCTGTCTGAGATAGAAAGTGAAGATATTTGGCGCTGTGTCACCTGCGGGAACTGTGTCCAGTGGTGCCCCAGGGGCGTAGACATAATAGGTGTCACCAGGTCATTACGCAGGTTTGCTACAAAGTGGGGGACTGTACCCGATAGTATTCACCACACTAGCGCCAGCCTTGCCACGGAAGGTAACCCCTGGGGGAAAGCAAGGCAGGAGAGAGCTGATTGGGCAAAGGATATATCTATAAAGACATTCGCCGAAGGCACAAAATACCTATATTTCCCCTGCTGCGGCCCCAGCTACGACCCAAGACTAATAAACATAGCTAAAGCCACATCCAATATCCTCCAAAAAGCGGGGGTGGACTTTGGAATTCTGGGCCCTAAAGAGAACTGCTGCGGGGAAAGCATACGTAAGGCAGGGGATGAGGAACTATTCAAACACCTAGCGAAGGAGAACATCAAAACCTTTGTCGAAAATGGGGTAAAGAAGATTATCGTCACCTCTCCTCATTGCTATCATACCTTCAAAAATGAGTACCCTGAAGAGTTTATGGTCAACTTTGAGGTGGTTCACATATCCCAGTTTTTGATTGAGCTTATTGACTCCGGAAGGATAAAGCTCAAAAAGCCGTATGAGAGGAAGGTTACCTACCACGACCCCTGCTATCTGGGCCGGCACAATAATATATATGATGAGCCCCGGGAGATCTTGAAGAGGATACCCGGTTTAGAGCTGGTTGAGATGGCTGATAACCGGGAGAACAGCATCTGCTGTGGAGGGGGCGGGGGAGGAATCTGGATGGATATCCCCAAGGGCGAAAGGTTATCCGATGTCAGGCTGGCACAGGCCATAGATACAGGGGCCTCAGTGATGTCTGTCCTCTGCCCCTACTGTATGCTCAACTTTGAGGATAGCCGGTTAACCCTAGAGAACAGCGATATCATTGAGATTAAAGATGTTACGGAGATTGTCCAGGAGCTGATTTAGCCGACCCGGGAAGTCTTAAAGGATAGAGGAAAGACAAATGGCAACGACTGAAAAGGGAGATGTTATGGTGGTGGGGGGAGGGATAAGCGGTATTCAGGCCTCTCTTGACCTGGCGGATATGGGATTTAGGGTTTTACTGGTTGAAAAGGGTGCGTCTCTGGGCGGCAGGATGGCCCAGCTGGATAAGACCTTCCCCACCAACGATTGCTCTATATGTATTGAGTCCCCCAAATTCCTTGAGGTTGACCGCCATCCGAACATAGAGATTATAAGCTTTGCCGAACCGGAAAAGGTAGAGGGGGAAGCGGGGGACTTCAAGGTAACCCTGGTCAAAAGGCCCAGGTATGTTAATGAAGAAACATGTATGGCTTGTACTACCTGTAATGTGGTCTGTCCAGTCCAGATACCCAAACCTTTTAATGAAGGTTTATCCCTCACCACAGCCGCCCAGATATACTTTGACCAGGCTGTTCCCCTTATCTCTTACATAGACCCTGAAGCCTGCCTCTTTCTTAAAGAAGGGAAGTGTGGCATCTGTCTGGACAACTGTGAAGGGAATGCCATAGATTTCTCCCAGAAGCCGGAGAAAATAGAAGCTGAGGTAGGGGCGGTAATCCTGGCCCCAGGCTATGAGCCGTTTAACCCGGAGACGAGGGGCGAATTCGGCTACGGGAAGATAAAGAACGTGGTAACCGCACTTGAATACGAAAGGATAATATGCGCCACCGGCCCTTATGAGGGTGAGTTAAATCGCCCTTCCGATGTCAAACACCCCAAGAAGATAGCCTGGATACAGTGCGTTGGCTCACGGCAGGTCAGGCCCGGCGGTCACAGCTATTGTTCATCGGTGTGCTGCACCTATACCCAGAAGCAGGTTATTCTGTCCAAAGACCATGACCCTGAGATTGAGGCCACTATATTCCATAACGATATTCGTTCCTGGGGCAAGGACTTTGAGCGGTTCTACCAGAGGACAGAGGAGCTCCCCGGGGTCAGGTTCATAAGAAGCTATGTGTCGCTGGGGAGAGAGATTCCGGAGAACGGGAACGTAACAATAAAGTATTCTCTTGGCGGGGAGGTGAAGGAAGAGGAATTTGATATGGTGGTATTATCCATCGGGTTAACACCTCCCAAGGATGCGGAAAAGCTGGCTAATGTATTCGGCATCGAGCTTAATCAGCACGGTTTTTGTAAAACCAGCCCGGCTAATGCCAATGAAACCTCCCACCCCGGAATATTTGTGAGCGGGGCCTTTGACGGCCCTATGGATATCCCCGAGGCGGTTTACGCTGCCAGCGGGGCGGCTGCCCAGTGTGGAGAGCTCCTGTTAAAACGGAGAGGCAAGTTAGCCAGAGAAAGAATATATCCACCAGAAAGGGATATATCAGGACAGGAGCCGAGGATAGGGGTATTTGTATGTCACTGCGGGACTAACATCGCCAGCGTGGTAAACGATACGGCAGTGGTTGAGTATGCCAACACTTTGGATAATGTTGTCTACGCTGAGGAAAATTCCTTTTCCTGTTCCACCGAGACCGCCCGGTCAATAGCGGAAAAGATTAAGGAGGAAGAACTCAATCGCGTGGTGGTCGCCGCCTGCACTCCCAGGAGTTATGACCCGGTATTTATGGATACCGTCCGTGAAGGGGGACTTAACCCCTACCTAGTCACTATGGCTAATATAAGAGAGCAATGCTCCTGGGTTCACTCTCATGAAAAGGAGAAGGCTACCCAGAAGGCAAAGGACCTGGTCCGGATGGCAGTGGCCAGAGTTCGCCACCTGGAGCCTCTGCAAACGTATACCATATCGGTGAACCCGAAGGCGCTGGTGATTGGAGGAGGGGTAGCGGGGATGGTCAGCACTCTGAGCCTGGCCAACCAGGGATTTGAGGTGTACCTGCTGGAAAAGGATAAAGAGCTGGGGGGAATGTCCCGGAGAATTCACTTCACCCTGGAAGGGATGGATGTTCAGGCATATTTACATGGTCTCATCAACAAGGTTTATCAACGCCCGTTAATACACGTATTCCACGAGGCTACCATCGTGGAGGCATCAGGTTATGTGGGTAACTTCGTAACCAAGGTAAATTCCGAAGGAACGGTCAGGGAAATAAACCATGGAGCGGTGATTCTCGCTACCGGTGCCGAAGAGTACAAACCCACCGAATACATGTACGGGAAAGATGAAAGGGTAATGACCCTCCTTGAGCTGGAGGATAAAATCGCCAAGAAGGATGAAAAAATCGTTAACTCCCAGAGCCTGGTGATGATACAGTGCGTAGGCTGCCGGAACAAAGACAGAAATTACTGCAGCCGGGTATGCTGCAACCAGGCCATAAAGAATGCCCTGAAGCTAAAAGAGATGAACCCGGAGGTGGATATATACATTCTCTACCGGGATATGAGAACCTACGGGTTCGCCGAGGACTATTACCGGGAAGCGGCGAACCGGGAGATAAGGTTCATCCGCTATGAGCAGGATGACCCACCCCAGGTGGAAACTTTTGAAGAGGGTGGCAAGAGCATTCTAAGAGTTACGGTGGCCGACCCTGTTTTAGGCCAGAAGATTGCAATAGACGCTGATTCCCTAGCTTTAGCTGCCGCCGTAGTTCCTGATTCGGAAGGCAATCAGAAACTGGTCCAATTATACAGGCTATCTTTGAACCCGGACGGGTTCTTCATGGAGGCCCATGTAAAACTAAGGCCGGTTGACTTCGCTACTGACGGCGTCTTTCTCTGCGGGACGGCCCACTACCCCAAGCATATATCAGAGACGATTACCCAGGCTTACGGTGCTGCCGGCCGAGCTGCATGTCTCCTTTCACATGACACAATTACGAGCTCTGGCTCTGTTTGCGCAGTAGATGAAAAGAAGTGCATAGCCTGCGGGAACTGTATTGCGGTTTGCAATTATGGTGCTATAGAGCTTCATGACACACCGCAGGGCAAAAAGGCCACCGTTAACCCTGTTCTCTGCAAAGGGTGCGGCCTATGTAATGCAGTGTGTCCGACCGGGGCTGTTTCTCTAAAGCACTTTGACGATGAAGAGATTTTCTCCCAGATTGACGATGCATTTATCTCTCCGGTAGAAGCCTTAGTAGGGGTGAGATAAGAATGGCGTATGAGTTTGAGCCAAAGATAATAGGCATTATATGCAACTGGTGTACCTACGCCGGGGCAGACTTGGCCGGAGTTTCTCGCTACCAATATACCACCAATATAAGGCTGATAAGGGTGATGTGTTCCGGCAGGGTTGACCCGGCGTTCATACTCAGGGCGTTCTCGATTGGAATAGACGGGGTGTTTATCGGCGGTTGCTGGCCCGGCGAATGCCATTACGCCCCGGAAGGGAACTACCATGCGTTTGGCATGACGCAGCTTTATAAGAAATTGATGGCGGAGATAGGGCTAAACCCAGAAAGGTTAAGGCTTGAATGGGTATCCGCCTCCGAGGGTGTCCGCTTCGCCGCCATTATGAATGATTTTTACAAGAAACTGAAAGAATCAACAGGGCCCCTTGGTGAAGGCGAAGGAATAGATAGAGATGAACTAAAGTCCAGAATTGCAAATGTTACCAAGCTAATCCCATACATCAAGCTGGAGCAAAGTCAGAAGCTGGCGGCTTTACACTTTTCTAAAGAAGAAGAGGCAACAAAGAAAAAGGAATATGATAAGATATTCACCCCTGAAGCGATACAAAAGTTAATTGACGAAGCGCCCTCGTATTATATTGACCCAGATAAATGCAAGGGCTGTATGATTTGCCTCAGGAGATGCCCTGTAGGGGCAATTGAAGGTGGTAAAAACCAAATCCACGTAATTGACCAAGATAAGTGCATAAAATGTGGAACCTGCTTTGGTGTTTGCCCGCCTCGCTTTGGCGCAGTACAAAGGATTGTTGCTGAGCCGATTCCTCCCCCCATCCCCGAGGAGGCAAGAACTATAGTCAGAGAGGGTAAAGAAAGATAAAGACTGTACAAGAGCGTCTGTCTTACCCACAGAAGGTCAGAGGTTCAAGCCCTCTACCACCCACCAGAAATCCAGGTAA
>Ga0315547_1001853_pt1 | contig 15693 bp, 16 predicted proteins | sample SalMarSW160240MG_2_FD_202542 | JGI IMG/M metagenome (GOLD analysis project Ga0315547, IMG submission 202542) | Salt marsh sediment microbial communities from the Plum Island Ecosystem LTER, Massachusetts, United States - Salt Marsh Sediment SW1601-240 ... | reverse complement strand
TTTCGCCATTTATGGCTGACGAAAAGTCAAATTCAAGTATGTTAACTGTTTCACTCAACAGTTATCTTCAAAACTGATGAAAATTTCATACCCAAACTTGAGGGTATTGAATTTGACTTGTATCAGGGTTAACTCTGATACATATAATTGATAATCAATAGATTACAATTATGTATCGTCATTATTCATGCTGAATGCATGAATAATTCGGGTTAAAGGGGGAGGAATAATGCCTGGTGACTTCAGCCCGGTATAGAAAAAAAAGTCTATTCCACCACATAACCATTTCAGGTTTCTGCAGTATTCAATAACAGAAGCCGGGAATTTCGGATCACTATGACCGACGAACAAATCATGTTAGAGGTTAAAGAGGGCAATCTGGATTTGGCCTCCCTGATCTATGATCGATACAGCAAGTTGATCTATAATTACTTTCTGAGGCTGAGTTTCAATAGGGAGATTAGCCAGGATCTGATGCAAACCGTGTTTTTCAGGATGATAAAATACAGGAGGAGTTACAAACCGAAAAACAATTTCAGATCCTGGATATTCCGGATAGCCCGTAATATTTTCGCCGATCACCTGAAAAGCGATGAAGCTGCCCGATCTAATTTTGTCGATCTCGAACAGATAAATGCTTCAATCGATTCTGTGATGGATGATCAGGAAAAGGCGGAAAAGATAAGGATCCTTCAGACTGCCCTCACCATGATTCCACACGGTCACCGTGAAATTCTGATCCTGAAAGGCTATCAGCAACTGAAAAACAAAGAGATAGCCGAACTGTTAAATTGTTCTGAAAATACCGTAAAAGGGAAAGTCCACCGAGCGGTATTGAGTCTGCGCAAAGCCTTTTTTACACTTGAAAAGAATGACCAATGAACTGCAACGATGTTTTGAATAACCTGGAAGCCTATTTCTCAGAGATGCTTCCGGAAGAGACGAGAAAAGCAATGGATGATCATTTTTTCTCCTGCACGGATTGTCGTAAAAAGCTTGAAGAATCGATCCGGTTAGAAGAACTCATTGTTCAGATACCCTTTGAAGATCCCGATGAAAACCTGAAGAATGAATTTGTGGAATTCATTGATAGTGAACGGAAACGGATTATGTTACAGGGTTCGGAAAGATCCTATGTTGGATGGAAACGTATTATGCCCCTGACCGTGGCCGCCTCAATCCTATTCTTTGTACTGGGTTATTTCGGCGGACAACTGCTCTCAAAACCCGGAATAGAGGAAGAGCAGATCATCGCACTGCAGAATGAAGTCAGGGAGACAAAGAACATGATGATCCTCAGCATGCTCAAACAATCTTCGGCGAGCAAACGAATCATGGCGGTCAATATTTCTGAAGAGCTGGACCGCCTGGAACCGGAACTGAGAGAAGCCCTGTTCCTCTCCCTTAACGGGGATAAAAGTGAAAACGTGAGACTCGCGGCCCTTGAAGCACTTTCAAGGTATGCCGGAGTATCGGAAATCCGGGAAGAACTGGTGAAATCATTTAGCCTGCAAACGGATCCCATCATCCAGATCTCCATGATCAACATGATGGTTAACCTCAATGAGAAAGCATCCGTACCGGTGATGGAAAAACTGATAGCCGATGAAAATACCTATGAATCCGTAAAAAACCAGGCAAGACAAGGATTGAAACTCCTCCTATAAAATAGTTCAACAAGATAAAAAACAACAGCATGAAAACAATCAGAAATTTTGTATGCATTCTATTCCTGGTTTCATCGTTGAACATGATGGCTCAGGAATATTCACAGGAATTGACGGGAGGAAGCGACCTGACCGTTAAGTTTGAAAACGTGGTTGCCGATCTTTATATCGAGGGGCATACCGGAAACAAACTGACCGTCGAAGCAACCGGATTGGAACCACCACCGGAAAAAGCAGCCGGTTTGAAAGCATTGAAAAGAACGGGATTGGATAATACCGGACTGGCGCTCAATATCGATGAATATGATCATGTTATAATCATCTCAGGTGGATCCAGCGAACAGAACCTCTCCTATAAAATCGGACTTCCGGAAAAAGTAAACCTGGTGATAACCAACACCTGGTCCTTTCAGGAAAAAAACCTCGAAGTTCATAAGATGAAAGGGGAGATCGAAATTAACAGGCAATTCGGGAAAGTCAATCTATTCGATGTTACAGGGCCGGTGGTTGCTACAGTGAATAACGGTGAATTGAATGTTACCTTCTCAGTAGTCAACCAGGAAAGTCCCATGTCCCTGATCAGCAGTCAGAGTGATATTGATATCACACTCCCTGCCGGCTCCAAAGCAACGTTTAGTCTGGCTGCAGGTAGTGGCGAAATATACACGGATCTGGATCTTGAAAAAATAGCCGAGGAGAAAGAGGAGATCGATCTGGGTGATTTGAAAGTCTATTCCCCATCTGAAGGCAAATTTATTAGTCCAAAGGGAGGTGTAAGACCAGATGTTTTGTTACCGCATAGATACAATTACACCTACCAGTTCAAAAAAGGAGATATCGATACGATCGGTATTTACAACCGTGCATTGGGCAACTACTACACGAGTAATTTGATCTATTCTAGTTGGTTTGGTGGCTATGATTACAAAGGAACCCTGAATGGGGGTGGTGTTGAAATCACGATTCGCACACAGAACGGAAACCTCTATCTGAGGAAATCGAAGCGATAAAGGAATGAATAAATGCAAAGGATAGTGGATGAAAATCTATTTTCATTTAAGATTATTTAACATTTTTTAAATATTAACCTCAATTTTTTTTCATTTCTTGTAACGGTTTACCTTTTTAAACGTCTTTATACATAGAGAAGAATAACACAAAGCAGGTTTATCAAACCATTTCGGGAGAAGGTACCAATCCTGCCTCCAAAAAACTGAAAAAGATGGAAAATCTGGATACATTAATACAAAACCAGGAGATCCACCTGAATGAACTGGAAAACCTGAAACGTTCGTTGAGTTCCACTCCTCCTTCCAACGGATCGGAAAAGGTGGATGAAAAATCAGAAGAGATACAAACTACACTGGAACAGATCGATCAGGAGATCGAAAACATCTACAGGGAAATCTCTGTACTGAAGATCAGAAGACTAATGAATGCCTGATTTACCCTTCTGATCATTATAATATGCTCAAAACCCGGAGATTCTCCGGGTTTTTCATTTTCCATAGTCTGAAAAGGATCTTTATCAGTTTAAATTTTACTAAACCAAAGAAACTTTTTATTTTTGAGAAAAAGAACTTCCATGACACAATCTAAATTAGAAGAACGCAAGATTGAGCTTGTTGAGAGAATCGGTGTTTTCCTGGAGAAATACGGTTATCAGCCCATCCCTGCCAGGATCATCGGCTTGCTTATGGTAACGGAAAAGCCCTATTTGACGTTTGATGAAATAACCGATAACTTAAAAGTCAGCAAAAGCGCTGTCAGCATTGGGTTGAATCTGTTGCTTGGAACACAACAGATCGATTACATTACACTTCCTGGTGACAGGAAGAGGTATTTTAAATCCAGGATTGGGGAATGGAGACAGATTCTCACCGGGTTAATCGGATTTGCCAATTCAATCCGGACCCTGCTGCTGGAAGTAATAGAGCTGCAAAGTAGTACCGGAAGGGAGGACATCAGGAGCCTGAAAGAGGTAGTACAACTGATCGATCTCCTTGAAAAAGAGGTTCCGCGCATTGTGATGAAATGGGATGATCAAGTGAAAAAAGAAAAATAAGCGATTCTGAAAAAGCCCGGAACTACAGAATATAAGGAATGATTGCTTTCCGGCTTTTCGGGTATGTTTCAAATGTCCGGTGGTACCAGCGGTGGTGATCAAGTGCTCTTGGAACAAGGTTTGTAAAACTCCACACTACAAAAGCGAAAGCCGGTAAACTCCATGTCATCAGGGCAAAACCGGTCCATTCGATGATCTCTCCAAAGAAATTGGGACAGGAAATGTAGTTGAACAGGAATCCCCGGGGAATGGAATACCCATTCCGGGAGTCTTCCCGGAGTTCAATCAGCATTTTGTCGGACAACCAGTTAATCACCAATCCCCCGATAAACAGTATTATTCCCAGGATAAACCGGATATCCCAGAGCCAGGAAGTGGGGTAGAGGGGTTTTACGGTACCGAGATAGTAGCCGTTGAGGTATCCGTTCACCATGTTGAAAAATATGGCCAGTGTCATGATCACAACCGGCATTGCTTTCCCGGTTGTCCTGATCCTCAAGGGGAATATGAGAGACCGATTCAGATAATGAAATCCCCACAGCAGGAGAAAGATCCAGCTTATACCCCGTTCTGTTGCTGGCGAATTGCAGAAAAAATAGGCAAAGAAAAGCAAGGCAGGAAGCTCCATGATAATCCATCCGAGCCTGTTTGGAACGGTCATTCCCCAATCCTTTTTGGTATGCCTTCCATAGGGCACTGTTGTTTTCAGAAGGATGGGAAACATGATCAGGGCAAAAGCGATCCAGATAATATTAAATAATTCAAACCGGTTGTTCTCCATAGCAACTCCCAGAACTAGATATATCCGCACTCCCTGTACCATGCAACAGTATCCCTGACGGTTTCCTCGAAGGGTCGGGGCTGGTAATTAAGCTCATTCCGCGCCAGCGAACTGCTGATGGTCGGATTCCCGTTTTTGATGATGTGCAACGATTCGCAGGTGTATAACGGAGTTCTTCCTGAAAGCCAGGCCAGCAACCTGAATAGGGGTACAGCCGCTACTGCCAGCCAGAATGGAACCCGAATAGAAGGAATTTTTTTGCCTCCGAGATAATTTACTTCCTGACCCAGTGTTTTGATGGTTTTCCACTGCCCGGACAAGATGTAGCGTTTACCGGTCTTTCCCTTTGTTGTCGCATTGATCGCAGCCTGAACAATATCCCGCACATCGACCCAGTCATAACCTCCAGGGATAAGCGCGGGTAGTCTTCCTTTGTAAAAACGAACAATTGCCTGACCCAAAAGAGAGGGTTTAAAATCGAATGGTCCGATGACTGCCGTGGGATTCAGGATAACAGCATCCAGTCCATTCGTAACTGCTTCAAGTACAATTTGTTCACTGTATGCTTTGCTTTGAGTATAATAGATTGGGTCTGTCAGTGCAAGAGGCCGGTTCTCATCCATAACCTGATCGAGCGGTCCGTGTTCGAGGGCATGTATGGAACTGAAATGAATCAACCGCATGTTTCCGGAACGACAGATCGCCTCTATAATATTCCGTGTACCTTCGATGTTTTTATCCAGCAAACGTTTGTCGTTCTTGCCGTTAATGGAGATCTGTGCAGCGAGATGAAAAACAATATCCGTACCGGTTACGAGTCGTGTCAGGGCATCCTGATCATTCATGCTACCCGGTATTGCTTCCACGGGTAATCCCTCAAAACCACGGTTATCATTATGATATAAAACCCGTACCTGATGCCCTTTCCTGATCAGTTCCCTGACCAGGTTCGATCCAATGTGTCCGCTGGCTCCGGTAACCGCAACCTTCATAGTATGCCCCATGTTAATCTGTAAAAACTGGTACCTCCAATTAATCGGGATTTCAATGGTAACTGATATTTTCTAATTTTCACAACAATATCTGACTTTTTTTGTGTAACGGGTCTGTTTTTCTATTCAAAGATTTTATCCTACCTTTAAAATGATTTAATTGTTCTGCATCCATGCAGCGGAAAGACGATAATATCCGGAAAGGTACAGGCATGGGAATCGGCATTGCCATTGGGATGGCCTGCGGAATTGCCATTGGTATCGCCATGGATCAGGTTGCCATTGGGATTGCTATTGGAGCAGGAATTGGTGTGAGTATTGGTGCAGCGCTGGAAAGTAAAAACCGGGAAACAGACAGTGAAAAGGACGAAAAAACCGATACCAGGAAAACAGTGATCATCATCATTATCTCAGTAATAGCCCTGGCAAGCTTTCTTTACCTCCTTTTTGCCAGGTAAACCTTCCATAATCCGACATCCCTTATTTAGATACTATTTTTACGATGGAGTGTGAACAAAATCAATTCACTTTGTGTTATTTTGTTGTATAAATGAAAAGAAATCAAAATGATAAAAACAATACTGGCAATCGTTATGATAGCCCTATCTTCAGCCAGTCAGGGAAACGATTTTACAGAGCAAAAAAACATTGAAAATATGTTGATGACAGAGAAAAAAACCCAGGACATTGCTACATTTGGTGCAGGGTGTTTCTGGTGTGTTGAAGCAATTTTTCAGGACATCAAAGGGGTAACTGATGTGGTTTCGGGATATTCGGGTGGACGGGTGAAGAATCCAACTTATGCTGAGGTGTGTACCGGGAATACCGGTCATGCCGAAGTTTGCCAGATATACTTCGATCCGGAGATTATCTCCTATAAGGAATTACTAAACGTTTTCTGGCGGACCCATGATCCGACCACGCTCAACCGGCAGGGAGCCGATGTGGGAACCCAATACCGTTCCGTCATCTTCTATCATAATGAGGAACAGCGCAAACTGGCAAAAGAATCGAAAAGGGAGACCGACCGATCCGGACTCTATAAAAAACCACTGGTTACGGAGATAACAGCATTTGAGCAGTTTTATCCTGCCGAAGAGTATCACCAGGACTATTTCAATCAGAACCCCAATCAACCCTACTGTCAGTTCAACATTGATCCAAAGGTGAAAAAGCTCAGGAAACAGTTCAAAGAGATCATCCGGTGACGACCTGCGAATTTCGTGTGGTACTCTTTATCCATTAATCTGCTGCCTTAAGGTACCGAAGCAACCTTATTTTGATAAATGTTGTCCTGAATGATAAAAAAGCAGGAACTATATTTTTGTTTTATCGTATAAAAAAAACAACCGATCCGGTTCCAACAAATAATATTCCGACAGTGAAAATAAAGATAACCGTTTTTATTTCGATGCTTTTCTTTTTGGGGCTTACCGCATGTGAAGAACTGCGGGATTCTCCCATAGATAAGGAGCATACATCGCTTTTTGTTAAGCTTATGGTTACGCCGGGTGATGATGACGACGATAAAGGCGATCCTGCTGTAAAAATGATTAAACTTGATGATGGTGTCGATGGTACAATTGAGGAGGTGAACATCGACCTGCTGGTTGTTGGCGCAATCATTAATGACACACTCCACTCCTTATTTACCAATGCCGGAATCTACAACCTGATGGATTACACAGAGATGAAGGATACCATTCTTGCATCCAAAAGTGTTCCAGTTGGTTATCTTAGCCAGATCAGGCTGGTCCTGGGCAATAACAATTCAATAAAGATTGATGGCAAATACGTTGACCTGAAAGCTCCCAGTGCCAGTGAATCCGGACTGAAACTCAATGTCCAGGGGGAAATCCTGTATGGAGTAACCTACACCTATCTTCTGGGTTTTGATGTGAAAAAATCCATTGTGTGTAACAATAATAAATACCTGCTAAAACCGGTTATTCAGGTGACAACCATTAGCACACCGGATACCACAAAAGTGGGTGGATAATCAGGCTGATGCCACTCCCGCTTCCCGTACTTCCCTGATCATTATTGATATTGTTTTTGTTGTTTTTTTTCTTATTTTTATGCGTGTCTCAACGCCACCCGTACCGGGTATTGTCCTGGCATGTTTATAGTAATTCTTGTTCCGTTACCGTTAGCCATTGAAGTCCGTATGATGAACCGTATAATCCCATCCAGCAAAGTAGTTCGTTTCATTATTCTATTATTTTTCATTCCGATCATGACCACTTCAGCACAAATTCTCAGCGATTTTTTACCCAAAGCAATCAACGAGTGGGAGGCCTTGGGCCAGGACCGTTACTATTATCCGGAGACCCTGTATGATTACATAGACGGAGGGGCTGAACTTTTCATATCCTATGGATTTGAACGGGTTATCAGCCGGACCTACAGAAGATCAGGGCAACCGGATATCCAGGTTGATATCTTTGATATGGAAGAACCGAAAAATGCATTTGGTTTACATTGTCACGGACGCGAACAGCTGGATGATACCTATGGACAGGGCTGTCAAATCTATCGGGGAGCGATCCTGTTCTGGAAGGGCCCCTACTATGTTTCCATCGTTTGTGATTACCAAACCTCCATGACAGAGAAAGCGATGGAAACAATGGCTCATAAAATTGAAAAAAAAATAAAAGAGGAGGGAGAATTGCCCGAAATAGTGAGCTGGATACCGGAAGAAGACCTGGCTCCGGAAAGTGTTTTTTACTTTCACCACTATGTCTGGGTAAATGCATTTTACTATATTTCTGATGATAATTTTTTAAATATCGATGACAAAACCGATGCGGTACTGGCAAAATACGGACCACCGGATGCACGCTATTACCTCCTGTTTATCCACTATGAGAATGCAGATAAAGCCAGTGAAGCCTACCGGAATTTTTTGCATCAATACGCACCTGAACTGGAGGATAAACAGGCTGTTGAACTGGAGGATGGGAAATGGACAGGTAGTCGCGTTGACCAGGAGCTGTTAATCTGTGTGTTCAATGGCGACACAAAAGAAGCGGTTGAAACATTGCTCGACAGGGCACAGAATACCTATTTATCTGCAAAAGATTGATAATAAAATTAATACCGATCCATCATGAACCGGAAACCGATAACAAGACGAACGCTTCTTAAGAGAAGTGCCCTTGCCTCCATTGGTGGGTTTCTCTATTTTTCCCGATCGGGACAGACAGCAGAAGCCCTCTCTTCCGCATTTCCTGAAACAGGGGCCGGAGAGAAGACACGGGTTATACTGATCCGTGATAAGGATCTGTTGACAGGGTACAATAAACCCTTCCCGGGTAAAATTCAATCCATTCTGGATCAGGCAGTTATGGCATTAACGGATGAAAAAGATTATCTGGATGCCTGGAAAAAACTGATAAAACCGGATGATATCGTTGGAATAAAATCGAATGTTTGGTCCTACATGCCTACTCCTCCCGAACTCGAACAGGCTATAAAGCAGCGTGTTATGGATGTGGGAGTGGAGGAAAAAAACATCGGCATCAGGGACAGGGGCATTATCAATGATCCGATCTTTCAGAACAGTACTGCACTGATCAATACCCGACCGCTACGAACACACGCCTGGTCTGGCGTGGGATCCCTGCTGAAGAACTACATCATGTTTATTCCAAATCCATCATCACTCCATGGCGATTCCTGTGCTGATCTTGCCACGCTCTGGAGATTACCCGTGGTGGAAGGCAAAACCAGGTTGAATATTCTTGTTATGTTAAATCCTCTTTTTCATGGAGTTGGAAGACATCACTTCAATAAGGAGTTTACCTGGGAATACAAGGGATTGCTGGTCGGTTTCGATCCGGTAGCCGTAGATTCTGTTGGGGTCCGCATCCTGCAGGCTAAACGAAAGGAGCACTTTGGAGAGGAGAGACCGCTGAATCCGCCTGCAAAACATATTCTTCTGGCAGATACCCGGCACAAGCTGGGAACGGCTGATCCGGATAAGATTGAACTGATAAAACTGGGTTGGACGGAAGATTGCCTGATTTGACCTATACTGCGAAGGTTACCTGGAAAAAATTACCCCTGACAAGGCGAAATCAATCCATTAACCCGGATTATTCATCAGTTTTGAAGATAACTGTTGAGTGAAACAGTTGACATACTTGAATTTGACTTTTCGTCAGTCATAAATGGCGAAAAATTCTTTGAATTTTTCGGGTTAACTCCAGACTCCGGAGATGGGTTCATTGCAATAGGTGCATTTGCCGTCTTTTATCTTGTTGGATGCAATCAGGTAGCCCCGTCTTTCCACCAGTGTCTTTTTGCATGCAGGGCAAATGGTATTGCTGGCTTTTGTTCCGGGCACATTTCCGATATAGACATAACGGATCCCGGATTGAAGTGCAATTTCTCTCGCTTTGTTCAGGGTGGCCACCGGGGTGGGTGGCAGTTGGGTTAGTTTATACATGGGATGAAACCGGCTGAAATGGAGCGGACAATCCTGAAATCCGTTTGCATACAGCCATTCGCACATCTCCCGGATCATGTCAAAATCATCGGTCCAGTTAGGTACAATTAGATTGGTGATCTCAAGCCATACCTTCTCCTCCAGCAAAATTCTCAATGTGTCCAGCACAGGCTGCAGCTTTCCTGCATTCAGCTTCAAGTAGATACTCTCTTTGAACGATTTCAGATCAATGTTGGCTGCATCAATATAGGGAGCCAGGTTACGCAGTGGTTCTTCGTTAATATAACCGGCAGAGACCATCACGTTCTTGATCCCTTTCTCACGGGCTATCCTGGCAGACTCGAGTGTGTATTCGTAAAAGGTTATGGGTTCGGAGTAGGTATATGCGATCGATTCGCAATGGTTATCAAGACTTTCAGCCACCACCCGGTCAGGCATCAGGTCATAGTTCCGGGTTTCTGTTGGACTGACCTGTGAGATGGTCCAGTTCTGACAATTCAGGCAGGCAAGGTTGCATCCAGCCGTGGCAATTGAAAAAGCCCTGCTTCCAGGAAGAAAATGGTACAACGGTTTCTTCTCAATGTGATCAATGTTAATGGCACATGGATTGCCATATGCCATGGTATAGAGTTTATCGTCTTTGTTTATCCTGTTATGGCAATCGCTCAATTCATCCAGTTTCAGCGTGCATTCGTTGGGACAGATCATGCATTTTACACCACGCGGAGTCACTTCATAATACATGGCTTCCCTGCTCCCTTTTGGCAGTTTCTGGGACAGGGATTTCCCCAGTTCCTTGTCCGGCAACAGATTACCGGAAGTAATGCGTGGAAGGCAGCACAACGCGCCGGTCCCCAGAATCCCCTGCTTGATGAATTTCCTTTTATTCATTCCGCATCCTTTTCCCAGCGCCTAAGTTACAAAATTATCGGAAAGGCGCTTCCTCCATAACCAGATAAACAGAGCTGCGATAAAGTTCAAAACACCGATCAGTAGGGCTACTTTGATCAAACCAAGCAAAGGAAACAAAAGGGCTGCCACCAGCAAGGCACCCAGAGCAGATCCGATCAGATCCGATCCGTACAAACCCGATGCAACCTGTAAAACATTGCCTTTCATCAGGGTAGCAGCCAGCGAAAAGAGAATCCCGGTAAGGACTGAGATCAGAAAGGTTAGCAGGAAAAAGAGAGCATGTGTCAGACCAGATCCCGGATCCATGATCCTGAACAGAAGGAACAGGAAGGGAAGGATCATAGCAAATATACCGATCAGGATCTGAACGACAGTCAGCTGTCCAAGCGTTGCTCCCGGAAGGATCTTTTTTTGCAGGTAGGGACCTGCAGCCAATCCTGCCATGAAGAGCGTAATGATGATTCCCGTTACCTGATAGACGTATCCATACAAAATCTGAAATGCAATGAGCAACAGTATTTCAATGGCAGAAGCACTGAAACCACAGGTAAACATGCCTGTCTGTATGGGATTCCACCGCACGATGAGTATGGGGATCAGGATGAAAAGGGGCACCCAGATGAACCAGTAGTTGAGATCAAAATAGCTCAGCCAGAACGCGATCTGTTTCAAATAGGCATGGGGAGTAAAATCGAGATTCAGCTCTGCTTCCGGATCGAGTGACTGCATGATCGTGTTCCTCCTTGCCTGAAGAAGCTGGTCATCAATATAATACTGATTGACATACTCATTCTCTATGCCCTTCTCTTCAATCCGCTTTGCTATTTGAAGGCTGATCTTTTCTTCCGAGGCAAGGAAAAAATTCTGTTCACCAGGTATTATATCAACGTATGTAAATACTTCATTCAGCGTATTGTAGGTGATCGAAAGGACTTCGGCTGCCTCTTCACTGATATAATTCATGGTGGAGGGCAGTGCCAGGGCAACAATACCGGAAGGTGTGAGTGACTTTTTCAGTTCGATAAAAAATTCGTAGGTGTAATAACGATTCGTTTGTGCCGTGCCGGGAGGTGGAGCATGGATGAGAATGACATCATATTTTTCAGCAGAACGCCTGATGAAGAGCCGCGCATCCTGGTGGTAAATATGAACTTTTTGATCGACATCGAAATGCAGATGTTCTCTTGCCGCCCTTACCAGCCAAGGATTAATCTCCACATAGTCAATGCGCTCAACCGGGTATTTCAATATTTCATCCAGTATCCCGGAGATCCCTCCGGAAATGACCAAAACAGACTTCGGATCCGGATGCTGAACCATGGCATAGTGGACATTCTCTTCATTGTCAATCGGATTTAATGTATTGAATAATAAAACATAGTCTTCATAAAAATTAAACTGTTCACCCGTTTTTGTAATGGCCAGATTTCCATACGGTGTCTCTTTCAGATAAACAAGCTCCTGGTTCCTGAATAACCGTTGCTTTGTGAATCCATCAAGGTCCAGAAAAAATGAAGCGATTAACATAAATACCCAGAAAGCCGTCACCGGTATAAGGATGAGTGGTCTTCTTCTGCCAGGGAAAAACCGCATGGCAAAAAACAGGTTTATGGTGAGGAGGATAAAGAGGCTCTGAAAGGTTTTCAGGAAAAAGACCAGGATAAAATTGAAGAGTATCCCGCCCAGGACACTTCCTATGGCCTCAAGGCTGTAGACCCGGTAGATCAGGTTCTCCTTGCCCAGCAGCGAGACGTGATGGGAAAGGTAGGTAAAAAGTGATCCCGAGAGCAGGCAATACGGAATTAGCAGAATACCCGACCAGGCAAAAACCTGCAATAACCCAACCATGCTTCCCTCAATGAAGACAATGTTCTTCAAAACATTCAAAAGAAAGACTGTCAGAAGAGGTAACGTCCCGATGGCGATCAATGAAAAGAACAGCAGGTTTACTCCGTTTTTGAACCGGGATAAAAACCGGCCAAGAAAAGCTCCGAGTCCGGTCAATATCATCCAGTTGGCAAGCACCACTCCAAGAACCAGCTCATTCCCGTAAAAGGTGGACATGAATTCCCGGAGGAGAATAACCTGTGTAATGATTGCGGAAAATCCAAGCAGGATAACAATCCACCTAAGAGGTATCTCCGACAGTTCCAGGTAATCATGGCGGAAAACAGATCCATTATCCGGTTGCTTTTCCGGTGAGGAGATCACACCTTTCCCGGATTTCCTGAACAAATCAGCATAGTATTTCAGATGCCAGGAGAAGTGAAAAATTGCTATTACGGCCAGGGCAATGCCAAAATTTACATGCCAGACCAGGATCTTCTCAATGACCCCGATCTTTATTTTATAGTTAACCTGAATGGCAAGGATCAGTCCGAGGCAAGCTGTGGTGAAAAAGGTCAGAAGCAGGAGTGAATTCCAGAATTTGCGGTGGGTGCCGGGTTTGATAATGGAAAACCGGGATGCCAGAAAGGAGGCACTATATACCAGCAAAACCAGGATGACGACAGGAACTAAAGCATACGGTGCTTTCATGAATACCCTTATAGAAAATCGTTATTTCTCTCCAAAAACAAATGCTTCATATACATAGATATCAGCATCTTTCCATCCGTCCCATCCGATACCGGCTTTATCTTTAGCGCAATGGCCAAGAAAATTTTCCAGGTCCCATCCCGTTTGTGTTGCAACCTGTGGGAGAAATGTTCCGGATCGTGATCCCTGCACAATGTATATTCCGTGTTTTCCAAGAACGATTTCATCGACCGATTCAATTTTCTTCATCGGTGATAAGACCGAAATCTCAATGTGAATATCAGACAGTTCATCGGGAGTGACCGGAGGGAACCGGTAATCGCGGGTAGAGGAGGAGATGCTCATGTCGCGGACCACCTCATACAGGGGGTGGTCAGGCTCAAACTGACCGATGCATCCGCGCAAAGCATCGTTTTTCTGGAGCGTGACAAAAGCTCCGGCAGGAGTGAGAAGGTTCTTTGAATAGTCATGGGTAGTGAATTCCGGAATCCGCTGGTGCAGCACGTATTCTTCCATCGTTTTTCTGACGATCTTCAGGAGTTCTTTCTTGTCCTTCTCATCCAGGTAAAAGGCTGAGGGTTCTTCTTTATCCTGGGTAAAACAGATGGAATTATATCCGACCACCCTCGATTTATCACCATATTCCGTGTCACCGGAATTTTTATAGTCAATGTGCAACACCTTAATGTCATCCCTGTGCTCGGTCATGTACAACAGGGAAAGTACGGATGACCACCCGCACATGCTGGTTACCAAACCGGGAATACCTTCCCTGGTGTTTTCCTGAAGGGTTCTGATCAGCTTTTCGGGAGCATTTGCCAGGATGGCGGAGGCGGTTTTCTTGTCCACCTTCACGGCATCTTCATAGCTGGGATAATGGGAGAAGTCAGTGCTGATAACAAAGAGGTTATTTGGATTGAGGTAGGGTAGAAGTGCCTTCGCAATATCACGGCATCGCTGGACATCCTGGGTGCCGATAACAATGGGAATAATTTGAAATTCGTGTGTGAAACGGTGCTGAAGGAAGGGTAACTGCACTTCAATGCTGTGCTCGTTTGTGTGAGCCTCGGGAAAAAAGCCAAAGCAATCGTTTGCATTGATCAGATCATTTGCCAGTTCAAGGTTTACAGGAACCGTTCCAAGGGGGGTGATGTAATGACCCTGGTTGTAAATTGATGCGCCGTCGAAAAGAACATGATGGCTTGATCCGATAACAAAAACAGTATTAAATTTCATCTCTTTAGGTATCTGGTTAAAACTGGATGCCGCTACAGATCCTGAAAAAACATATCCCGCATGGGGAACAAGAACGGCTAAAACATCTCCACTGACTTTCGGGGATGCGGCTTGTGCCATACACTGGTCCAGAAGGGATGTCAACTGTGCCTGGTTTGCCGGGTAATACGAACCGGCAGCAACAGGATTCCTGTTTTTCAGTTTCTGCGAACCGCCTGCTGAATTTTGGTTTGTTTGTGACTTACAGGAGATGGGGAAAAAGATCAATAGCAACATGATCATCATCCCGTATTTCTGACTTTTCATCATAATTTGCCTGTATGAATTTAATTACCCCTAAAATTACAAATAATTTCTGTTAATTTTAGCCGTTGGTAGACCAACCATTGCATGATTTTTTGTTTTGGCTGGCAATAATTGTTATTATGCAAGTCCATCTGTTTTCAACCTGGTTCCTTCCTGCAACACTTGTTATTATCATGATGGGTATCGGATTATCCATCACCACCGGTGATCTCAGGAACATTATTGTAGAACCCCGGAATTTGGTGGTCGGACTGGCAAGCCAGCTCATATTATTACCGGTGATTGCTTTTCTTATAGCTACATTCAGCAACATAAGACCGGAGTTTAAAGTGGGATTGATCATTATTTCTGCCTGTCCTGGCGGAGTAACATCCAACCTGGTGAATTATATCATCCGGGGTAACGTTGCCCTCTGTGTCTCCATCACGGTGGTGAACGGGATTCTCACCCTGATAACCATTCCCCTGATCGTCCGGTTTGCACTTCAGTTGTATATGGGAGAGGATACAGAAATTGTGCTTCCGGTGCTGGATACCATTATAAAAATATTCATGATTACCGTTATTCCTGCATCCATTGGCATTTATATCCGCAGGAAGCGTGAAGAGCTTGCAATGAAGATACAGAATCCATTGCGGATTATTTTACCCCTGCTGCTGTTGAGTGTCTATGCTGGGGTTGTTTTTCTTGAGGGCAACGGAGAGGCAGGACTGGATTCCCATTTTTTCAGGCTGATACCATACGCT
>Ga0315547_1001851_pt1 | contig 15701 bp, 17 predicted proteins | sample SalMarSW160240MG_2_FD_202542 | JGI IMG/M metagenome (GOLD analysis project Ga0315547, IMG submission 202542) | Salt marsh sediment microbial communities from the Plum Island Ecosystem LTER, Massachusetts, United States - Salt Marsh Sediment SW1601-240 ... | reverse complement strand
ATATTGACTACAGACCCCTGTCAGTGTATACAATGGGCATAATCACGCAGCCGTCAGTTTTTTCAGAAAAATCGGTACCTTTTACATTTACAAGTCCCAAGGTCGTCAAATAAGTAGGAAACTCAGGTGTTTGTCGGTCTTGCTGATGTTCTGTCCCGCTCAGAGTGAGCGATATTTTTACTCTGTGCCGCTCAACACAGCAGTTTCTTTTGAAACGAAGCAGAATGAATCTATTTTTAATGCCATTCCCTCTCAGGAAGGGTTGTTATTTGTCCTTGTTTAGGTCGTTAGGACGTGTAGTCTTTTTAAATTATACGCGATGCATACGAGATCCCATTCACCGCTGACAGATTCCAAGCCGCGAAGTAAGAATTGGCGAAATCCTATAACGGCTTTGATGATGCCAAATACAGTTTCCACGGTGCTCTTGCGTTTGGAATAAAGCTTTTTGCCTTCCAGTGTTTTGAGCCGATGCTTCATTGTTGTCACGGGATCAGCATTTTCAGGAAGGGGCTGTTGGGATTGATAAAAACGTTTGTTAAGAGACTGGTTGTGTTTATCACCTTTAGTAGCAATGTAGGGTTTGGTATGCTCTTGCTCGCAACGTTTCACATTATTTTCACTGAAATAACCCGTGTCCGCAGCTAAAGCATCGACCTTGCCCAATGTATCGGGTAAAGCGGCCAGGTTTTCTAGAGCAGGTTTGATCTCTTGTTTGTCATTAGGTTGCTGGGTTACATGGTTTTCCACAATGAGCATTGAACCCATGTCAACCCCTGCCTGAGCATTGTAGGTTTGTTCAAAACCACCTCCTGAGGTGGGCATGATGCGGGAGTCTTCATCGGTGAGGTTTACCTGGTCGGTTGTTTTGGGGCCAGGCTCAGGAGGTTTCGGTTCACGACCTCGGGGTTTTTTCCCGTTCTCTTGCTCTTTGACTGTACGTTCAGCCATTTTCTGATCATAGGCCTCTTTCTCTTCTGTATACCGCTCGGAAGCACGCCGTTGGATCTCTGTTGTGGCCCTGGCAATGGTCTCAAGACGTTCCTCTCTTCGGGCCAGTTCATCAGGGATACTCATCCCATCAGGCGGATCTCCCTTGTCTGCTTCCTCAGCCTGACGAAGAAGGGCGTCTACTTCAGCATGGATTTGTTTTTCAAGTTTACAAGCATGCTCCCAACTCAAGGCTTTATGTTTGGAGGCATTGGCTTTGACCTTGGTACCATCTAAACTGATCGCGCCCAGCTTGCATACACCCATCGTGTGAGCGATTGTCAGGATCTGGCCAAACAAAGGTTTTAACTCCTCAAGGAAGCGCTTGCGGAAAGTGGCAATGGTGTCATGATCAGGATGAGTATTTGCTGTAATAAAACGGAAAGCCACAGAATCATAGGTTGCCGTTTCCAGTTTACGACTTGAAAAAACCCCGTGGCGTAGCCGTAAAACAATAGAGCCAGAAGCGTTCCGGGAGGATAAGCATCAGAGCCCCGGCCAGCATAGGCACTCACCAGTGGCCATAAGTCAAGTTGGGAAACGATATCTACCACAAAACGGGCCAGGTGATTTTCAGGGAGCCGGTCCTGGACAGATGGAGGCATCAAATAGAGAGTATCTCGGTCACATTGGATAAATCTTGGATCCATATCTTATTCTCACTTTATAATGGAATAGTTATCAAGTTGGGATCTATTTAACATATTGTTATTATTAATAAATTATCAGAATATCAAAGGAATGACAAGAATAAAATGGACACTTTATGCAAAAACTTTATTAATTGTTGCAAAATTACAAAGAGCTTAGGTTGATAAAGTCCGACAGGCTCATAGAAGGAGTATTTCATGAATATTAAAGGTATCCTGTTTGATTTTGATGGGACACTTACTGTCCCAGGGGCAATAAATTTTCTTGAGATCAAGGCATCTTTGGGTTGTCCGCCGGAGGTGCCAATCCTTGAATTCATCGAATCCCTTGATAACAATGAGCAGCAAAAGGCCTATAGCCTTTTAGATAGGCATGAGGATAGAGCTGCGAGGATATCTTTTCCAGCCCAGGATGCAGAGGTTGTAGTAAGGGAGCTTAAAAAAAAAGACTTACCTTTAGGTATTATTACCAGAAATTCTCTTAATGCAGTATTACTTGCCCTTAAAAACTTTGATCATGTCACGGCAGATGATTTTGCTATTATTTTTACGAGGGATGATGGCACACCAAAACCTGACCCTGCTGGTGTGGTAATTGCAGCACACACAATGGGCATTGTGCCAGAAGAGTTACTATTGGTTGGGGATTTTTCCCTTGATATTATAGCAGGACATGCTGCAGGTGCAAAGACCGCTTTGATTGTTCATAATGCTACCCGTATAATCCCTCCTCACCCTGAACCGGATTATACAATAAATTATCTAAGAGAATTGATACCTATTGTCTTCTCTCCCAATTAAAAGTGGTAAAAACTCCCTTTTTGTGGGTCGACGTATAGGCAATTATGCTGTATGTGTCAATGGAAAAGGCGATCCATGATGTGGTGGTTGTTCTCTTTTATGCCTACTTTTCCTTTCACACCTTTGGTTTTTCCTTGCTCTTCTCACTTTCTTTTTTCTTCTTGGCCTTTGGGGCTTCTTTTTTCACCTCAGTCCCCCTCACAGCCCCCTCCATCCTCTCCAAAATGTTGGCTGTTTTATCACGCAAGGAATCAGTGGCCTTGACAATGGTGTCGCCAACATTGGTGAGAACTTCGGTTTGCTTCTTCAAATCCGCTACCCCTCCCACCTTTTCATAGGCCAGAATGGCGATGATCAAGGCAATAATTGAGATAATTAATGCTAGGGCCTCCATGATCTATTACCCCCTTTCCCTGTCTGGGCTTTTAATTGGTTTAATTTTTCTTCATCTTGCTAAGGCCAATGCTAAATAAGGTTTTGTATCAGCCTGTAGCTAGTTGGGAGCTGAAATTAACGCTGGAAAGACCCGTAGTATCTCTCAGCACGATAGTGGTGCTCGTCTTTTTCTTCCTCCTCCTTTTTCTTATCACCCTTGATCGTGAGTATGTCCCCTGAAATACTTACAGCAATGTCTTTTTCATCCACACCAGGGAGTTCTGCCTTGATGAGGAAATCATTCTTTCTCTCAGAGATATCAACCGTGGGCGACCATTCTTCTTTAAATGTTCTTCCTAGAGGTGCCTCACCAAAAAATCTACCCCACAGATTGTCCATCTCTTTTCGAAATGAGCTGAGCTCCCTTTCAAAAGGTCTCCATGGTACTAATTCCATAGCCAATCACCTCCTTTTTATTTGCCCTCCCCAAGCTAAATTTACAACTATATTACTAAATCGTCTTTCCTTGAAGTTACAGGCTATGATAACCCTTATGTCTCTTTGTCATCCGTTAAATAATTATTTTAGGCTGGCTTTCCTGGTTTGATCTAAAGAAATACAATCCTTTCTCCATAAACATGCATCCTCATGACAAGTATTTACCCGCTGTGTGGCATAGCAATCGATATTGTTCTCTGCTCGCTGGATGGACCTGATCACATCGGTCTTTTTCATGCCATATGTGTTTATACCCATACCCTTAGCCATGTTTCTAATCTCGTTAAATTTCATGTTGTTCCTCCTGACATTGGTTTTTGTTTGATAGTTTGTGTAACTGAGATAGAGGAAATGCGGTTTGTCCATCCCTCGAACCCGTGAAGAGAGACTTCGAGAAGAACCAGATTGGGCACTGAATCTTCAAGGCATCTCCTGACAGATTCCACACTGCCTGCACTCACAACCTGGCAGCTCTCTTCCATCAAACCATGAGGGAAGAGCTCGTAGAGATATGGCTGGTCATCTACAATCAGGATGTTTAACATGATCTCCTCCCTCCATTACCGACACGAATGAATTGGTTGTTCCTAAGGTTAATGCCCATCACTTTACTCATTCTTTTGCCTCCCCATCCTCCATGACATCTAATTTTTACATGATCGGGAAAGTTAGCTTGTCCCCAATTACACTGTTCAAATAGCACATACTGTGCCAAACTAATAACTTATTGATTTTTCAGTAATTTTTCAAAATGCCAGGCAAGAAGAGGAACTTTCAATTCCGGATATTGTAGAGATGCTCTATTTTCTGAGGTTACATTTTGAATTGAATTCCTCTAAAGTCCAGAACTGATCTGCAATTCAGAGATAGGAACTGAGAATTCTGCTTGATTTAATGTCGGAATTTATATTTCTTCTTTTAATGGGTCTGGTTTGAAGTTTTCTTATAGTGGTCAATGGAGGAATCTGTTTTGGGGATTCATTCAGACTCGCGAAGCGATTTTACTCGTATGCGGATCTAAGAAGGAAGCTGAGGTTTATATTGACTGATTTTTTTGGAGAGGAAATAGGAACAAAGCACTAGCCTAGTCCAGTTTGAAAGATTTGCTTTTTATCTATTAAAAGAGTATGGCTTGCATGTATATGAATTTTATTTTATAGGATAATTTCATTCTATATAGGCACTGTATGTAGGTTGCTATAAGGGTAATATATGAGAGACATACTCGTAATATTAAAGAACCAAGAGGCCTTTCACACCCTCCACGCATGCTTTCGCCAAGAGCACAGGGTTGATAAGGCATCCACTCAAGATGCCGCCATGGAGATGCTTCGGAAAAAACGGTACGATTTCGTCTTTATCGATGTAGAAATTCTCAGAGAATCGGTGCCTGGTAATGGATATAAGGAAGCTCTGCAGCTGTTCTGGCATGTATATTCCACTATTGAAATCATTGTCATGTCATCTCAAGAGATGATCAGAGAGGCCGTGATGGCCGTGAAGGCAGGGGCCAGCAACTACCTTACCTATCCCATCAATCCAGAGGAGGCTAAGTATATCACGGAGAGTGTTCATGAATCCATAATGGCGCAATCTGAACTCGACTACCTGAGAGATCAGTTTTGGCAGAGCGATTCATTGGAATTCGTTCAGACTGGAAGCACGGTGATGAAAAAGGTCTTAGATGAGGTCCGCTCGGTCGCCACGACAAGAAGCACGGTATTGCTCGTCGGCGAAACGGGCACAGGGAAGGGCGAGCTCGCTAAATTGATACATCGTCATAGCAACCGCCGGGATGTTCAATTTATCGGATTACACTGCGGGGCGATACCGGACACCCTGTTAGAGAGCGAGCTGTTCGGTCACGAGAAGGGTGCATTCACCGGAGCCGTGAGAAGAAAGCTGGGGAAGTTTGAGATAGCCAATGGCGGAACCATCTTTCTGGATGAGGTGGGGACTGTCACGCCATCTGCCCAGATCAAGCTCCTTCAGGTGCTACAGGATAGAACCTTTCAACGAGTCGGAGGAGAGGCAACTATTGAAGTCGATGTGAGAATTATTGCGGCCTCCAATATGGATCTCAAAAAGATGTGCGATGAGGGACAGTTCAGAAAAGACCTTTATTATCGACTCAATGTGTTTCCCATTGAAGTTCCCCCATTACGGGAGAGAATTGAGGATATACCTCATCTTGTTGAGGTGTTCTTGGAGAAGATGAATAGGTTTAATACCAAAGAGATTCACGATGTTGATTCCCAGGTCATGGAAGCCTTTATGGTGTACTCTTGGCCGGGAAACATTCGCGAGCTTGAAAACCTCATGGAACGTGCCTACATCTTGGAATCCTCCCTTGTGTTGACCCCTGAGAGTTTTCCAAGCGAGCTTTTCGGATCGGAGTTGTCCTCAGCAAGCGTGCCTGCGAACCCCCTCTTTACCCTCGCGGAGACGAGGAATAGGGGAGTAGAGAATATTGAGAGGCGCTATTTGGAACAACTCCTGAGCCACAATAAGGGAAAGATAAAGGACTCCGCCCATGATGCCGGCATCACTACCCGTCAACTGCACAAATTGATGAAAAAATACGATCTCAGGAAAGGGGAGTTTAAATAGTATCACCTCCAGGCATAAAAAAGAGAATTCCGAGCTCCTCTATCAAAAATACAAGAACCAGAAATTCCCTGTTCCTGTTTTGCAATTTACTCGCCAGCTCTTAGGGTCTCTCGCCGTTTAACATGAGAGCCTCAGTCAAGGATTCTTTTCTTGATTACCTGATCTCACAGATCCTTCATTTACGAGCTCGCTCCATTCCCCTTTGTAATAAGAATGAGTTGAGGTTTTGGCATACCTATTGCTGTCCATTTTTTATAATGGGAGGAGGTTAGGATTCGCCTTCGGCATCGCGTCTATCTATTGCGATTGAAAGAAGGAGAGATAATGAACGAATCAGCTCATGATCTGCAAGCGGTGAACTCGGGGCTTCCAGAAGCGCACACCATTCATTGCACGCTTTATGATCTGATCGAAGCGATAAGCAAGGAGGTCGAACCAGGCGAAGGAGGCTGATCGCCACAACCGTCCTCAATCTAATTGAATCCCGAAAGGTAAGATGCGCAAATGGTGATGCTATCGGGATGCTTTCAGATCGATTTATATGGTGAGTTCACAGATTCTATTCAAGAGTTCTGCCTTTTTCAATTTCTTGCGAAAATCCCAATGGAAGGATTGAGTGAGGAATGAGCGCTTATTTACTTGACAGCCAAAGTTTCGGAATTAAGGGTTCTTATTTATGAAAAATCGGAACTTATTTTTCCTGTTTCTATTTTCCTCATTATTTCAATATATTAGCCTACCTTATCCGCTTGATCCATCGATATAATCCCATCATTGTCTACCTGTATCAGAACTGCTAGTTCATCTATACAATCCATAGTACGAAATAAATATTGAAATATCAATAAGTTATAACTTTGGCATGATCGTTGCCTTAAAAATACACAAAAGCGCTCAAACGTTGATACGGGGGCAAAGGAGATATTGTTGAAACTTTTGAAAAAGAAATCAGCCCAGGGCGAATCTGGAACAAGGACAGAGCGACTGCCTAAGCCGCATAACCTTCCGAAGGCAGTGGGGAGGGTACTCATAAACATGGGGAAGGACCCTGATTGGATATGGAATCTCAAAAGTGTGATTCGCAAGAAAAATAGCAGGGAGGACCATTGCTATGATGTCAGGGTTTTTGACGGGGTTCAGGCAGCTGAAAAGAAGGTAACCGTGGAGAATTATACGTCTCTTGAAAGCCATCCTGAGCTGATCCTTTTTGAAGGCTGGTATGACAGACTGTCGTGGAAGGCCCGTATGAAAGAAAGAAAGAGAAAGAGATCGATGCCCTCATTTCTTGCTGCTTAAGGCATACGGCCGCCTTTGAAAAGGAAGAAAACAAGAATGGGTCAATGGCTATTATGAATCTTCTAAAGAAAAGGGAGTAGTGACTAATGAAAAAAAGCAGTTGAAACACCCATCTCGATTAGCGGCATGGTAGTGCCGGTAAATTGGGATGAGGGGGGAAAGGTTGTTGCCGTAGCGCTCTCGGCAAACACTGAGGATGAGTATCTCATTGATGAAAACTATAAGGGAAGGGAATTGCTGCATTTTATACAGGAGGATGTGGAAGTAAGCGGCGTAGTCAGAGAAGACGAAGACAAAAAAATAATCACAGTACAAAAATACATCTTAAAAGAGATGTAGGATCAAAAAGGAGGGTTTAAAAATGAAAAAGAATAAAAGATTTATGTTTATGGGGCTGTGCGCCATCATTATCATTGCTTTTCTATCCGGAACAGCCATATCCGGAGAAACTATGACAATTACGGGAACAGTCAATGAAGATTACCAAATCGTTGCTGATAATGGCCAGATATATGAAGTGGCAGATACTGAAAAAGGTGTTGAGGTGGTCGATCTCGTTGGCAAGAAAGTGAAAGTGACAGGAACAGTTGAGGAGGAAGATGGAAAGAAAGTAATCACGGTCACTTCATATGAAGTCATTGGGGAATAACATCTCAAGGCGGCGATCATACTGGAGGCTTAGGGGGGGGAAGTCTTTCTTCCCCCTTTTCTCATATAAAGGGGATCTCACTATAAATGGAAGGACATGCCGCTAATATTTGAAGAAATTGAACCTCCGGGTCCAACGGATAGCTTCCACCCTAGGACATTATCTTTTAGCGAACGATTCTTTCCTGAGGCGACCTGTGCTGAGTGGAACGATTGGCGCTGGCAACTGCGTCACAGGATCAGGGACATAGATACCCTGAGTCGTTTCCTTCGTCTCTCCGATGATGAGCGAACGATGGATGACCACGGCATGAAAGGGTTTCCCATGGCGATCACGCCTTACTATGCAAGCCTGCTCGATCAAGAAAATCCGTGCCAACCCCTCCGCCGAACAGTGGTGCCTCACATTGCGGAGAGTGTGTGTTCTCCCGGTGAGGCGAGAGACCCTCTCGGCGAGGAGCACGACAGTCCGGTTCCGGGAATAGTGCATCGATATCCGGATCGGGTTCTTTTCCTGGTGACGAAATTCTGTTCCACGTATTGTCGGTACTGCACGCGTTCGCGTATGGTGGGGCATGGAGGTGGTCCTCGCTTTAGCAGGTCCCAATCGGAAAGGGCACTTGCTTATATCCAATCCTCACCCGCCATACGGGATGTTCTCATATCGGGTGGTGACCCATTGACCCTCTCAGACGAAAAACTGGAATGGCTTCTTTCACGACTGCGCCGAATCCGGCATGTGGAATTCCTGCGGATAGGGACAAAGGTTCCTGTGGTTTTGCCACAGCGCATCACACCAGGCCTCGCTCGAATGCTCAAACGATATCACCCGCTCTGGATAAGTATTCATTTCACCCATCCGGATGAGTTGACGCCCGAGGTACATGGAGCGTGTGCACGCCTTGCAGACGCCGGTATTCCCCTTGGGAGCCAGACCGTTCTTCTTGCGGGAGTCAATGACAACCTGGATACTATGAAACGCTTAATGCAAGGGCTTCTTAAGATAAGGGTCAGGCCATACTACCTCTATCAATGTGACCCCATCGTTGGTTCTGCCCATTTCAGGACACCGGTGGCAAAAGGCATGGAGATTATCCAGGGTTTGCGTGGTCATACAACCGGGTATGCAGTGCCAACTTATGTGGTTGACGCCCCCGGAGGGGGCGGCAAAATTCCATTACTTCCAAGATACCTTGTTGGGCGCGATGGAGGGGATCTGTTGCTCAAAAACTATGAAGGGCATGTCTATCGTTATCCTGATCCAGGTGGCAATTTGGGTTCAAAAAGCCACTCTAATCTTCGTGGCATTCAGGATAGGGGTAAATTGATGAGGATAGGAATTACCTATGATCTCCGCGAAGATTACATTGCCGAAGGGTTCAGCGAAGAGGAGACGGCCGAATTTGATCGTGAAGATACCATTGTGGCCATAGAGCAGGCCCTCAAGGATCTCGGGCATGAGGTAGATCGAATCGGCAATGTCAGAAACCTTACATCACGTCTGGTTGCAGGGGAGCGGTGGGATATGGTGTTCAATATTGCTGAGGGATTGAAAGGCTTTGGCCGTGAGGCACAGGTGCCCGCATTGCTGGATGCATACAATATACCATACACCTTCTCAGACCCATTGGTGCTCTCACTCACGCTCCATAAGGCGATGGCCAAGCGAGTGGTACGACAGCTCGGAATCTCCACACCGGATTTTTTCGTGGTTGAAAAGGCATCGGATCTCGAAAAGGTCGGTCTTCCTCTCCCCCTCTTTGCCAAACCGGTGGCGGAGGGGACCGGCAAAGGCATTACCGCGGCATCGAGGATAACGAGCCAGAGCAAGCTCGTATCTACCTGCATGTATTTATTGCTCACGCATAATCAGCCGGTGCTCGTTGAGAGCTTTCTTCCGGGCCGGGAGTTTACAGTGGGGATTATCGGATCCGGAACAGATGCCCTGGCCATTGGCGTGCTGGAGGTGATCCTGCGAGAAAATGCAGAACCTGATGTTTACTCCTACCTGAATAAGGAAAGATACGAAGACTCAGTGGAGTATCTTCTGGCAAATGATGCTATGGCAGAGAAGGCTAAAGAGATGGCGCTAACGGTGTGGCGAGGGCTTGGTTGCAGGGATGCGGGAAGGGTAGATATTCGCTGTGATGTGAACGGCATCCCGAACTTCATGGAGGTTAACCCACTGGCGGGGCTGCATCCCCGGCATTCAGACCTGTGCATCATCGCACGCATGAAGGGTATGCCGTACAGGGACCTTATCGAGGCGATTATGCGCTCGGCCATTAGTCGCGTTCACGTGGACGAGTATAACCTGGGATTTTCGGCATGTCTGGGAAGGTAGTCGGCCTGATTCACAACGTGCCCGTCGCTTCTGGCCAGGCCTTCTCAGAGGCCTCGGCGGACATCATGACACAGGTTGAGGCCATTGAGGAGGCCCTCGAAGATCTTGGGCATCGATCAGTTCGAATCCCGTTCACGAGGGAGGTGAGCGGGTTTATTGGGAGGATGAAAGAAGCGGAGATAGAGATCGCGGTAAATCTATGTGAGACATTGGACGAGGATCCCCAGCTTGTGGGACATCCCGCCGCTTTACTTGAATTGTTGAGCATTCCCTTTTCTGGGTCGCCAGCCATTGCGCTCATGCTCACCACTGACAAGGTTACTACCAAGCAGATGTTGAAGTCCCATGGAATCAGGACCCCTCGCTATGTGACTTACAATGGCACGGGCAATACTGATTTTCACGGCCTGAAATATCCGGTAATCCTGAAGCCGAGGTTTCAGGACGCAAGTATCGGCATAGAACAGGAATCGATTTTTATCGATGAGCTATCGCTCAGGAAGGGAATCAATGGATTCCTCGACCGCTTCGGTCCACTCCTGGTGGAGGAATATGTGGGGGGCAGGGAGTTCAACGTAGCCCTTTTCGGGTACCCCTCGCCGAGCGCTCTGCCTCTAGCGGAAATCGATTTCTCCGCCTTCCCCGAAGGACTTTTTGCCATTGTGGGGTATCGAGCCAAGTGGGATACGTCCTCCTTCGAGTATTACCACACACCGAGAAAGTTTCCGCAAGGGCTTCCATCCTTGTTGAGAGAGGAGATTGAAGGGATCGCGCTCGAGTGTTTTCACCTGCTTATGCTCAGGGATTACGGCCGCGTCGACATGAGGGTTGATGACCAGGGAGAGATATATGTACTCGAGGTTAACGCGAATCCCTGCCTCAGTCCTGATGCTGGATTCGCAGCGGCCGCCCAGCAGGCCGGCATGTCATATACCGATATGGTGGGAACGCTCGTGGAATTCGTGGAAAAAAGGGCAAGGAACAATGGAGCTCCAACCTCTTATACCTGATGATAGAGAAAAGATATCGACGCTTCTGCGGCAGGGGAACGTTTTTAATCGCAAGGAAATCCAGGTGGCCCTGGAGGTTATCGATGAGGCGCTGAACGAGGCCGGGAAGAAGGACTATCAGGTTTTCTGCGCCTTCGATAATGATCGAAACCTCTCAGGGTTTATCTGTTTTGGCCCAATCCCCATGACCGAGAGATGTTACGATCTTTACTGGATTATGGTCGATGAGGCATCCTCCAGAAAAGGCGTAGGAGGAAGGTTTCTGGGGTTCATGGAGGAATTTGTGGCCAGAGAGGGGGCCAGGCGTATCTACGTTGAGACTTCTTCTACGGCGCCGTACCAGGCCGCGAGATCATTTTATGAGAGACATGGCTACCAGCTCGTGTGTTCCCTGAATGATTTTTATCGTGAAGGTGATCACAAGATGATCTTTATGAAAGAAGTTTGCGGCCTTAGCCCCCAATAAGACGATGATTGAATATTACGGCGAGGAATCATAAGTCACCTTAATTTTTAACATCTTGATATATTTTTAAAGTACCAACAGAATATCGCATAACACATAGAAGCAAAGGAGTCACATACAAGATGAAGGCTTTAATAATTACTGCAGGTCGAGGTAGCAGGTTCAATGAAATAACAAAAGATACACCTAAAGCCCTTATTCCTCTTTTAGGTCTGTCGCTAATCGAGAGAGTAATATTCACCACAAAAGAGGCAGGTATTCGGGAATATGTAATGGTTGTTGGTTATTTAGGAGAAAAAATAAAAGCAATCTTAGGAAATGGAGACCGGTTCAGGGTAAAAATAAATTATATAGAGAATGAGGAATGGCAAAAAAGCAACGGTCTTTCAGTCTTAAAGGCTAAAGAGATGTTGAATGAAAACTTTTTCCTGCTAATGTCTGACCACATTTTTGATGCTCGTATTCCAAAAGAGCTTGTTAATTATGATATGAGAGGCGCTGTCGTCCTGGCAGTTGACAGAAGAGAACCATTGCCGGATGATACTAAGATTCTTGAAAAGAATGGAAAGATTGTTGGAATAGGCAAGAATATACAGGAATCAAACTGCATAGATACCGGTATCTTTCTGTGCTCACCAAAGATATTCTCTTATATTGAAAACGCGGTAAAGAAAGGCAAGACCGAACTATCAGATGGTATTGCCAGGGCTGCTGAAAATGGAGATGCCGAAATATTCGACATCACGCAAATTAACAGTTATATTTCAAGCATGCGGAAGGAGATAGAAGCTTTCTGGATGGATATTGATACAAAGGAGGACTTAAGCAAAGCAAAAAAGCTTTTAATTGAGAATGCGTGTAAAGGAAGAAATGACTTGCTTGCAACCTATGTGAATAAGCCAATAGAGAATTTCATTGTAAGCAAATTGGCCAATACACGGATTACACCGAACCAGGTTACTATACTAACAAACATAGTTGCGTATGCGTCAACATTTTTATTCCTCCAAGGATATCTATTATTTGCTTCCCTTCTCACCTTTATCGTTTCATTTATGGACGGTGTGGATGGAAAACTTTCAAGAGTGAAAATAGCTTCTTCAAATATAGGAAAAACGGAGCATGCCTTCGATTTTCTTTTTGAGCATTCATGGTATATTGCATTAGCCATCTACCTATCAAAAACCTATGGAATATCAGCGATTTTGCTATCCACATTCATACTCATGTTTGATAGTTTTTCTCACTACTGCGGACAGGCATTTGGAAAGGGAATAAAGGAACGCCCGTTGGCAGACCATGGGCGAATCGAACAACTATTTAGAAAATTTGATGGCAGAAAAAATACCTATATCATTCTTATCCTGAGTGGAGTTTTGCTTAATTCGCCATTTTACTCATTAATTGCCATAACTTTCTGGTCATTTGTAAGCGCAGGATTCTATTGTTTAAGGACTATGAAACACTTGCATATGATGGATCGTAAAGAACACTTGTAAAACATTCATTTTCAAATTAAAATTTTGGGTTGAAGACCAGAAAAATGGACAAAGCCTCGATCATTGCCGCCTATAAACGTTACGCCCGCAGCTATGATCGTCTTTTCGGATGGATACTTGATCCAGGGCGGAGACTTGTGGTGGAAAAGATGAACTGCCTCCCAGGGGAACGAGTGCTTGAGGTCGGCGTGGGCACAGGGCTGTCACTACTCTATTATCCTAACCAGGCTTCCGTGGTGGGCATCGACGTTTCTCCCCATATGCTTGCCTTGGCGAACCAGAGAATTTTTTCGGAAGGGCTGCGTAATTGCCACCTGAGCCTTATGGATGCCCAGAATATGAGTTTTGCTGACAGCTTTTTCGACAAGGTCGTCGCCATGTATATCGCTTCCGTCGTACCCAATCCTCAAAAGATGGTCTCGGAGATGAAACGGGTCTGCAAACCCGCTCTTGCTCAGGGCATCTGAGACCATGCTTTTGCCGCTTGCCAGGATAATCGGCTTCAGGTCAATGTTTCCCATTGACGAGTTCATTTCGGAGAGCTCACTCGATGTCGAGGATATTATCCCGGTGAATGCATTCGGATACTGGACCTTGATTCATGTAAAAAACAGATAGCTCATGACCGTGTTGCTGTGGGCCCCATAGGAGGAGCTGAACCTTCATGGTAAAAGGATAGTCCCTATGATCTATGAGGGGCTATTATTTTGTAAAGGGAGTATGTGATTTGGTACTATTCAACAAATGGAACAGTATTCAAAAACAGACCTTAGAAATTCCTTTTATGACGGCATGTTTGCCAACATTTTTGCTACACTTACGGGAAGTGTGTTCCTTACAGGTTTTGCCCTCTACATCGGAATGAATAAGCTTATGATTGGGGTCGTGGCATCAATGCCCTTCATAGTCACGGTATTCCAGATACCTGCTTCGTACCTTGCTTAAAGGTATGAAAACTCAAACATTCGAAAATGCAGGCAACTTATAAAAAGAATTTTTTGATGAATAAAAGCCCGAGAGAATCGGAAACTAGAATCCGTGAACAATTTAGAGAAAATTTAAAAGAAGCGCTCTCTGCAAAAGGTCAAAAGAGATGGACCTTGTTAGAGGATCTTGCGCTAGAACATGGGTATACATTCGAAGACGGGTATTCTTACCGATACGATAAAAATTACTTGATGAAGATAGGCTGGAATATCATCTACATAGAAAACATAACCTCTCAGGAATACAGTGAAATTAGGGAGTTACTTGAAAGAAAAGGGAAAATAAGAACAAGCCCTTCGCTTATTGGAAACGCACTTGCCATTGGAAGCAGCACCTTGGGCGGAGCATTTCTCGGTTATTTACTGATACTGGCAGGATTGCATCCTCTGGTATTGATCCCCTCAATTATAATTCCTCCAGGTATGTGCATATACGATATGTTAAAAAAAAGCACCAAGGAGAGCAACAAGCTGGCAAAAATAGATACACCTTTGGAGAAGTATCAAAAAAATATTTACTACGACGATGATGGGATAAAGAGATTTAATTATAGAATCTACAAGAAAGCTTTATTAGATCGGTAATGTGAAGAGTTTCGCACCTTGTTACGGAAAAAATTCCCTCTGCTTTGCGTTTGATTTTAGAACGCGTCTCATATCACATAGGTTTAATTTTCTTGACGCTTTATCTCGGCCCATATATTATGCGTTAAGTACATTTAGGTTACTAGGCTCTCCATGTTAATTCAATGAGCTCTCTTTAATATATGACTACGTGTAGGTAAAAGGAGTTCAGCTATTTCAGAATATTCACAGAAAAGCAGTCGGATAAGTACCTTCCACATCCTTCGCCACGAAACAAGGCATCTCAGATCCCAACTCAGGCTTCACTCTCGGTGGAAAAGGACGGTGTTAATCATTCCACTGCTTGCAAGCGAGTACACAGATCCCTCAAACCTGCCAGTATTCAGAAACATCCTCAGGTACCTGCATATAGTGCCTTACCTTTCCCATATAATCTTCGGTCTTGACAGGGCCACTGAAGAAGAAGCCTTTCAGTTAAAAGACTTGATAAAGGATGCGGGAATCAAGAATTACCTCATCCAGTGGAACGATGGGCCGGGCTTTGGCAGTATCTATAAGAAGCTCAACGAGTCGGGATTCAACATGGAGGAATCTGGCAAGGGGAAAAACATGTTCATCAGCTTCGGCATTGCAATTGCCTTGGGCGCCGAGTCAATAGGACTGATCGATGCCGACATTCGGACATTCAAACGAATACAATTGGACAGACTCTTCTACCCGGTGGTAGTGCTTAATTACGATTTCTCAAAGGCTTACTACGCGAGGATCTCCGATAGAGGAGAGCTTTACGGTCGGGTGAAACGGTTGCTATTGGATCCCCTTTTACTTTCCCTTAAGAGGAAGTTTGCAGAGACCAAAGAGGAGAGGATGCTGCGCCTGATTGATTTCCTGTTGACCTTCAATTACCAGCTCTCCGGCGAGGTGGCGTTTCATGTGGATCTCC
>Ga0315547_1001846_pt1 | contig 15723 bp, 13 predicted proteins | sample SalMarSW160240MG_2_FD_202542 | JGI IMG/M metagenome (GOLD analysis project Ga0315547, IMG submission 202542) | Salt marsh sediment microbial communities from the Plum Island Ecosystem LTER, Massachusetts, United States - Salt Marsh Sediment SW1601-240 ... | reverse complement strand
AAATTGGTCACATATCACCGGCAACCACGGTGTCTCACACACTGTATCCGGTTAAGCAACATCGCAAAACTGCGCTGCTGATAGAACTCTTACGCCATACTGAAACGGAGTCAGTACTTGTCTTTACACGCACCAAATACCGTGCCGCGCGTGTTGCGCAGCAACTGGCGAAAGCGGGCTATCGGGCGACCTCATTGCAAGGTAACATGTCTCAGTGCCAGCGTCAAACCGCGCTTGATGGCTTCCGTGCTGGCTCATTTAAGGTTCTGGTGGCAACTGACATTGCCGCCCGCGGCATCGATGTTCTGGATATTTCGCACGTTGTTAACTACGACATGCCCGACACTACAGATGCCTACATTAATCGCATCGGCCGCACTGGACGAATTGGCAAAACAGGCACCGCATTCACTTTCGTGACAAGTGAAGATACGCCCATGGTGCGCTCTCTTGAACAACTTCTCAACACGCCGCTGGAGCACCGGAGGCTGCAAAACTTTGATTACACAGTGTCTGTACCAGACAATAGGTACATTCGCTCTTCACAGCAATTACGACAGCGTACAATACGGAATGAGCGGGGTGGTAACAAAAAGGTAACTGTTACCTAAACGAGGCGAAACGCTGTCTTGCTTGATGGAGACTAGGAGCAATAAAGTCTCATTTGGCACATTGCCATAGCTATCAACATCGAAGTAAGATATGTCACTTAAACATACCTGCCTCGTGAAGAGTATGAATTGGCATTTGAACTTCCTGGACATCATAATAATGCCAATTGTAGTAATTAAGATGTAGGATTTCGCGAACATAATATGAATTATCGCAGCGACATAAGAAACATAGTTATTATTGCCCATGTTGACCATGGTAAGACTACCCTGGTAGATGCCATGCTCAAGCAAAGCAAGGTTTTCCGGAATAACCAGATAGTTGGCGAATTAATAATGGACCAGAATGCCCTTGAGCGAGAAAAGGGGATTACCATCATGGCCAGGAATACGGCCGTATTTTACAGGGCTGTCAAAATCAATATTATTGATACACCGGGGCACGCTGATTTCAGCGGGGAGGTGGAGCGTGTCCTAAGTATGGCAGATGGGTGTCTGCTCCTGGTGGACTCTGTAGAAGGTCCCATGCCCCAGACTAAGTTTGTGCTTCGACTGGCAATGAAAATGGGTCTAAAACCCATTGTGGTTATCAACAAAATAGACAGGCGAAATTCGCGCATAGCAGAGGTACTAAAACTTACCGAGGACCTGTTCTTAGAATTAGCTATCAGTGCTGACCAGCTTGACTTCCCGGTACTATATGCCAGTGCACGGGAAGGCACTGTCGTAACTGAATTGGGCATGAAAGGCAAGGATGTCACTCCACTGCTCGAATGCATATTGGGAAAAGTACCACCACCGAAAATTGAAAGTGGATCATTTCAAATGCTGGTTTCTAATCTGGCCTATGACAGCCACAAAGGGAAGATAGCTATTGGTAGAATCTGGAGAGGAAAGGTTGCTCCACACCAACCGGTAGTCAATTTGGGTGCTGATGGAAGTGTAACTCATTATGAGATTAATGAAGTGTTTACCTATCTCGGTCTCAAACACTTAAAGGTGGAGGAAGCCGAGGCGGGTGATATAGTAGCTGTGACCGGTCTCGACAGGGTCAACATCGGAGATACCATTGCTAGCCTGGAGCAGACTGAAGCTCTACCGCGTATAGAGATTGGCGAACCGACGGTAGAGATGACCTTTGGAGTAAACACCTCACCTTTTGCCGGCCGCGAGGGGCACTTTTGCACCACACGCCAGTTGTGGGCACGACTCAGCAGAGAGCTGGAAACTAATCTCAGTCTCAAGGTACAAGGTACAGATAGTCGAGATACCTTTCTGGTAAAAGGGAGGGGAGAACTGCATCTGGCTATACTGATTGAGACCATGCGCCGGGAGAGCTATGAATTTGAGGTCTCCAAACCAAAAGCCATCACCAAAATAGTTGATGGTAACCTTGTAGAACCTGTGGAGGTTCTTACCATTGATACCAAAGAGGAATATCTTGGAGTTTTAACCGAGATGCTGAGCAAGCGGCAAGCTCAGCTTACGGATATGCGCAATGATGGCCATGATGATGTGCGTTTGGTATTCCATGTGCCTACAAAAGGACTCATTGGCTTCCGCACTGTTTTCTCTACCGCCACGCATGGTGAAAGCATCATGAATACCACTTTTCTTGGCTATGAACCTTATCATGGAGATATAATTTCGACTCGTAATGGAGCACTGGTAGCATCGGAACAGGGTATAGCTGTTACCTATGGTTTAAATAATGCCCAGGGGCGAGGCTGCACCTTTATTGAACCAGGCACGCCAGTCTATGAGGGTATGATAATAGGGCTGAATTCAAATCCGAAGGACATAGCCATCAACGTGTGCAAAGAAAAGAAGAAGACCAATATGCGCGCGTCTACATCCGATATTGCCGTAAAGCTGACTCCTCCCATGCAGTTGAGCCTGGAGCAAGCAATGGATTTTATAAATGATGATGAACTAGTTGAGGTAACTCCTGGAAATATCAGGCTGAGGAAAAAGTTACTCACCCAGGCACAACGAGCGAAGGACAGGGCTTCTTCCAGGCGAAGCGTAAAGTAATAGACTAGGGCTTATAGTTAGAATGGCTGAAATACCGAATTGCTATCCTGATTCACGTGCTACCCAAATCATCATTTTGTTGCCTCTTGTTATTTGAGGTATATAAGGAGTAAAATTCTATAAATACGTGGTTAATTAACTTGAAAAACGACACAGACTCTATCTTTGTATGGTTTGGCGTCAATCGATAACCAAAAAGGTGCACAATGGACGAACAATCTGAACAACTGAGGTTTGCAGTACTGATTGATGGTGACAATGCTCAGGCGTCTCTTCTTCCTCAAATCCTGGCAGAGGTTAGTAAAGTCGGGCTGATAACGGTCAAGCGGATATACGGAGACTGGACCACTACAAACATGAATAGCTGGAAGACTTCGCTTCATAAACATGCAATTCAGCCCATGCAGCAATTTAGGTATACGGTTGGCAAGAATTCCACAGATAGTGCGATGATAATTGACGCGATGGATCTGCTCCACAGTAACGATGTAGGCGGCTTCTGTATTGTTGCCAGCGACAGCGACTACACACGACTGGCAACAAGAATAAGAGAGGAAGGCCTTTTTGTTATTGGAGTGGGAGAGAAAAAGACTCCAGAAGCTTTCATCAACGCCTGCAACCAGTTCATCTACTGTGAAAATCTAATTGGACCCGAGGAAATGAGAAGGAAGGAAGCAAAGAAAGAGAAATCTGATGTATCTGACCCTCTAAAGCTTCTTCTCGAAGGGTTCAACCTAGCTGCGAAAGAAGAGGAATGGATTCATTTGGCAGCATTGGGCTCCGTTCTTCGCCAATTGGATCCAGCATTTGATCCCCGTACTTACGGTCATCAGCAATTACAGTCTCTCATTAAAAAATATCCAGAAACATTTACGCTCAAACGAGATCGATCAAGAAAACCACCGGTGGTGTATGTCGCGCTAACGGCTCTTAAATCGGATGCAGACTAATCATGAACTTGTGCTAAATCCTGGCCTTACAATGAAAATAAGGGCGCGGAAGGTTTGAGGTAGAGAAACAGTCCACATAGATGTGGTTCACTTAACAGAACACCTGGTTACGCAAATAGTCAGCAAATTCAGCTTACATATTCCATCTTTTTGTGCATTTGAGGGTCTTACCGGCATCTACTATCAGCGCATAGCCGTTACCCTGAAACCCGTGAAATAGTAGTCCCTACCCTTAATTGTATTGAATGCTTTCAGGCAAAAGGGTCCAGAAGAAGTCCCAACCAGCATCACCATAAGTGCTGAAGTTACCGCTGATACATGAGGAGATTTGGTTAACAATAATCCAGCTTCTCAAATTTGGTGTGTTCTACCGCAATGCGGGCACTTGATTTGTGGCTCTTTGAAGTTGGGTGGTACTCGCAACTTGGCACCGCAGTCACAGGTAATGGTGTTATAGTTACTCAGCCGCCACATTACATCTGAGGTCTCACGAGCCCGCTGTATCTCGTTTGGTTCACCCGCTTCTCCCTCCAGTTTCGTTGTTGTTATTGGGACTGTTTCGGCGGCAAGGCTGGTGGCAGGTATAACCCCCTCCCCGCGGTGCGCCTTGCGGTAAGCCTGGTCATAATCGTTAAAAGAGGCGCCAGCCATGGCACGCAGGATGCGTATCCTTTCTGATATGGGGGGGTGAGTGCTGGAGAGATCACTGGCTTTCATGCCTTTCTTGCGGAAAGGATTGATGATATACATAGGGGCTGTGGCCTTATTGGCTGATTTTAACTGCCCGGTCGAGGTACCCAGCTTTTCCAGAGCTGAGGCCAGTCCTTCAGGGTATCTAGTGTAGAGGGCTGCCGAAGCATCTGCCAGGTACTCTCTCTTCCGAGAGATGGCAAAGTAAATGAGCTGCGCCACAATCGGCGCCAGTATCATAAATACGAGTGCCACGACCAGAATTATTAACTGAGCCCCCCCACCTCCTCCTGATGAGGAACTTCTTCTTGACCCGGCGCCGCCAAAAATTAAGAAACGTGACCCATACCAGGCTAGGAGCACGATAGTGCCGAGCAGGATGCTACACATCGCCATGAGTAGCACATCCCGGTTCTTGATGTGGGATATCTCGTGGCCAATGACCCCCTGCAATTCATCGCGGTTTAGTTTTTGAAGCAGGCCTGAGGTAATAGCTACGGATGCCCGATTGGGGTCACGACCAGTGGCGAAGGCATTTAGTGCCGGGTCATCAATGATGTATATGTCGGGCATTTTCTCCAGACCGGAGGCGATCTTCATTTCCTCAACCACATTGTACAGACGGGGGTGGTCATCACGCTTAATTTTCTTCGCCCTCGACATGCTAAGCAGGATACTATCGCCCTGGAAGTAACCGATTAAACTCAAGATTACCCACACTAATAGGGCAATGACCAGGCCCGCAATAGCGCTATCAAAGAAGTACAGGCCCAGGAAATAGCCGATAAGGATCAGTAATGCTCCCATGCCTATTGTCAGCACTACCGACCTTATTTGATTAGACCTAATCTGTTCCCACACAGCTGAAGTGTCTTCTTACTAAGTGAAACTAACCTTGGGCGCTTCTCTTTCGGCGGCTACAGTAACCTCGAAGAATTCACTGGCCTTAAACCCGGTCATGCTGGCTACAATGTTAGATGGAACCATCTGCGTCTGGTTGTTATATCTCAGGACTGAATCATTGTAAAACTGGCGAGAAAAGCTTATCTTATTCTCGGTTGAGGTAAGCTCCTCCTGGAGTGCCAGAAAGTTTTGATTGGCTTTAAGGTCGGGGTAGCGTTCCACTACAGCAAGTAAACGGGATAGTGCCGAGCTCAGCTCACCTTCGGCCTTGGCTCGCTCACTGGCTCCCGCAGACGAAACTTGCTGGGCAAGATTACGGGCTTTGGTTACTGCCTCCAGGGTTTCCCGCTCGTGTTTCATATAGCCCTTGACAGTTTCCATCAGGTTGGGAATGAGGTCATAGCGTCGTTTTAACTGAACGTCAATCTGTGCCCAGGAGTTCTTTACTTGATTACGCAGCCTGACCAGGCCGTTGTACAGAACTAGGAATATGATAAGAAGAACCACAACAACACCGATAATGACATAACCTGCTACCATATTAAACCTCCTTAGCTAATATTCTCCGGGTGTTATTTAATCGCCATTGCTGCCTTACTGTGGGGCTTCAAATACTTTTTCTAAGAAACTGATAACCTGTTCCTTGGAATCATGTTTTGGCGGATGTTCCCCAGCCAGACGTCTTATCAGTTGAGTAACCTCACCCCCGTCAAACCACAATCCATGTTCATCACGGCATATGTCGATGAGGATTTCAGGCTGTCCGCCTATGGCTGTTTTTTTCATCTTATGGCCACAGACGGGGCAATTCCGTCGCTTTTCTGATGAAATAGCTTCCTGAGAGTTGAGGATGCCATCAAGGAACACCTTTGTCTCTTCAAGACCCTGCGACTCAAGCAAAAGCTCAAGCTCTCCAGAGTCAAACCACACCCCCTTACAACTATTACAATAATCGAGCTCAATATTTTGATACTCAACGACTATCATATCGTATTTACAAACAGGGCATATCATTGCTTTCAGACCTCATCAGGTGATTTTAATAGTGTAGATGCTCGAGGAAGGCATGTCAAGGTTGTTGTATAAGCTTTAGATAATACCAATGAGGTAAATTACGAAGCCGACAACGGAGAATGATAACTAACTCGTTGGGTATTTATCTAAGGCAACGTAATTTTGTACTATTGCACAGTAAGCCAAACTGTCTGGTTAGCTTCCTCAAACCCCGTGGGGATAGACAGGCAATTGCTAAGCCTATCAGGAATGCATTGAGAATTAACTCTTTGCCCTTCGGCGTCTTCTGAGCCAGATTACCAAAGGTGGCACCCAGGCCCAGCAGAAAATGCCAAGCCAGATGAGCACAGTGGCTAGACCTCTGCCAAATGTTGTCAGCCCACGCACTGCCGATTTTAAAGCAGCGGAAGCGCTCCAGGGTTCAGCCAATCCCTCTGTTTCCTCTAAGGTTACTTCAATAAGTGCCGTCTCTGAGGTGCGCTCTAGATATTGCATGCGGCCTTCAATTTGCTCAATTTGCCCTCTCACATTGGAAAGCTCTTTCTGCACCTTCAACATTTCCTCTACATTCTCGGCCTTCTCCAACAAGGCTAGATACTGGGCTTCGGTCGCTAGAAGGTTGCTTAGCTGAGCTTCCAGGTCAACATATTCCTCAGTTACATCCGTTGCCGTGGTAGTCTCGTAGGGCACGGCTATAGCCAACTGGCGAAGTCTGGCAAAAGCCTCGTCAAATTTTTCAGAAGGAACGCGGATGGTAATGTGACCCGAAACCCCTCGTTCATATTCATGTTTATATGAGGAAACTACATAGCCGTTGAACTCATCAGCCATCTCGGCAACTTTATCCATAGTCTCGGCTATATCTTCCACCTCCAAAGTTATGGAGCCTGTTTTTACGATTTTGCGGTCTTGCGTTGGCTCTTCATTATCGCTTGGACTTGGATATTGCCCTCCATCACCGGGTACACTAGGTGCTTCTGATGGCGAAGCACCACAGCCACTGATTAGCACTAATCCCAGAATTAGCAGTATTGGAATTGAAACTCTGAGTAGGTTATTCATTTTTGCCTCACTGATTATTGCCTTTATTCCAGCAACCTCCTCAGAAGCAGTTTGGTAATATTATAACATAGTAGGCTGAAATCTTGAGGGTTGAGGGAGGCTTTAGACAATCTCTATCTCTATATCATCCACGCTCTTTACCACTTTTCTCAAATCAACCAGGGCTATAGTGCGCTCAGAAATATAATGTCTATAAGCAGAGGAGGTGAATATAGTAAGGCACCTTCTGCCATACATTGTGGGTGGGGCATCTGGCTGGTGAGACCTTATCAAGACATTTTTGCCCAAGCGGGACATGATTTCCTCGAACCAACCTCGCCCGAATTGAGGTCTCCCGGTATAGGGATCGATTCCCAGAAACTCCCCTTCACTTTCCTGCCAATCCCCCCAGGTTATTTGATGCCATTCAGTGCTACCTGGCTTTATCCTATTTATATCCTCTAAACCTGACACATCGGGGAGTGCTCCATGCAGAGCAATGATTCCATTTGGCGTGGACGCTGCCAGCGGCAACTTGGAAAGGACCTCACTATATCGCTGGCGAAGTTCGGCATCCAGTCCTTCCCAGAAATCGGCAGGGTGGAAGCTGACTACAGCATGGCCTTCGTGATTTCCCATAAGCAGATAAAGAGAGTCGGGGTGCTCAATTTTTTGCCCAAGCAAAAAGTTAATGTTTTCCAGGGAAGCTGGCCCTCGATCAACATAGTCCCCCAGAAAAACTAGCTTATTCTCCGACTTGAGATACCTGTGGATAATTTTCTCCGTGGCTTCGAGGTCACCATGGGTATCACCAACGAAAACGACTCTGCCTGACTCCAACTGTATTAACTTCGCTTCCGAGGCAAACCTCTTCTCCGCCTCGTTGAGCAAATCTTTTATCTCTTCTCTGGTCACAGGATAAAGCTTTCCTTCACGGAACTGTACATCCCACAGCATAGATGTTTTTCGTGATAAAAATCAACACCTGCTCTGGAAAGCCCCGCACATAATTGTTTTTGCTTGAGTACCTTTGATATGATGCGGGTATGAAAGCGGGCTTGGTCTATGACCCAATCTATTTGGAACACGATACCGGTGACCACGTGGAGAACTCTCGGAGGCTGGTAACTGCGTTGTCTTATTTGAAAGAAACTGGAATTAAGGAGAAACTCACCTGTCTGCCTCCGCGCCCCGCCTTGCTAGAAGAACTGGAGATGATACATGCGCCGGAGTACATCTCTTACGTAAAGAGCAAAGCGGAAAAGGGTGGTGGTTGGCTTGACCCTGATACCGTAATGTCTCCGAAATCTTATGAAGCAGCCTTATATGCTGCCGGGGGGCTCTTGGTGGCTGTAGAAGCGGTGATGAAGGGGGAAGTGGATAACGCCTTTGCTCTGGTTAGACCACCAGGGCACCATGCCATTTATGATCGAGCAATGGGCTTCTGCATTTTTAATAATATGGCAATCGCTGCTAAATTTGCCTTAAGCAAGTTCAATCTCAAACGTGTTCTTATCGCTGATTTTGATGTTCATCATGGCAATGGGACGCAGGATGCTTTTTATGCCGACCCCGAAGTCCTTTACTTCTCCACCCACCAGTATCCCTTTTATCCCGGGACAGGATGGATGGATGAAACTGGAACAGGTGAAGGAGAAGGAACTACGGTTAACTTTCCCATGGCCGCCGGCTGGAGCGATGAGGAGTACTTGAGAGCTTTCAACGAGGTCTTGGTTCCAGTGGCCCGGAGATTTCAGCCGCAGCTCATCCTGGTTTCTGCTGGCTTTGATGCTCATTGGGCTGACCACCTGGCTATGATGCAGGTAAGTGTTAAAGCTTTTGCTCAAATGGTAATGATATTGGAAGAACTGGCCGCCGAACTGTGCCAGGGGCGTCTCGTCTTTACTCTGGAAGGTGGTTATAACCTTCAGGTAGTCGCTTCTTCCATAAAAGCTGTCTTTGATGTACTTCTGGGTAATTCAGAGATAGATGACCCATTGGGCGAAGCAGAAGTGAGGAAGCCCGAGGGATTTGACGAGCATATTGAGGCAATAAAAGAAATACACCATATTCGTTGACAGCTCTCAGAATACAACTATTATGCAGTTCTCTTAGTGAAAGGCAGGAGTGCCCTCCACTCCTGCCTTTCCCACACCACGAGAAGCTGGCTGGAGATGCAGACAGAGCTGTAGGTGCCGATGATAACGCCGAGGAGCAACACCAGGACGAAATAGTGTATGGTAGCTCCGCCAAAAAGGAACAGGGCTAAGAGCACAAAAAGGGTGGTCAGGGCAGTGTTTAAACATCTCCCCAGCGTTTCTATGAGGCTATCGTTTACAATCTCAGCAAAGTCGGGTCTGATGTGCCTCGATACATTTTCCCGAATGCGGTCAAAGACAACCACAGTATTATTGATGCTGTAACCTACGACTGCAAGCAGCCCGGTGATAAACAGGGCATCAATCGCCACCCCAGCAAGCCAACCCAGGATGGAGAAGATGCCCACTATTATGAACACATCGTGGATAAGAGCAATGACGGCGCAGGTGCCCCAGCGAAAGGGACTGGGCATGCGACGAAACGCCCAGACAATGTAGAGCATCATAGCCACAGCAGCAATTATTACGGCGATTACGGCATTGCGCGCTGTTTCCGCCGCCACTGTTCCCGAGACAAAATAGAAATCGGTTCTTTCAACCTGGGAATCCAATTCTGTTCCGAGTTTATCTGCCAGTTCCTCTGCCTCATCCGAGGTTATTTCCCCGGTGTAGATGATGAAATTACCCTCCCCAGCGTCTTGAATGCGTGCCTCGTCGTATCCCAGCTCAGCCATCTCCTGCCGCAACTGGCTTTGCTCGACTGCCGGGCTAAATTGAAGAATCATAGAAGTGCCACCGGTAAAATCGATTCCAAGCTGCAGTGGGGCTCCGAGTTGTATTTGGGAGATGACCAAGGAAATTATTCCTATAACTACGAGTATCCACGAGATAAGGAAAAACCATCGCTTCTTACCGACAAAGTCTATCATTTCAGGTTTCTCACTTCGTTTGGACTGGCGTTACTCCATAGGCTGCCAGATTGCTGACCGCCCGGCTGCCTATAATCAAGCGGAGGAAGGTTCTGGTAACCGTGATGGCAGTAAACATGGATAAAGCAACACCGATAAACAGGGTCAGGGCAAAGCCTCTGACCATAAGAGCACCAAGCTCGCCGCCAAGCCAGAAAAGGACGAGGCAAGCGATAAAGGTGGTGATGTTGCTATCTCTGATAGCGGTCCAGGCGCGGTTGAACCCGGCCTCAACGGCAGCCGCCAGACTGCGGCCGCCCCGTAATTCTTCCTTGGTGCGCTCAAAGATAAGGACGTTGGCATCTACAGCCATGCCCAGCGATAGGATGAAGCCAGCGACACCGGGTAAAGTGAGGGTTATAGGAACAAGCTTGAAAATGCCTAAAAGCACCACCCCATAAATCCCTAAACTGAGGCAAGCTACCAGGCCGGGGAGGCGATAGTAAACAAGCATGAATACCAGTAATAGCACTATTCCAATCCCTGCCGCCATTATGCTTTTCCTGATAGAATCCTGCCCCAAGGTAGCATTCACAGTTCGCTCATAGAGCGGAACACTGGGTTCAAATTCTCCCTCTGCCCACCTCCCCAGTGGAACGTCGATCCGTCCAGCGTTGAGCACGTGTGATAGCTCTTGAGCATCAACAAGGCTCAGCCCTGTAATTTGCCCCTTGTCTTCTATCACCGCCTCGACTTTCGGAGCGATGATGTCACCATCTTCGCCTCGAAGCGGCTCATCACCCAGAAAGATAGCGAGTGGTTTTCCGAGAAGGCGGGTGCTTATTTGTGTGAAAAGTTTCGCTCCCGTTTCGTCCATCTCAAACAGTAATAATACTCGGTTAGTTGTTGGGTGCAGGGTGACCTCGGTGTTTTCCTTAAAATATCTACTGCTGAGAACCAGCTCTTTTTCCTCGCCATTGACTGTGACTGTCCCAGTAGCAGGAATCCAATTCCCCTCTGCATCCTGTTCCCGGAATTCTAGTACGGTAAAGAGTCCCACCATCTCCTTGGCCTTCTCGATGTCAGCAATGCCAGGTATTTGGATGACAATGTTATATTCCCCCCCTTGTTGCTGTATTTGGACGGTGGACTCGGTTATGCCCAGAGCATTAATACGCCTTTCTATAACCCCCTTCACACCCTCCATAATTTCATCTCTGTTCTCAGGCTCGATATCGCTGACATCAGCCTGGTAAACCAGGTAGCTGCCGCCGGCAAGGTCAAGCCCCAGCCTTAGTCCTTCCCTGCCGAAAACATTCCTATCCAGCGGGACTATGGACCATAAGGCGAAGCCGAACAGAGCAAGGATGAAAATTAATAAATAAACGTTTCCCCTTCTCAATTTAGTCTACCTTTGTGTTAGATATTGTTTTTACTTCAGAATTCTGGGAATTTTGGGAAACTCTTGTTTGCTGCTTGCTCACAGATGACAGTTCCCTTCGAACCAAGGTTAATGCTTCTTCTTTGGTGCTTAACTCACCGCTGGCATGAGCCTCGTTGACCATGGCGAGGAGTTTGCCAATCAATGGTCCTGGTGCTAAGCCAAAGGTGTTCATTAAGTCATGGCCATCAATGAGTTTCACCGGCAAGATTTTGGCTTGCTGCTTGTCGTGCTCTGCCAGTATGTAGTTTATTAATTGGCAATGTTTTTCCCAATCCTCCATAGATATCAGGGGTCCACGGCTGGCCAGACAATCGGCTAAAGCCAGAAGGAGTATATCAATGCCGACCTCGCCGGTATCTCGAAAGTAGCGATAAATTGCCCGTTGGGTAGGAAATTCCTCATTTGCCATCTGAACTGGGCGAAGGTGATGGTAGACAAGGCTTTCCACCAGTCTTATTTCCCGATTGCTAAATCGCAGTCGTTCCAAAATGTTCGCAGTCATAGCTGCTCCTTGCTTGGTATGCCCTAAAAACCTGGCTCTACCTGTATCATCAATAGACTTTGTCATTGGTTTCGCAATATCATGGAATAGCCCAGCTAACTTGAGTAGAACCTTATGGTTACTTCCGCTGGAAACTTCCTGGGACAGGTGCCTGTCTATCATGTCAGACCAGGGAGCAGTAGACAGCATAGCGTCGTTGCTGTACTCCCATTCACTTTCTCTAATGAGGAATTCTATGGCAGCTACGGTCTGTAAAGAATGGTCGAAGACATCCCAGAAGTGCACTGTTGGTTGTTCCACCCCCTTGCAATCTGCTAGCTCGGGGATTAGGGCGAGAAGTAGGCCAAGTGTATCTAAGTATCTCAGGTAGTAAGCAGCCCGGGGCGGAGCAAGCAAACGAAGTAATTCTTCTCTGACTCTCTCTCCCGGGACTTCAGTGATAGCCTGAGAATAGCGGCGAATTAAAGATTCTGTGTCTGGCTCTATGGTGAAGTCGAGTTCGGCAGCCAACCTCACTGCCCGCAAGAGTCTTGCGGCATCGGCTTCAAATATTTGCTCGCTTACCCCCCGCACTATTTTATCCCTCAAATCCTCTTTACCGGAAAAGGGGTCGATAAGCTTCAAGCGGGATTGCTTTTCAGTCAAAAGCCTTGCCGATTTTCGGGGACTCGTAGTGGTGGCCGTGCTGGCGGCGACAAATTGGCTGAGTTCCAGAGCCATGGCATTGATGGTAAAATCGCGGCGGGCAAGGTCAGATTCGATGTCTCCGGTAAAAGGGGAGAAATCAAAATGCCACTCTGCACCACGCGATTCTTGGTTCTGTGAAGTCCCTCTTGTCTGCTCGTCTTCAAGCACCACTACTCTAGCTACGTCGTTGACATCATCCAGGAGCACAAATTTGCCTCCTATTTCTCCAGCTACTTCCCGAGCTATGGTTAGGGCGGCGCCGCTTACGGCAATATCTATGTCATTGGTCTCTCTTTCCAAGAGCCAATCACGGATGAAGCCACCAACGATATAGCCTTGCTTTTTCTGGATATCTAACAGGTGGGATATCTTAGCCAGGGTGGCAGGTAAATTGCCGCTTTTTATGGAGGACATGACAGCGCATTATAGTTTGTGGCAGCAGGAATTGTAAAGGTCTATTGACTTTCATGAAACAGTGTTATTTTTGCTTATAAATTGGAGTACATTTCATCAGGATAACATCTGCCAGGGAGGGAAAAGGTCGGGCTAATTTATCTAATATCTTCAGAATAGCATAGGAAACAGAATGGGGAAGTTTGGAAAGAAAACTACCCCACAGGGGGAGTCCAAAAAGGAGGGATATTCCCTTTATTTTCTTAATTTCAAAATGCTGCTTCACCAAGCTGCTTAGGAATGGGTAATCAAATTTATATGTGTGGTCTGGTGGTGGCTCCCAGGGTTTCCTTTCTTTAGCCAGGGATGGGGAAAGGAACTTTGTTACTGGATATAGCTTCTTCCCCAAACGGAAGCCTAGACTATCAAAGTTAGCTATAGAGATTATCATCTCTCCTCCAGGTTCAAGCACCCGGGCTATCTCCTCCATTGTTTTGCTGGGGGAGAAAAAATGGTCTAATGCACCCTTACACATAACTTTGCCAAACGAGTGTGGCTTAAAAGGTAAATTCTCCCCTATTCCCTGTGCTAAAACTATTTGGGCATTGCTTTCACTGAGATACTCTTTAGCTCGGGCTATCATTACATGGGAGGGTTCAAGCCCGATAACCTTCGCTCCCTTTTCCCATAGTCGTGCACCATCAATAGCCTTGCCGCAGCCTACGTCCAGTATTAGCTCACCATGGCTGGGGTCTACTTCTTCCAGCGTTAGATGGAGCATTTGCTGGAATAAGAATTCCAGGTTAGGGTAGACTATGGGGGGCACTACGTCGTCGTCACTCCATGCTAGGTCGATTTTTTCCGTATTGCGATTTTGTATCATGATTCAATTCGAAATTCTTATTTTGTGGTTATCAAGTTTGCACAGAGTCGCAGTTTTTGCGGCTGGCTTTATTTAGTCTCCTGCCAGCAGGAATATTGGTTAAGTTTATAAATAGCTTTAGCTGCACGTTCCATGGAACAAAAGACTGGGATGGAAGCGGCAAGGAGCTTTTGCTCTATCTGCAATCGTTCTGTCTCAGCGGAGCCAGGCGGTAAAACGACTATTATGGGCTTATTTTGTCTGCTTCCAAGCTCTATAAAGAATTCATTTATTTCTTCCAGTCCTTTCCTGGAGTAAATTGGTAAGAGGATGTCCATATCCTCTTGAATTAAGACGATGTCGATAACGGCATCCCTTGCTACTAAATCTATGGCTTGAAATACAGTTGCTAAGCCTCGGAATTGCGCCTGGCTTACATCTACCGGATTACGTAAGATACTACCTACTTCTCCCAGGAGCTCGCTCAGTTCTTGCTTTGTCTCAAGGGAGAGAGGTGGGATCTTGAGACCATTCTCCATGCAGGCATCGCCAGCGGCTACCGAGTTGCCGCCGCCCCCATCAGCCAGACCGCCAATAATGGCTGCGCGGGTACCTTGCCAGTGTCTAAGCTGTTGAAAGATAAGCAGGGTGTCGGTCAATTCCTCTAAACTATGCACTTCTATAGCGCCAGCTTGCTTCAACATTGCTGACCAGATGGCTGATGAACTGGCTAAAGAGCCAGTGTGGGACATGGCAGCCTGAGCACCAGCCTCTGTTCTCCCTCCTTTCCAGACAACTAAAGGCTTGACCTTGGCTACTTCTTTCATAGTGTTGAAAAGACGAGCTCCGTCTCTTGTTCCCTCAAGGTAGGCACCAATGACCTTGGTTTTGGGGTCAGCAGCCAGGTATTGCAAAAAATCGCTGGCATCCAAATCAATGCCGTTGCCAAAGCTGACTCCTTTGCTGTAGTTGATATGGCGGGCTATCCCGGTTGTCACTAGTTTGGTAGCGATGCCGCCACTCTGGGATACGAAGCCCACGGAACCGCTTTCACCGAGTGTCCCCATGAGGAACGGGATTTTGTGTTCCGGGCAATATACACCTATGCAATTTGGGCCGATGATGCGCACGTTTCCCTTTCGTGCTTTCTCGAGCATTTGTTCCTCTAGCTTGTGCCCCTGTTGCGCATCCATCTCACTGAATCCAGCGGTGAAGAATTGGACAGCTTTGACATGTTTGGCCACGCAATCATCGAGGAGCTCCAACACAGATTGTCGAGGAATGGCTACAATAACGTAATCTACTTCTCCAGGGACTAGCCTGAGGTTAGGGAAAATCTCGAGGTCGGCGATGCGGCCGCCGCTGGAACCAACGGGATAAATGATTCCCGGAAAACCAGCGGAACTCAAGGCCCAGACCCATAAAGAGCCGGCTTTTATCGAGGCAGCCGAGGCCCCGACGACGGCAACAGATTTGGGGTAAAAGATAGGCTCAAATTCCTTAAGCTTTTCCTTAAACAAAATTAAGCCTCGGAAACCTCAATATGTCTGGTGAAATCCAAAGTTAGCAAACTTTTGGTTATCGG
>Ga0315547_1001844_pt1 | contig 15727 bp, 19 predicted proteins | sample SalMarSW160240MG_2_FD_202542 | JGI IMG/M metagenome (GOLD analysis project Ga0315547, IMG submission 202542) | Salt marsh sediment microbial communities from the Plum Island Ecosystem LTER, Massachusetts, United States - Salt Marsh Sediment SW1601-240 ... | reverse complement strand
TGCCGGTTTTCCATGACCAGGCGCTGTTTCTCCAGTCCCTGGCTGATGACCGACAGCAGGTTCTCCGGGTCCAGCGGTTTCTCCAGGTAGGCGAAGGCGCCGCGATTCAGCGATTCCACGGCGTTCTGTACCGAGGAATGGCCGGTCAGCATTATGGCGATGATGTCCGCGTGGATTTCGATGATACTGGAGAGCAACTCGGTGCCGTTGGCATCGGGCAGACTGATATCAAGGATAGCGGCATTGTAGAAACGCTCTTTCAGCCGGGATATCGCCTCGCCGGCGGAAGGAGCGGTTCCTACCTCGTAGCCCTTGCTTCCCAGAATTCGACTGATGATTTTCAGGAAATCGAGGTCATCATCGACTACCAGTACGCTTTCGTTAGCCTTCATCGCCTCTCCTGGAACGGCGTGACTTTTTGCCGATTTTCATCACGATATCGGCAGCTACGGAAGGGTCGAACGGTTTGTAAAGGCAGGTAATAGCCGAGGCTTCCTGGGCCTTGTCCAGGGCGTCTTTAACTTCGTTGCGGAATCCGGTCATCATGACCGTGAGGATTTCCGGGTTGATTTCTTTAAGACGCAGGAGGGTCTCCAGGCCGTCTATGTTGGGCAGCTTGACATCGATAAATGCCATCTGGAGGTCTTTTTCCCGGGCGATGACAACCGCCTCTTCGCCGCTGCCCGCCGTCAATACTTCGTGTCCCTGCTGTTTCAGTACCTGTGTCAGGGTCTCGCAGATATCGGCGTCGTCATCGATGATGAGAATCGGCTGGCTGCTGGCGGCCTCGTTAATCAGCTCTATCAGATGGTCTATTCTTATCGGCTTGTGGATGATGCGGTGAGCACCTTCGTCTTTGGCTACCTTAATCAGGTCTTCGTCGGTATAGGCCGTCATCAGGATTATCGAGGCTCCGGGTTGCATCTCCTTTATTTTCCGGAAAGCCTCCACGCCGTTCATCTCGGGCATGACGATGTCCATCAGCGTAACGTCAAAGTTCTGGTCTTTAAACTTATCTACGGCGGATGCCCCGTTGTCCGCTGTTTCCACGCTAAAACCCCGCCGCTTTAAAATCATGGCAAATGTCTCCAGTAAGTCCTCGTTATCATCGACTACGAGAATCGTCGGTTCATCATTCATTTCAGCTCTATCTCCTTTTCTCTAACGGTAGCTTCACGGTAAAGGTTGTGCCCTGGCCTGTCTGGCTGGCGATTTCTATTTTGCCTCCGTTTTGCTCGACAAGCCGCTTCGTAATGGCCAGACCGAGGCCGATGCCCTTCGGTTTGGTGGTAAAGAGCGGCTCAAATATCTTGTCCAGGTTATCTTCCGGTATGCCGCAGCCGTTATCCTGGAACTTTATCCAGACGAAGCCGTCATCCTCCGCACCGGTGTCTATGTCCAGTTGTCCGTCTTTCGCGTTCATGGCCTGTATGGCATTGGAAATGATATTGGCGAAAACACGGCTTATCTGCTCGGCATCGGTCCTGACATGCATGGGATGGCCATTGATATTAGAATTGACGGTGACCTGTTCCGGTACGGTTATCCATGACAGGCTTTCGTTAATTAAAGTGTTAAGGTCGACCCTGTCCGGCGATGGAGGCGTGATACGGGTGAAGTCCAGCAGGTCGGTGACTATTTTATTGGCGATATCAACCTGTTTATCCAGGACTTTCAGGGTATTGGCTGCCTCTTCATCGCTTTTATCAGAAACAGTCATATTGAGCAGGTAGGCGCAGTTCCTCATCACGTTAAGGGGATTGCGCAGTTCGTGGCCGACGCCCGAGGCCAGCTCGCCGACGGCGGCCAGTCTCTCGGAACGGATGAGCTTTTCCTGTACCTGCTCCAGGTCTTTCGTCCTGATGTCAACCTCGTCTTCCAGCTGTTCATAGTAGCCCTGGAGAGACTGCTCCAGTTCCACCTGCCGGATGGCGCCGCCGATTCTCTCGACGAGGGTCTTGGTCAGGTGATTTCTCTTCTTTAAGTAAGGGTTATCGCGGGACGAGTATATCTCCACAAGTCCCAGTGCTTCCCCGCCCACTACCAGGTTCTCCGATATCTTGCTCGGGGATTTATGGAAATCGGGGCTCTTGAAGACCTGGTCGTGAAAGGTTATTCTAACGTTGGTGTCTTCGGGGGACTGCATAGCCTGTGGAATGAGGCCAACCACCTTCGGCAGGAACTCGTCTACGGAACCGCTCTCTTCAGCCGCCTTGCCGATATCGTAGAGGCATTTCATCTCTTTCATTCTCTGGTAGTGCTGCTGTTCGCTTTTCTGCAGCATGGCGACTGCGGCGCCGACGGCGCTGAGGATGATGACGAAGGCTGTAGGTTTGAACAGGGCATTGGGGTAAGTGTCTATCAGTATGGCATGGGGTAACAGGATTAACATGGCGATAAGGGCTGCCAGTATGGCCGGTATCACGCCGAGTATGTAGGCGGTGTACACCACCGGAGCGAAGAATACCAGGCCCAGGAAGTCAATCCCGTAGAAATTGTGAAGGCTGTTGAGGGAACTCTCCAGAGATGTCCAGCCGAAAAGGCCTCCGATTACGGGCAGATAGTAAATGATGGAACAAAGCACCATAATGGCTATGATGTACCGCAGGTGTACATTTGCCCACCAGCATTTCTTATTACGTTTGTAACTCATCTTCGGCCTCCCTAACTATCTATAGGGCACGGTCGCTTCTTCCGACATGGCTTCATTAATTGCAGCAGCTATCGCGGGCAATTGTATACAGTTGCCCTGTAATTTCAGGCTACTACTGCGGTGCCATGGGAGGCAACCATGATAACCCCCTATTTTATCGGGGTATTCCCCCAGTCCCATCGGCAGGAATCCCCAGACTGCACGGTATACCTTTTTTAGCTTCTCTGCCATTCCTTTATTATTCCCTTTATCTCATTTAAATCATCGATTAGTTCTTCGGCCGTAACGTCGGGCAGGGATTTGATAAGGTTGGCCAGAGGATTCTCCTCCTCCTCGTCGTCACTGAAAAGATTGTTAATGGAATCGCTGTCGATATCCGCTACCTTTGCTTCCTTTTCACCCTCCGGCGGGGCGGCGCTTCCCGTACTTACTTCGACTACCTTAATTTCCTCCCCCTCTTCTTCGGGCACACCTGCCTCTGCCTTAAAATCATCCACTTCGGCCAGTTTGTCTTCCGGCTCGATGGTTAACTCATCCAGTGGTCCATGGGGCCCGGCCGGAGTACCTTCACCCTCCTCAGGGGTAGCGCTTTCACCGGAGGGTCCCTGTAATTCCTGTGCCGTTTCCTCAGGGTTCTTGGTTCTGCCGTTTATCTTTTCTTCCATCTCGACGATTGGCTCGGCAGTGGTGCCCTCTACCTCAGCACTGTCTTTTCCAGGCTTTTCTTTGGATTTGCCTATCCTAAAACCTTTTAAACGCATTTGTGACCTCCTTGAAAGCAGGCTACGGTAAGCCTGCCATGAACTCCTTCATGTTTTTTAACGGAAATATCCATCGCGGTATGCCTTGGATAATATTGCATAGACATCGTAAAAATCTGTTTTCCCCTGCTCGGTAATACGCTTCAGGACATCGGACCTTTGCTTTAATAACTTGTATATCTGCCTTCTTTTTTCTTCCGGGAGGCCGCGCCTGGGGGCGATTTTATTCTCCAGCAGGTATGAGTTATGGAAACCCCGGAACAGGAACGAGTCGTCCAGCGGGTTCCATTTGAAAGTCTCGATGAAGGAAAAAGAGTCGGCCACCGAATCATAGCTGACGATTTCATTGACGCTGGTTATTTTCCGGGCCAGGCCGCCGTTGGCCAGCCGGACCTGCTGGCAGATAACGACGACGTTAAGGTTGTCCACGTATGTCTTGGGTACGCTGATGGGGACGCCGGTAACACGCTGGATGAGCTTGGATACAGAGGCGGCGTGGAAGGTGCTCATAGTTGCATGACCGGTTTGCATGGCCTGGAAGGCGATAGCGCCTTCGGCACCACGAATCTCACCGACAATGATAAGGTTGGGCCTCTGCCGCAGGGCAGCCTTGAGAAGGTCGAACATGGATACCTCGGAGGAGTCGCCCCCTTTATCGGAACCGCGGGTAACCCCGCGAATCCAGTTATGGTGAGGCACCTGGACTTCCGGGGTATCTTCGATGCTTACTATCTTGGCATCGGGGGGAATAAAGGTAGTGAGAGCGTTCAGCAGGGTAGTTTTGCCGGAGGCCGTTTCTCCGGATACCCAGACATTCATACCTTCTTGAAGTATGATGGAGAGATAGGCGGCCATATCGAAGCTCAGCATGCCGAACTGGATAAGCTCCAGTATGCTCAGCGGTGTGTCGCTGAACTTCCTGATGGTAAAGTTGCTGCCTCGCTTGGAAACATCGGTGCCGTAGACGATATTAATACGGGAGCCGTCGGGCAGCGTGGCATCGACAACCGGTTCACGGAAGGTAACCGGGTGCTTGATGCTCTCGGCCAGCTCGATGACGAATTTGTCCAGCGTTTCGTTGGTTTCGAATCCGATGCTGGCCCTGAGACCGCCGAAAATTTTGTGTTCCACGAAGATATTACCGAGACCGGAGCATGAAATATCTTCGATATTGGGGTCTAAAATCATGGGGTCCAGAACGCCCATGCCTTCCAGTTTGCGCCGCAGTAGATAGCGAAGGCTGGTGTACTGGAAATTGGTTATATGTATCTTTCCCTTGTCGCTTCCTTTGGATTTGGGGAAGAGAGATTTTTTCTCTTTCTTATTCTTATCGCTTTTGTTTTTATCCGGGGGTGGCTTGGGGACTTTATGGCTATCGATAGAGACTATTCTGTCGACAATTCCTATAATAATTTCGAGTCGTTTTGCGGAGTCGGCGACATCCTCCAGATCTTCGACATAGTCGGTAAGCTTCAACTCTATCTCATCGAGGGTGCTGTCCTGGGCGTCAATGAGACTTGGTTCCACGGCGATATAGTAGTCCCTGACGTCCTCGGGGTTGGCCAGGACATGAATGAATACTCCGTCGCCGACATTATAGAGAAGGTTAGGGTCTTTAGTGCCCTTCAAGGCCCGCGTCACTTTTTCATAATACTGCGGGATGCCAATCTTATCCTCCGGAAGCATGCGCAGGTACTGGAGGAGATGCGGGTTTTCCTTGCATACCTCCTGAAACTCAGGCGGGAGTTTCGCGAATATCGGGCACTTCTCCACGGCGGCCCCGCATTCCTGCCCGCATTCCCCGGGACAGGCTTTTATTTCAAATGGTAGACGAAGCATTTAATCTCCTATACTCTGGCCTTGGCGAGCGGGATTATCCGCATACCCAGCTTGGGTTCGATATCGAAACTGACTATATCTCCGGTCGGGCGCTCGGCGCCGCGTACCTTGAGTACCTCCATGAGTTTTATCATGCTGTCACCGACCTGCTCCAAGCGCATCCTGAAACGTGCGTCACATAGTGAGCGGGTCCGGGCAAGCATATCTTCCTCGAAAGCGTAGGAGTGCGCCACCACGATTATCGTTCTACCTTCATCACACAGGCCTTTACATCTGGAAAAGAAATCAATGATGGCTACCGGGTTACTGTGCGCCACGAGCAGCGTAATGGAGTCCACTATTATCAGCTTGAACTCCTGCGGCTGGCACGAAAAATGGTGGTTCAGGACATAAAACGGTTTCTGCCCGCCCTGCATGCTGCTGTGAAAGGTCAATGGGTAAATTCGCAGGTGGTCCGCCAGGAAATGGTCCAGTACGTTCATTGCCAGCGATTCCATTTGACTTATCAGGCTCTTGACGCTGTTTTCCGTGGTATAATAAGCTACCGAAATTTCGCCGGTAACCAGGGTGCCGTTGGCTAGATGCTGGCATAAGACACTTTTGCCGGCATCAGAGTGGCCTTCGATAAGGCACAGAGAACCGAGCGGAATACCGCCACCCAGCTTCTCATCGACTTCCGGTACGCCGGTGACTATGAACTCCTTCTTTTTCTTTGCCATTATTCATTACCTCTCTCGTCTGGGGATTTTCAGTTTTTATGCTTGCTTGAAGAGTCGTCACTATCTTCCTCGGGATTGAGGTCAACACAAAACTCTTTGCTCTTGCCATCACCGTTCGGGAATACCAGTTTCAGTTTTACCGGTGCTTCTTTGGGCTTGTCTACTTCGATTATCTCTTCCTCGGCCAACTCTGTCTCGCTGCTGGCTTCGCTCCAGAACGGAATTGCCGGGTGGAGCGGGGCGTCACCTCCCGTCAGGATGCCGTGCAGTGACAGCATCGACTGGCTCCAGCTTTCGGCATTGTTAACGACTTTAGGACGCTCCGCCGTTATTTCCGAAAGGTGCATAATGACTTCTTTCAACTCGGAAGACAGGTGTCCGCTGATGCCGTAGACTTCCAGGAATGTGGGCAGCTGGTCGTAGCCTATTTCTTCCTTCGCCTTGGCAACCCAGTTTATCAGGTTGGCCATCATGTTAACCTTGGGAATGGCTGAGCTCACTTCGGAAGTAGTCTTATCATAGTCCACGGGTTGTTCCTCCTCTACAGACATCGCTGATTCAGGTGTTATAGATTCGTCTTGTTCATCGAGTTTGCCGGGTTCACCAAGCTCGTCGAGTTCACCAAGTTCGTCAGCCTCACCAAGCTCGTCAGCCTCACCGAATGCTTCGTCTTCGAGGGCATCTTCCGGGGCGAGCAGCGAGTCTTCAGGGGCTATGCCTCCATCCTGACCGGCCGTGCCATCGTCTTCGACCATCTCGGGTTCTTCTCCGAGAGGTTCCTCCACGTCAATCAGGTTATCATCTTCGGAGGGCATTTCTGACTCATCTTCGCCGGACTCATCTGATGTCGTTTCGGTCGGCGCATCCCGGGGTTCTGCAGTCGGGCTTTCCGGTGGTGGGGCAAAGCTGCCCTTCATGGTGATTTTCTGTTCACTTTCGGTGCCGAGAGCCGCCAGGATAGTGGAGAACTCCGTAGAAGGTAGCTCCATATTGAGCAGGTACTCCCGGACGCTGGCCAGTGACTGCTTCACCTCTCCCTTCAGCAACTTGATTTCATCTTGAATATTCTCAGCTTTATTATCTACTGTCATGATGTTTTACCCCCTTTCCGTATCAAGCTCTTCGCGAAGCCTTTCCCGGTCAAGGTCATTGGGAATTGGCGTTTGCGCTTCCATTATGTAAGTGCGAATATCTAAAAGTATCTCTTTCAATTCGTCCCTTACTTCCTGGAATTCGGCTTCGTCGTAGTCTATACTGGCTTCGGTACTGTTTTCTGTCTCTACGTTGGTTTTTGTCTCCATGTTTACCTCCTTACATTTGGGAAACGGATGTAAATAACGCGCTGGCTAATGCCGGCAGGATAAGAAGGCATAAGCCGGAAATAACCGCGGTAATTCCCAGGTTGTTTAATATTTTAAATTTACTGCCCCCCTCCGCCAGACTGGGTACGATAGCATTGGCTATCGTGAATATCAGTACCAGGGGCAACACCATCTGGTGCATGAGCTCCAGCCCGGAGAGATTAAAACTGGACATGGCACTCAGGGAGGGGGCCCCGGATAGCGTCGGCATTGTTTCCTGGGCTTGTGATATCATGCTGCCGAAACCCACGATAACCTCGGTAATAAAGACCAGTATCAAAACGACGGCCGCGTGCATGGTGATGCAGAGCCAGCGGAAAGGACCGGATATGGTCCTTCGCTTCGCCCTGAGCAGCGCAATCCTGTTGGCGAAGGATGCGGCATGCCGGCCAGCCTGTCCTGCCGAGCCGCCCACTTCGATGGCATCATAGAACATGCCCACGCTGCGGTGAGCCAGTTCGCTTCCGGTCTCGTCGATAAATACCTTCCAGGACAGCCTTGACTTGATACCGGCGGTGAGTCTCGTGTGCAGGTTCTTTACCGAGCTCCTCAGCACGTTGATGGCATCGAGGTCGAGGCGGCCCAGGGCGGAATTAACCGTCGTTCCCAGCGCGGTACAAACACCGCCCAGCGAGCGCAAGAATGTTCCCACTTCATCATCCCTCTTGTATACCTTTTTATCGTCACGTGTCATGATAAAGCCGACGGGGAAGACAATACCCGCGACGACAAGAAATGCCAGCCCCAGGTTTTGCCCGGTCAGTAAAAAGATAGCGCTGACACCTACGGCAATAGGCAGGACAGGTTTGAAGAGCTTGCTGGCGAGCTTTTGTTCTTTAGAGCCTGCCCAGCGCAAGACCATGGTCTCTTTTGGCGAGACCAGCCATATCAGCCAGACGCCGATGACAGTGGAGCTTACAGAGATAAATGCCATGGCTATGATGAGCGTTGTCTCGATCTTCCATATCATGGTGGAGACTATCCCGATGACCACCACCAGGACCGCCGAAAGGATGAGGGAGACATAGGCGTCGGTCCACATTTTCAGGACTTCCAGACTTCGTCCGTACTCGTTTTCGTAGTCCGCGGCCCGGGCATTGGCTTCTCTCGTGAGAAAATCGGCTTCGGGCTCACCGGAGATGAGAGAACTGGAAAAACGGAGAAGGAGTCCCTTAACAGCCTCTTCCTTGAGGGGTTCTCCCACGGCGCGGCAGGCCCGGGCATAATCGTATTTCAGCCGCTTGCGGGACAGCTCGACTCTCTTAAAATATTCGGCAGAGGTACATTGGAGCTCGGCGGAGCGCTCGAAGATCAGGTCGCGCGGCACACCGGCGGCGGCGACGGTGGACATGTAGGAGAGCTGGTAGAACATGTCGAAGCTCATCATCCGGTTGGTTTTGCTCTTGTTCGCACCTTTACCGTCGCTCTTAAATATTAATTGCTTCAGTTTTTCCAGCATGTCTCTGCTCTTAAATATCAATTGTTTCAGCTTTTCCAGCATATCCCTTTCCTCTGTTATCCCTCTATCCTGGTCTGGTCAACTTCGGCCAGGGTATTGTCATCTATCATTATCTGCATGTATCCCGGCCCGTCCTGCGGCCCCTGCTTGTCAACCTCGCCGTAATAGACAATCTCGAGGTAATCGCTGTCGTCGACCACTGTATAACCGGGAAAGTCGTAAGTGGCGCTTTTGGTCAGCCAGACCTCGCATTCATCTTTGGCCAGGTACGCATCGGCGACATTGGTGGCTATGGTCGCTCTCACCGCGCCGTCCGCCTTCCTGATAATTATGTCTATATCGAAATTAACATCATTGGGGGCTTTGGGGAATTTGGGGTCTCCCCAGGTGCGGCATCGATAATAGACCGTCCAGGTGGCCGCCGGTATCTCGCTGATACCGGTCAACGGAAACACGTGCCTGGACAGCCGGGATGGGTCATTTTCATCGTACATCGGCTTCCTGCCGGACTCATTACTGACAAATGCGTCCGTGGTTGCCATCATGGCGGGGCCGTCGGCCGGGGTCGCTTCTTCAAGCTGGAAATACTCGGTACTGGCAATGGTGGTATTCTCCGAGTGGGGATTCAGCAGCGTATAGCCCGGATTCCAGAAGGAAATGGAGTCGTAAACCCCGTTGGGAGTAGCTATGGTTATATCCCCTGTCGTGGCGTCACCGGGGAGCGGACTGAGACTCGCCAGTATTACCAGTTCTTCTTCGGGATTAAGTATGTCCGGCTCAAAGAATTCTACCGGCCCGTTCAGGCCGATTCTCGCTTTTTGCCACTCGTTATCACCGAGTACTCCGCCGGTATAGGGCAGCCATACCGTGTGATAGACGCCGCTGCCATCGTAGTAATTGACAATAAAGTCCCACTTATCGAAACTGGCCAGTTTGGTCTGGCCGCTATTCTCCACGGTTACCTTCAGGAGGTCCGCCCAGGAAAGGTGGGCAGAACGGACGGCATCCAGGTCGGTCCTGGTAATTTCGCCCTCTCTCAAGGCAATCTCCTCTACACTGAGGGCGGCAGAGTCCGCTGAGGTGAGGATTCCCTGGGACAATGTCATACCTCCTACTACTATCATGACTATACATATGATGGAGACGACAACCGTCGCCATATCATTCGCTCCTTTATATCTTTAACGGTAGTATTAATTTATGCCTCCTGTATTTAGCTCATTAAGGCGAGAAATAGGTCGAGGCGGTAACCCCGCTCGGAGTGGCCACGATAAACATGTTCGTCGTGCCGGCGCCCACCGATGGATTGAGCTGGGCCCTTATCTTTATCTGCTCCTGCGGGTTTAACACGTTCGGCTCGAACACTTCGGCCCCGCCGTCAAGCTGTATCCAGGCCACCTCCCATTCGTTATCGTCCAGCGTCGCTTCGGTGTAGGGGAGCCATTCCACGTGATAGGTCCCGGTACCGTCGTAGTACTGGACGATGATATCCCACTTTTCAAAATCAGCCAGCTTGGTCTGGCCGCTGTTTTCCAGGGTAACCTCAACGGTATTGGCCGAGGGCTGCTCGGCACTGAGGGGAGTAAGCTCCGTCCTCATTATCGTCTCATCCCTCTGCCCTATCTCCTCAAGGCCCGTTGTGCTGGTATCAACCGACGTCATGAATCCCTGGGACATTGTCATGCCGCCGAAGACTATCAGGGCGATACATATAATTGAGAAAATAGCCGTCTCCATAATTCACTCCGCTACATGCTGAAGTAATACTCGTCGGATATTCCGTTCGGTATAATAAACTTGGAATAATAAGTCCCCGCACCGGGGTCACTACCGTAAGTGATAGTTATTTTTAGAGTGGCACTGGTCTGCCACTCGGTATCATTTTCCAGGCTGTAGTCCCATTGCGGATAGCCGCCCTCGGCGTCATCCACATAAGGGACACGTTCAAAGTCATCCTCCTGGCCGAAGAACAGGTCGCAATTTTCTACGCTCACGATGCGCTGGGTGCCCACGTTCTTTACCCACAGATAAACGGAAGTACGGTTGGCGGAATTTGCCGCGTGAACAATATTTATCCGACTCTTCATCCGTTCGTCAACCTGTTCGGACATGCTGACCATGGCCTGGCTGGAACGGTTTACCATCGGATAAACACTGTTAAAGACAAATATCATACACACAACTCCCGCTATGATAAGTAGAGCTGTAGTTATGGCCTTGTCCACAAAAGACCTCCATTAATACTTCGGGTCGGATACTTGCGGCTATCATCCACATTTCCCACAGCTACCGGAAGCGGGTGGCACCCACTAATACCACGGGATTCCGGGTGGGGGCCCGGTCAGAACCCCCACCCGGTGTCAAACTTAAACTAACTAACTAGCGCAGGTTCATGATGGTATCGATGTAGGCGGGTGTGGTGCGCTCAATGGTTAGCACCGCGCCTTGCGGCGTCATCACCACCATGCTGAAGGTCGTATTGATGCCCAGGTCGGTGCCGAGGGCGTCAACGAGATTACCGGGGGCGCTACCGCACGTGTCGCCTCCGATTGTTATCTGGAACTTTTCGCCGTCCTCCAGCAGGTTATCACCATCTTCTTTCCCCAGCTTGGTAACGGTCCAGTAGAGATTATCCACTGTCTGACCCTTATCAATATAGTTGATGATTACTTTGTTGGCGGTGCCGGTGGCTACGCCTGTGGCCGTGCCTGGTGCGGTCGGCGGGGTGAAATCAATCGCTTCACCGCCGAGCACATTGGCTACAGTAAAGCTCACCTGCATGATGTTGCCGCTGGCGCCCGTAACGTTACCGGCAGTAGCGATAACTGCACCTCTGAGTTCCATGGTGCTCTGTGCTTCCTTCAGCCCGGAGTAGACAGCCTCCTGGGCCTTCTGTGTAGAGAAAAGTCCGGCTGAGAGTACCGTATAGGCGAAAACCGCGGCGACCACGACGAATGCAATCAGGATGATGGCGGTCTCCAGCCCGGTAATACCTTTCTCATGATTTATGAATTTCCTAAACATTTTTCCTCCTTTTTCCTTGAATGAAAAGTATTACTCTAGCGCAGGTTTATGATGTTGTCGATGTAGGCGGGTAAGGTGCGCTCAATAGTCAGCACCGCACCGGCGGGTGTCACTACCTCCATGGTGAAGGTCGTGTTGATACCCAGGGGGTTACCGGAGAGGGCATCAACAAGGTTGCCACCGCTGGTACCATTGGCGCTATTTCCAACGGTTATCTGGAACTTTTCGTTGGTCTCCAGCAGGTCGTCACCGTCGCTGGTCCCCAGCGTGCTGGCGGTCCAGTAAAGATTATTGACTGTCTGGTCCTTATCGATATAGTTGATGACTACCTTGTTGGTGGCACTGGTACCGGTTAGAGACGTTCCATCGTTACCTGCGGATGCCGTCGGTTCGGTGAAATCAATCGCTTCACCGCCGAGCACGTTGGCCAGGACGAAGGATACCTGCTTGACAGTGCCGGTGGAGCCGGTGTTATTGGCGGTAGCGATTACGGGACCCCTGAGCTCCAGGGTGCTCTGGGCTTCCTTAAGCGCCGAGTAAACTGCTTCTTGGCTCTTCTGTGTGGTGAACAGGCCGGCGGAAAGCACCGTGTAGGCGAAAACTGCGGCCACCACGACGAAGGCAATCAGGATAATGGCGGTCTCTAGACCAGTAATACCTTTCTCACGATTCATGAATTTCCTAAACATTTTTCCTCCTTAGTTGATGGGATTTTTCGAGTAAAGAAATTTTCCTTCTTTTCCTGGGTTTTTCTAAACACCTCTGTTACTTTAGACATCACCCCCTTCCATTCCATAGCTTTTTATATTCAGTTGTTACACCTTATATTCACATTATCTTTACCCTCCTTTGCGCGTTTACTGGCTCATCATGTCGGTTTGCGCCGCTTAACCAGAAAATATTGCCTCTTCAAGAGGGGCGTAAACCAGTTCGTAATTAATATACTTCACCGGATGGCTGCCATCAGGGCCGCTGCCGGGACTCAGAAAATCCGGGGCATCTGACGGTGCCGGTACGGCCGACTCGTGGCCTGGCTCGTGGGAGAGCAGGGTGGTAACAATAATAGGTAAGTACGCCAGGGCCGCCGTCATGACCATACCCGTCATAAAGGCAGTAGCCATCCGCCGCCGCGTGGCGCTATCTTTCCCATCTTGTTTCCGGTTGGTGATTACTCTTATCACTTCCCACATCTTTTTGCCGGTACTGCTGGCAAACACTGATTTCATTAATTAATACAGGTTGACAATCTGGTCGACCCTGGCCGGAACGGAGCGCTCCAGAACAAGCACCGCACCGACGGGCGGCTTGACTTCCAGCTGGAACTTGTGATATGGCCCAGGTTTCTGCTCTTCGGTAGCGTTGACGCTGACACAGGTCAGGTCGACCGTGATCATGAACAATTCATTCTTATCGAGCAGGTTATCGGGGGTAGTGGTGTTCAGCTTGGTCATCGTCCAGTTCACCGTTGGGAATATCCGGTAAGCGTCGCTGTACGAGATAATGACCAGGTTGGTACCGTTCACCGAGGAAGTATCAGTGAAGTCTATCATAGAGCCTCCCGTGGTGGTGGCCAGAGTGAAATAGACCTCCGTCAGCACGCTGTCCTCCATTTTCCCGTAGATGTTCCCTTTTACCTCTATAGTGCTTTGAGCTTCATCCAGGCCGGAATGGATGGCTTCCTTTGCTTTCTGTGTGGAAAACAGTCCGGCCGAGAGTGCGACATAGGCAAACACCGAGGCTACGATGACGAAAGCGATGAGGATAATGGCTGTTTCTATTCCGGTGATGCCTCGCTGGTTCCTGAATACCCTTTTCACAAATCTGTGCATCACGATTTCCTCCCCTGCGACGGCATGGATATATCCAATCTACCTCTAATTGCTGATAGTGACTACGAGACCATCCCCAATCTTGGTGTGTCATTTTCCTAATAATCGTCTGGGGGCATTATTCAATCACAAAGTAAGGAATTCCCTATGACAAAATGGGGGGTAGCATCCATGGTAATTTGGGGGTGAAATGGCAGAATCAGAAGCAGATACCTGTAATTCTTAGCCAAATGGCAAAAATATAATTAAATTTTATGATATTTTAATGGTATATTTATGAATTTTTATTAATCTCTTTATACATCTGGCCTACAATCATAAGTAGTTGTTAGCTGAGAGGTGCGGGAGGTTGCGGGGAGGATAGAGTAGAAAAGGTATAAAGGGAAAGGCGTTAATATGTTGCAGGAAAAGTCAGAAACCGTAAGCTTGTACGTAGTGGAAGAGCAGGAAATCTACCGGGAGATGTACCGACATATCCTGCCGAACCGGACCAATATTGAAATACTGCGGGTTTCGGAAAACGGCGAGTCCGGAGCTATGGAGAGGGCGGTATCTGAACTTTGCCCCGACGTCATGTTATTGAGTGTCAAAAAGCTTGATATAGATATTATTGAAGAGCTGGAGAGGATCAGGAATAGCTATCCCAGGATGGGGATAGTTATTTTAATTATATTTTACAGTTCACAGGACATTGAACTGTTACGAAGGCTGGCGGTCTGCGGAGAAAGCGGTATGGCGCTTTTCTTAAAGCAATCCCTGGATAAAGTCGACCAGCTGTGCCGGATGATTCTGGCGGTTAGCCAGGGGCAGGTTATTCTCGACCCGCCGCTGGCTACTTTTATGTTCGCCGGAAAGCCGGAGAGCCCCTTCCTGAAGCAGCTCACTACCCGCGAGCTGGAAATCCTCGGCCTACTCTCGCAGGGATATACCAACTCGGCTATTGCCAAGACTCTCTTTATCGATATCAAGACGGTGGAGCACCACCTGAACAGCATGTACAGCAAGCTCAAGGCAGACCCCGATTATAATTCGAAACACCTGAGAGTCAGCGCCGCCCGGCTTTACCTGGAAACGATGGGCACCCTGTATCAGAAAGAAGAAACGCTCGTACGTGCCGGGGAACGATAAGGACCTTACAGTAGATAGATAACCAGTTCCTTGATATTCCAGATGACAACCAGGGACAGGAGGGCTATCGACGGCCAGAGAAGCCTGCCCGGCATCAGCCAGGCGATGAGGACCGGGATAGCCAGCTTGAACACCAGAAGTAACGCGGGAATTTGAACGAGGTATCTGATGAAGGGATTTAATTCAGCCAGGCCGAGGTTTATCGCCAGGACTGTCAGAGTCAGGTCAAACTGGCTCAGGAGAATAAAGGAAGCCTTTTCCGCGGTGCACTTCCTAAATGTCGCCGTAGAACCCCACCAGCTGGTTTCCATTCCGGTAATTACCCGCCCTTCACGCAAGTATTAAACAAACCGTCCGTATGTCACCGTCCTTATAGTAGAACAATTAACTCCGCTATAACAAGCAAACTTGCTATCCCACTGTCTTTTTTTACCTCTCCCACGTTTTTATCGGCTCGTAAGAAGCCCTCCACTTGATATCGAACCCCCCTCCCTTCCACGTACCCTGCATCTCCTCCATAGCAGCGGCGAATTCAGGGCTTTTAGCGAAAGCATCCATGGCTTCTTTGCTCTCGTACTCGTAAAGGGCCAGGTATCTGGCCTGGTCCTTACTTTCACCCACCAGCTGGTAACGGGTCACTTTCTTCATGCCTTTGAACTTGAACAATAAAGGGATATGAACCTCGTTATACCATTCGTTGAATTTCGCTTCGTTCTCGGCGGGGCATTCGGTGGCGATGATGTTCAGTATCATACCTTCGGCCATTTCAGTTTCTCCTTTCAAGCGGTCAAGCTTATAATAATTTTATGACTCCGACTTTGTCAAAAAAGTAGCCTGTCTTTCATTTGACTTTATTCTGTAGCCGAAATAGACTGACTATAGCCCGATTTTAAAAAATAAGAACCTGTATAAGGAAGTAATCTTGAAAGCTGCAATATGTTACGAATTTGGCAA
>Ga0315547_1001840_pt1 | contig 15749 bp, 25 predicted proteins | sample SalMarSW160240MG_2_FD_202542 | JGI IMG/M metagenome (GOLD analysis project Ga0315547, IMG submission 202542) | Salt marsh sediment microbial communities from the Plum Island Ecosystem LTER, Massachusetts, United States - Salt Marsh Sediment SW1601-240 ... | reverse complement strand
GGATTGAGCTTAAACAATATCTGAATCTTGGGCGGCATCATATGAATATCCCAAAATATAGGCGTTGCCCAAAAGCCCACCTGGAGGATAACAGCGACAATCTGACCAACGTCTCTTATAAACACATTTAGAGCTGAAACTGTCCAACCAAGGCCAAGGGCAAGCACAGACATACATATGAGATAGTAGATAAATTGTAAGAAATAAAAACTAAAAGGCATCTTTTGGAAAATAATTAGCCCAACAAGAACAAGCAGAAATACCGAGTGAGTAATAAAGCATGATGCTATCTTTACTACAGGTAATATCTGTGATGGAAAAATAGTTTTTTTAATCAAGTGGGCATTTGCTACAACCGCCCCAGCAGAACCATTGACAATATCAGAAAAAACAAACCATGAAGCCATACCGGCTGTAAGCCACACAACAAATGGCACATTGTTTGTAGGCTGAACCCTGAATCCTACGCTAAAGACAACCCAGAAAACAAATATCATGACCATTGGGTTTATAAATGTCCATATGAACCCTAAAAGAGATCCTACATATTGGGTCGCTACCTCTCTTTTGGCCATAGATAGTATCAGATGTTTCTGTGAAAATATCAGTCGTATGAAGAATAAAAAACGTTTTATCATTTTACACTAATCCTGCCGTTTCTATAATTATAGCATTTAATCTTCGCCAAAATACGCAAATAACATCGCTGTACATGATAACACAAAAACAATGACAAACTTCTTGGGGATGTGGGTAAGGTTCTGAATAATACAATCTTTTAAATTATATCTATATTTAATTGGATACTGAAGGTTCAAGTAAAGCATCGGATCATTTGCATTGGTATCCGTGCTTGCCACCAATAAATCATTTTCAACGCCTATACTCCTAATTTGGTGTAAAGGCTTCAGGGCATGCAAATCAATAGCTTGGATTAATCCATCAAATTCATCTACCAGCTTAATTTCCTTTAACGCTATTTTGCCTGGTGAATTTAGAGGATCAAATCTGATATATTGAATTGGTTTCCAAGGAAAAGGAAATTTTAGAACCTGAAATTTCCACCTCTTTTCTACCATACATTTTGCAGAGTCTTTTTCATTTAATCCATTTCCAATATCGAAATATACCTGCGCATTTGCATCGACCGATGATGTCAGAGTAGCCTTTAGATACAATTGCGGCACTTTCCATTCCTGAAAAGCATCAACTAATACAAAGGCAAGTGCGATAAAAAAGGAAATAATCACGCTATTTCTCAGCTTGCCTATTGTCAATGTATGAGGAGATAATAATTTCACTTATTGGCAAAGGTTTATTGCTTCGTTCTCTGAGAGAATTCGTAACTTGCCTTTTCGAATTTCAACCTTTACATTCTCATGAAAACCAGCAACAAAAACAGGGACTTGGTTCTTTTCAAACCAATTTCTTATCCTTGAGCTTCTTTTGCTACACCATAATCCTCGTGGGGCTGGAACCAAAGCATATTTGGGATTAACAGCTTTGAAAAAACTATTAGGTGCACAACCTTCAGTTCCATGGTGTGGGACTTTTAGCACCTCTGCCTGAATATCATGAGCATGTGAAGCTAAATATTTTCCAATTTTTCTATTCAAATCCCCAGTAAACAACATTTTATGACCGGATTGCTTCAGCATCATAATCAGTGATAAGTCATTGATACTGATCCGACCCACAGGTGTATTGATGCCATCAAATTCATAAAGGATTGTTATAGTTGCTCCATTTCCGAGATCAAATGTTTGCCCCGCTTTAGCAACTTAAATTTGTACATCATAATCTTTCAATATCTGGTGATACGTTAAAATATCTTTATATTCACATCCCCATGGAATTTCTCTGTCACATATTTCTTTATCTGGTATATTGAAATAAACATCTTTAATTTTAATCCCAGCATTTAGGATAGGCAACAAACCTTCATAATGATCACGATGGGGATGTGAAATGAAAGCAATATCAATTTTGTCTATATGCGATTTTTTAAGAAATGGAACTAATTTTTCTTTCGCTGGCCCTAAATATCCTGCATCAATCAAAATAATTTTCCCATTCTTTACTTTAATCACATGCGCATCGCCCTGTAATTTGGTATTATTTACGTTAACCATAGTATAAACAAGATCAGGTGAAGAATCTATCAGATTACATGAAACAATAACTCCACTGCACACTATGGTAGTGAACAGGATGATAAAAAAGATATATTGCCTGATTCTAAGTAAATGACCCATTTTCGTTTTTCACCTTTAAAAATAAACCTCACAATTTTTTGGTGGATTTTCTTTTAAGTATCTTCTTAATTCTTCGCCACGAAGTCTATTGTATCGATAATAAAGTGATGTATTTGCTAATTTCGGTGACCAATGACCGGTCTCTTTTGGCACCCACGATGGATTAAACCCATGAAGATTGATAATATATCTATACTTTGGACTCATTTTACCGGTTTTCATAGACTGGACGTCTAAAACCGACCCATGAAATCTTCCACTATATTTGTTGACTATGGGCAGGTTAAAGATATCACGTAACACCATGCTTGTTAATTTATCAGAATAAATAACCTTTCGATCTTGTTTCATACTATTTTTAATCATGGGCTTCCACTCGCTCCACCATGGTCGTGTTTCAAGTAATATAAAATCTAACTTACCATAAACAGGGCCTGAACGGATGCTACCAATCATGATTATAATCACCAAAGATACTGTAAAATATTTAACTTTAAACGATAGCCTTTTAGTGGACCCAACAATCCCAGTAAATACAATAGACTTTATTTTCTTCCAATATATTAAAAATCTCCCTTCCAAGCCATATAAAAAATAAGCTATGGTAATCCAAAAAATTGAACAATAACAGAGTCTGTAATAAGCCGATATATGTACATTTGAAACCCAAATAAAATGAAAAACAGGAATAAAACAAATAAGAAACGGAGTAATGCCCAAAAGTAATATCCTAAACTTCATTTTTCCATTTATCCTAATGAACCCTGGCCAAAAAAATGCTATACAAAGCAAAATAGGAATAGTACTCATTATCCCTAAAGTATCATTGACCCGATATGACCACATTTTTCCCATCACATGAAAACCTTTCCAAAAAATGACAAGCTCCTGATTGTCCTGCCATACATTTCGAAATGATAATTGAGATATTAAATTTTGAAAAGACTCAAATTGAGGCGAGATAAAGAGCACGACAAAAAGGATTAATATATAATTTTGTTTCATCCAAGTTCGAACACGTGGTTGCCGATACCAAATATCATTTTTAGTCAATAAATCCCGTGAGTTATTCGATTGCAAGATTTCAATGGTTTTGTTCTTTTCATTCAACAGTGCCCAAATCCGTTCACTAATATTCCAAATCAACCATATCGAGGCAATAAATAACACAAAAGCAACTTCCTGGATATGATTGGTATAGAGTATGGGTATGCTTATAACAGCCATTAATAAGCCGAGCAGTATATCCTTCCAACTTTTCTTAAAAAAGAAAGTTGCGGTCCATAGCCAATACATCAATATGGATGAAAAACTTGGGGCCAAACTATAGTAGCTGAAATAACTGAATCGGTTGGTACCAAAGAACAAGAAAGCAATAATGATGCTCATAAATGCCCAACGATTAGGTAATCCGGCGGATCTGGATAAAATGAACAAACCCACCATTAATAACCCCCAATATAAACCATGAAGTAAATCAATTCTTTTCAAAATTGTTTCAGGATTCATTGGTCGTCTGAAATCATCGGGATCAATAGTAGAAAAATCGAGATCCATCAATAATGTTTCTCTTAAATAATTAATATTTTTTCCCCTTATGCTTAGTCCATCTCGATATAATACTACTACCTCAGAATAAGTTAGTGCTCTATTAAAAGTAAGGAATTCAGCAAACGGGCCATGCCATTGCTCAGTATCCCCACTACCTAACCAGCCTATGGCAAATAGCGCCGTTCTCCCCTTACATTCACTTACCCTGCCATAGAGAACTTCGGCACCATCGATATAGAACTTTTGTTCCCCATCTTTCCACGTAAATATGTAATGATGCCATTTATCATCAGTGACAGTCATGGATGATTTGCCGAGCTTGACATTATTGTAGAATACAAGGAAATATCCATCTTTTGTGTGATAGATATACAACTGCTTTCCATTATTTACGCGCACCAGATCAGAATATTTCTTTTCTGGGTCTACCAGGCGTGCCCATATCGATAGTGAGCCTTGATTCAATTTAAGTGCACTTGCTGGTCCATATACTCGAGTATAGTCCTTTAGTCCCCCCACCATCAGTGCCTGCGAACCTTTCCTCGGCCCATCTACCAGCTGTACTTTACCATCAATCTTGACCTTTTGCCCTGTTCTTGCAACAGCATAGGTTTGTTTCGAACAAAGAAAGTTGCTGGACATGGTAAAATGCCAAAGGCCTTTATTTGTTTTATAAATGTCGTTAGAACTTTTATCGCAAAAGAGGTAGGTCCGGTGGAGGTGTCTCAGTGGATCAGCAGGGGGCTCAAGATATGGGCCCAGATAATACCCTAAACAAAAAAATATAAAAAATATCAAAAGAGCTTGTTTAATAAAGCGTCTGCATAAGTATACAAGTGTAATGAATATGGTTACCCAACCTGATACCCCTAAAAAACAAGTAGAAAAAACCAGGCCATCCCAAAAAGGATATAAATGATTTAAGGAAATAATGGCTAAAAAAGACCAAAGCAAAATAATGAAAGATCTAATCACAAGCATTGTGTGCAAATTTCCACCTGAATCTGATCAGAGATATATTACTTGCTAAAGCCTACTAAAATTTTGAGAAGGTGTCCTCACCCAGTTTTTTTAATGCTCTTGGTTTTCAATCGATGATCTTTGATCTGTGGTGGGCATGGAGTTGGGATCACTCTTCATTTTTTGAAGGTATTCTATGAAAAATGCAAGAAAGATAGAAACAAAAAGGCCAATAACAAATGCCAGAATGACATTTAATTTCTTCTTTGGTTTTATTGGATATATTGAGTATTGGGGCGGTTGAATTAACCTAATACTTTCAATAGATTCCTTTTTGATTTTTAATGTTTCTATATTGTATTTCATCGTTTCAATCGCATTCATTAAAGCACTCAATTGCTTGTTAAGTTCATTATAATGGGTCATATTTTGTTGAACAATATTGGTATAAATCAGAAGAGATAACTTATCTGTGTTATTGTTCATTTTTTTTATCAACATGTTTCTTTCTTCAATAATAATATCAGTATTGGCCTTCACTGTAGTACGTTCTTGTTTTAAATAGTTCTTTTCACCAGCACTAACATCTAATTTTCCATTATTCAGAGCTATTTCCTGATCAAGCTCTGATGTTTTTGAATCAATATAATGTTGGTATTCCTCTAATAATTCATGGAATAAAGCTCTAAGTGATTGAATGCCTTTATTTACATCTTCCACTTCAAGCCTTATCTTTAATATATTTGAATTCTTGGTCTGAACTGCTTTGAACTTAAGATTAAGTTTTTCAGGATCAGCATTTAATCTTTTATAGATTTTACTGTTATATACCTGGGAATCAATCTTTGCTTTAATATTTGAAGGTGAATCTAGGAAAATAGGTTTACCATTTTCATCAACATTAATAACATCTGGCTCTATCACCATTGAAACCTCATAAATCTTAGGCATCTTAAGGCTTATCACTCCGGCAGTTATTGCACAGGCAATGGTCAAAATAATAATAAACCATCTCCACTTCCACACCACCCTTAGTAAATCGATGAGTTCTATGGTATCATCTTCTTCCATCTTCTCCTCCTGATCTATTTCGTTATTTATTTATGGATGTCCCCATTTACTGCTGTCGAGAGAAAGGAGGTCCCCCTTTAAATGTGCTCATAATCGGCAAAGGTTTCAATTTCCGAGACTGTATTGCTGCGGGACTATAATACGTCCTTAGGTGGAAGGAGTTTTTCTAGGATACCCCTTAGGAAGGAAAGCTCATCCTTATGAGTCTCAAGGATTGTTTCCATTCGAGTCTGTCTTCTATGCATCTGCCACTGCATACGTGAGACAAATCCCAGAATTACAAGGCTAATAGTGATAAAAAGCCCAAACATCCATTGGGTAATATCAAAGCGACTGTTCATTTCAGAACAAAGGTCATCGATACGATTATTAAGGCCTTTATCTAAATTATCAATTCGTCTCTCAAGACTTTTTTGCCCCTCTTCCAGTCTGGTAAGCCGTTCAACTATCTCCCTATCACTTATCCTTGGCGCAGTTTCAACAGCAATAAGCAAAGAAGGACTAAATAATCCTATTATTAATCCGGTTATGATCATTAAATTTTTCACGCCTTTAATTTATCACCTTAAAATCCATAACGTCAATCTCATAACTTTTAGCCTTGAGCCATTATGATGTCCCCCCGTTCAAGAGATGAATTCTTCAATTCGCAAATCCATCAAATCTAATAACAAATAACCAATAATTTACCCCGTGAAATTTTTACCCCGTTGAATGCAAGAGCATATTCAACTGGGGCACGATAGTGAGAGCAAAGCATATTTCATTAGGGCGATTAACCTTCATTCCCTTATTTGCCATTCTCCAACAACACTACCCTGCTCGTTTTCAATAGTATAGCCACATCTAAGGTTATGCCCTTTCATTCGGGGCTTGGTTTTGATATGTAGGAACCAGCTCTTTTAAAAGCAAATAGACCTGTTCCCTATCCTTATCTTCTCTTGCAATAGAGATCAACTTATCAATCTTTGTTAGGTAGTCCCTATCTATTTTCCCTGTAATCTTTGCCGAAAAGATTTTTTGATGTAATGTAGCTGTTGTTCCCTCTTCTGCTGTCAGCAGTTCTTCAAAAAGCTTCTCGCCTGGTCTTTTCCCGGAGAAAACAATGGGGATATCTTTATCCGGTTCAAGCCCAGAAAGCCTGATCAATTCCTCTGCTACCTGATAAATAGAGATTGGATCTCCCATATCCAGAACGAAAACATCACCTCCCTCGCCCATAGCCCCTGCCTGCATTATCAGCTGAACTGCCTCTGGTATGGTCATGAAATACCGCTTCATCTCATAATCGGTTATAGTGATTGGACCACCGGTTTTTATCTGTTTCTGAAAAATAGGTACCACACTCCCTCTGCTTCCAAGGACATTACCAAATCGAACAGAGATAAATGGGGTCTGGTTATTTGGTAACCCCAGGATCAAATTTTCTGCCGCTCTCTTTGTTGCTCCCATGACACTGGTGGGGTTAACTGCCTTATCTGTAGATATAAAGATGAATCTTTCTATTCTAGATTCAGATGAAATCTTTGCTAACACCTTTGTTCCATAGATGTTATTTAATATCGCCTCCCTCGGATTTCTCTCCATCAAGGGAACATGTTTATAGGCAGCCGCATGAAAGACTACATCAATATTAGTTTCCTTAAATATCCTTTTAATCTTATTTTCATCCCTTATATCCCCAATAATGGATAGTAAGCCAAGGTCAGGATATCTCTCTTTTATCTCCATATCGATATTGAAAAGCTCAGTTTCCCCCATATCCAGCATAATAAGTTTTTTCGGATAAAACCTGGCTATTTGTCGGCAGAGCTCAGAACCAATTGAACCGCCTGCACCGGTAACCAATATATCTGTATCCCTGATATAAGAGGAAACCTGTTCCATATCAATTTTTACAGATTCTCGCCCCAATAAATCTTCAATATTTATATCTCTTATGTCTTTCAAACTAACCCTTCCATTCATCAAATCGGAAAGCCCAGGGAGCACCTTCACATCCTTTACCTCAGTTTTTCTTACGTACTCCATTATTCCCTTGATATCTTTAGAGGTGGCGGAGGGAATGGCAATGATAATTCCTATAACATCAAGTCGATTTACGAATTTTGGTATGTCCTCTCTCCCCCCTAATACCCTTATACCATGTATCAAGGTATTTTTTTTCTGGGGATTATCATCAATAAACCCAACCGGCAAATAATCGTATCTTGGTGATCTCATCATATCTCTTACCAATTGTTCTCCTGCTGAACCACTGCCTACAATCATGGTCTCCATGCCTTTTTTTCTAATAGAGCCTGAATAATAAATGCGAAAAAAGGCCCTAAAGGAAGTAAGGAAAAAGAAGGTAAGGAAAAAGTCGATAAAAATAACAGATCTGGGAAAACCTGAAAAGATTTTCATATCCCGAAAAACCAGGGCTATAAAGGCAATCATAGGGGAAGACAAGGCTGATGCCTTAATAATAGATAAAACCTCCCTAAATGAGATGTACCTGAAAGAGATGTGATAGAGACGGAAAATCCAGAATATAAGGATCTTAAAAGGAACAAGTATTATGGCAATGAAAGGAATTTGATAAAAATATTTTGACCATACCACTTCAATTGAGCCTAATCGAATCACATAGGCAAGATAGAGAGATAATAGGATTAAAATAACGTCTATAATTATGGCCAGAGATTTTTTATACGAACGTGCAACATCAAAAAATCTGTCTAAATTTTCCGTTATCATCGCAACCTTTATTGGTAATCCCTCAAACTATAACCAGACCCGAAACTAACTTCATAACATTTAATTATTTTGCCTTAGAGCAATGCGCTTTCCATAATGCTGCCGCGCAATGGGCAACAACTCATCAGAATAATCTCCAGCCTCAAGACTCCGTGCAATCCCGGTCAAATACCCCAACCCATGGCCTGTCCCGCACGCAGCTTCAACAACATCTTTGCCTATACAATACTGTCCTGCCCAATAGTAACGGTTACACAACCTGTCTATCTGCTCCTGTGTAACTTCATCACCAGCGATTTCAGTTACAGAAATATAATCCTGAGCTACAGCAATGCTTTCCATAGTCGCCTAATCTTTTTAAATGGGGTTCTTTTTCCCCATTTTTCTTATATTTTGTATGGAATTTCGATAAATGAATGCTTATAAGGGTCAAAATCTTTGATGTTCCGTGTTGACAATACTACACGATGTTGAATAGCCAGGGCAGCCTGGAATGCATCCGGTAGCTTCCACCCATGCATCCTCCTTAATTCTGCAGCTTTATCGGCCGTTTCCTTATCAATGACTAAAAGATTAAACTGATCTAACAGCAACTTTGCATCTTCTGCTTCATCGGGACCAAAGCCTACAAGTATTTCGGCACGGCTGATAACAGATACTGCTGTTTTGCCCGGATCCAAACCGAGGATAAACGTTGTTGCCTCCGGAATATTATTGAAATGATCAATAATAATAACGGAGTCCAGAAGCCTTTCAAGCGAATGCCTTACTCCCATTCAGATCTCAAACATTCCTGATATTTTAGGGCATCTCCCTTTTTCCAGATACCTTTACTCTTTTCTACAATCTCAGAATAGGTCGATGCACCCTCCTGATCTCTCAGCCTCGCAATTCCCCTTCGAACGGCTTCAGCCATAGGGATCCCATATAATTTGCTATACGTTGCGAGCCACTTTTTATCATCATTCGATATGCTTATTATCGTTCTTTGACTTTTCATAACATACCCTTCACAAAAATCTGATATATATTACTATATATCACCATCGCAACCATGTCAATGATAAATTGCTTAACAGGTCTCCGCATTCCCCGCCCAGTTGAATTCGGCCTTAGACGAGCCATTCAACCGTGGCGAAGACTATTTCACTGGGACGGAGACCATTTAACTGGGGCTTTGATCGGAAATCGGTAAAAGAGCAGGGCCGTCAGGCATGGACTGCTATCTCTTTACGCTTTTTTGTAGGTATTAGAATATTGAATTCATCCATAGACACAAATTTAGATGCATCCAATATTTCCATTTCAACCGGGGTGCCTTTTGAGTCCAGATGAAGAATGATTCCTTCTTTCAGGTCAATAGAGTCAACAGGAGTTCCTTCCATAAATTCAATTATAAGAATATCAGCCTCATTTGAGTATTTTATTTTCAAATCGTTCACCTCCCTCATAATATCTATCTTTATATGGAAAATACACTGTAATCAGAGACGGGATGAGATTATCATACTCATAGACCGCTCTTAATATGTGCTCCCCATAACGCTTATGTTCAAGTGATTTCGATCCAAAGTTCAACAAGAGGCCAACCTTTAATCCAGTCGCCTTTAAATAGTTGATAAGTTGTGCTTCTTCAACGCCGGACAATGAAGAAACTGCCTTGATCTCCACGATCACTTCATCATAGCATATAAAATCAGGCTGATATTTCTTCTCTAAGAGCGCTCCTTTGTAAAGAATATCGATAATCGGCTGAGCCTTGTTAGGAATCCGCTGCAAAATGAATTCTCGCCCCAGCGCCTCTTGATATACTGCTTCTAGAAATCCACACCCCAATTCCTTATGGACCTCAATAGCTGCGCCAATTATTTTGTAAGTCCTTTCGTCTTTCATTTCTGCCTAATCTGCGGATAATTTTGCGACTTTTGTGACTTTTTGCCTTGTGCAATTCGTTTACGACAGCGCAGCGTATTTCACTGGGGCGGCTATTAATCCGTGTAATCTGCGGAATAGAAGTCTTTAACGCAATCACAAACATACTCCACATCCTCATCTGTTAACGCCGTATGCATTGGCAGCATCAAAAACCGGCTGGTCATTTTATCAACCACAGGCAAATGCACATGATCAAACCCAAGCCCTTTGAACTGATGTACAGCTTTCCCATCCCATTGAATAATCGTCCCTATCCCACGCTCCGCCAGAAAGCTTTTCAGTTCATCCCGATGCCCGGACTCTAATTCATAATTCTGATACACATCATAATGTTTTTCATCTGCATCCGGGGCAGGGGGTAAAATCAGGTCATCAATTTCTCTTAAAGCTCGATCATATATTGATGCAATTTCCCGTCTGCGTTCTATATCTTTTTTAAATGTTTTCAACTTCATATTTAAAATTGCTGCTTGAATGTTATCCAGACGGCTGTTTGTTCCCCAGGTTACAACCACACCATCTTCATTACGACCGTGATCACGGAACAAAGCAACGCGTTCAGCTATTCCATCGTCGTTGGTAACGACAGCGCCACCATCTCCAAAACACCCAAGAACCTTGGCAGGATAGAAACTGAATGTCCCGGCCAACCCGAAAGTCCCCGCACATTTTCCATTAAATTTCGAGAAAAGGGCTTGAGCCGCGTCTTCAATAATTATCAAACCATATTCATCTGCAATCGCCTGCAGAGCATCCATATCGCAGGTCCGTCCATTAAGCTGGGTAGGCATTATAACCCTGGTTTTGTAACAGCCCGTTCAACACTTTCCGGGTCTATCATGTGATCCGCCCCACATTCCACCAGCACCGGCGTTGCTCCCACAAAATGCACAGAGGCAGCAGTTGCAATATAGGTATGGGATGACATAATAACTTCATCTCCATGCCCCACACCAGCAGCGCGAAGTGACAGCATCAAAGCATTTGTACCATCCGCCACTCCCAGAACATGCTTAACCCTGATAAGTTCCTTTATATTTTCTTCAAACTCCTCTAAATCTCTCTGCAAAATATAAGCGCCACGACTCATCACATCATGCAGGGTTTCCATTATCTCCTCTTCCTGTGCTTTAAACAACGCAGGATAATTAAAAAACGGAACTTTCCTCTCTTTTACTTTGCCCATTTCATCCCTTCCAGTAGCCACAAAGATGCGCAAAAGACACAAAATTTCAAATCATTTTTCTCGCGATTTTTGGGCCTCTTTGCGGCCAAATCTCTCATGCCGAGCTTTGGGAATTCGAAGTCGATTAAAAGCTCATATTCAAACAGGACAGTCATCATAAACATTCAGAGAATGTTCTTGTTCTACGTCAAAACCCTTTTGCGTCTTTTGTGCCTCTTTGCGGCCATTAATCTCTATCAGATAATACATACTTCTTAATTTGAAGTTTCGGTGCCCCGAAATTGATCAAAAGACCATGCTCTATGCGTGAGGCCCGCAGATAGCCGAGAAGTTGAGCGACATGCTCAGAGGCCAAGGTTTTACACGCTTTCAACTCCACAATGAGACAATCTTCCACAAATAAATCAGCAAAGAAATCTCCTAAAATGGTCCCATCCGCATCCAACACTTGAAGCGGATATTGTTGTGCAACTTTAAGCCCTGCCTTCTGCAAACGTTGCGCCAATCCATTTTCGTAGACTCTTTCCAAATGCCCATGCCGCAGGTATCTATGTAGTTCAAAGCTAGTCTGCCTAATTTGATCACACAGTTGGAAAATCTTAACCTCAGTTTTCATTGAATACTTGGTGTCTTTTGCGCATTTTTGCGGCCAAGTCTCTCACCACTGGACCCCATAGGCGGCTATGGTCTCCAAGTCCATGACTTGTTGTTTCGCCTTTTCGACAGCATCAGTCCAGTGATGCCACATGATATAGTCTTCATGCATTTCATGATCAGCATCATCCGGTAATCCTTTTGTATCCAGCTCAGCCAAAGATGTATGGTATTTCTCTTCAAAATGGCCTACTTTGCTTTCAGCCAGAAAAAGCCGTTTCTTCCATTCCGAGAGACGTAATGCAACTCCATGGCTAATGACAGATACTTTCTCTTCAGTTGATAATGATGAAAATTTGTCTTCAATCGTATTGTTTTCTACAGGTCTCATCTTTATCACCTCCAATTTTGAGAACACATTTTAATCCACTCTGATTCTATATTCTTTGAGTTTTTTTGTCTTTATTAATCTGCGCCGGTCTGCTTGCCCTGCCAGCCCCGTAGGTCCGGAAGATCGTACTGGGGTGGAATTCCCGATTGTTCGGGACTATTCCTCTGGGGCGGAATCTGCGGATCAAGGGTCGCCACACAATAAATCACCTTATGACTGGCATTCGCCTCTTCCGAAGATATCCTATCCGGCTCAATATAATGCCCTCTGTATAATTTTTGATTCTGTTCACTTTGTGCAATTCGTGTAATTTGTGGATCGTCTTTTTTAGACTTTAAATCTGCGTCAATCTGCGCCTGCCCCGTAGGTTCGGAAAATCGTACTGGGGTAATCTGCGGACCGATTTCAGCCGGCATCTCCACCAGTCTACCAAACACAATCCTCTTCAGCCACTTCTTTCCCGCAGTTGTTTTCGGCATAATATTCAACATCACAGCCAATTTCTTTATCGGTCGAAGTATCTTTTGCCGCATTGACAGCAACACCAATTGGCGTATCCCCAAAAAACTCTGTTTCAAACCCATGCCTTGCAAACAGATCATTCAACTCTACCACCCCATAATAGATATAGCTATGCGGACTTGGATTAAAATCATAAAGATCTTTATTTGCGGTTGCAATTAACACCTTCCCACCAGGACGTAAAACCCGTGCATACTCTTCGACAAATTTCTTAGCATCAGGAATATAATAAATTGCCTCAAACAGAATTATCATATCCTCCGATTTATCTCCAAACGGCATATCCTGGGCATCAAATTATCTTAGAGTAATACGCTCCCCATAATGCCGCCTCGCAATAGACAGAATCTCATCAGAATAGTCTCCAGCCTCAAGACTCCGTGCAATCCCGGCCAAGTACCCCACTCCCTGTCCTGACCCGCACGCCGCTTCAACAACGTCCTTGCCCGAACAATACTGCCCCGCCCAGTAATAACGGTTGCATAACCGATCAACCTGCTCTTGCGTAACCTCATCACCTGCGATTTCGGTTACTGATACGTAATCCTTATCCATCAGAGTTCCCATGTACCTGTTTATTGTAGAAAGCCGCGAATCCACCAATGTGCGAGAAGATTAGGAAAGAGTTCAAAAACAAAACTTCTCGGCGTTCATTTCCATTGAATTAAGCATAGCAATCAATTGCTCATATTATCATTCCAACATTTCCACGTTTTATAGAAAAATCGGTAATCTTGTAAATCCATATTGCTCAAAGTGCCTATCAAAGGAGAATGCTTCATTTATCCCCAGCATTTCCATGCCTGCAAAACTGGTGCAATCAGTAAAAGAGAAATCCTTGTCAGAGTACTTTTCAAATATCCCCCAGGCCTTATCCAGTATATCCTGATTGATATGGACAATTCTTATTTTTCCCATTTCTTGCAGCGATTTAATCTCCCCACCGAATTCGACAGCCCTTTTGTGCCCCACGTCATAGCGAAGGAGGGTATAGGTCTCATCTAATACGTAATCACTACTTATATAGAAATACCCCCTTATCCAAAAAATCCTTATTGGCCCTCACGGCATCTCTGTAATATTTGTCTTTCTTATTGTTCAGGGCTATCCACGCTCCTGTATGAATAAACAATTTCTTCATTACTTTGCCCTCTGAGAATAGAGGTAATGATTATGTTTTTCTGAAGCATCTGTAAATTTACCCTCTATTGCCCTATCACCCATAGCATAGAGAAGCCTATCGGCTGATGATAGAAGCCTTTCTTCCTCCTTATTTTCCTCTTGCAAAAAGGTAATGATAACCTCAACCTCGGCCTTACCAATCTCCACTGGTTCCATTGGGACAATCCGCCCTTTTTTGTAAACACCTTTAATTGTCTTGTACATTATAACCTCCAAGACACGTTTTAATGTTTCTCCAAATACTTAACCAAATCTGGCGCATCAAGAAGCCGTAGTAAGCCAGCCACTCTTTATAACGCCAGCGGCTTCCTCTATCTCCTCATCGCCACAATCAGGAAGTGCAAAGAGAACCTTCATGTTTTAAGCTTATCCTTTTATATTTGGCTTGTTCATTAGATCTGTGCCTGCCCCGTGAAATTGACGCAGTCACAGCACAGCATATTTCACTGGGGCCTGCCCCGTTAAATGCCCTTTTATTTTGTATTTAACCGGGGTAATCTGCGTAATCCCTGCCCCGTGAAATTTGAAGACTATTTCACTGGGGTGCGGATTAAATCTGATTTTGCCTTTATTTAACCAGCGTGTGAGCCAACACTTCCTTCACCTGCTCCACAACATAATGCATATTCTCTTTTGTAAGCGTCGGATGCACCTTAAACCCCTTAACGTCCTTCGCGCCTTTGCAGTTCATTGATTTCCCCAAAACAATTCGCCACACTGACGGCGGGCAGGCCTTGAGCTGAAATGGGTAAAGGGATTGTTGGGGAAGTAAGGGATGCTCCCCTATGCATAGCCTCTTCATGATGTGGCCTTATGGTTGTCTCAACAAGGGCAGCGTAAGCAATATCTAGAAGATGATTGATCGAAAATAAGGAAATTTAGAAACAATGACGCCCATTATGAATTGAATTAGGGGCATAGAGAATAAACTGGTCCAGTTATGTCAAGTTATTTATTTACAAATGGACGTCCCTCCCAAATCAGGCTATGTGAGTCTGTTACATAAAGAGGCAATTCGTTATCTTGCATCAGTCTTCCTCTAAGAATTTTATCTGTTTTTCTATGCCTTTGCCCCATATTTGCTTTGCTGCATCAATATCTTTATCCTTTATTCTAATAGCCTTCCACAATCCACGGAAGGAGATATTTTTCTTTTCCTTTATCTCTTTTATTTCTATCTCCACCTTTTGCCCTTCAACCAAGTTCAATTTATTGAAAGGTTTCAATACGCCGCCACTGTAAACAGCAATAACCTCCTGGGTATTAATCATATTCATCACCTCCAATAACCCTTTTTTTTATCACTAATCAATCACAAAAGCTATTGAAAATCCTGCTTTCTATTTCCCTGGAGCGTCCTCTG
>Ga0315547_1001838_pt1 | contig 15759 bp, 24 predicted proteins | sample SalMarSW160240MG_2_FD_202542 | JGI IMG/M metagenome (GOLD analysis project Ga0315547, IMG submission 202542) | Salt marsh sediment microbial communities from the Plum Island Ecosystem LTER, Massachusetts, United States - Salt Marsh Sediment SW1601-240 ... | reverse complement strand
TCGCTTCTTTGTCGGCGGCTATCAGTTCTGGTTTGGAAGCAGCCCAACTGACAGGAGTAACTTTGATCGGTTTCGTCAGAGGCAAACGAATGAACGTTTACACGCATCCAGACCGAATCCAAGTATAGAATAGCTACACGATAGGTATATAAAAACTATTAACATGCAAAGATACATCTCAGAAAGAGGATCAGTAAAATGAATAATAGGGCAAAAAAGTTGTCTGTAGCGGCTATTCTCGTTTTAGCTGTAGCTTTCCTTTTTGGCCACATGCATTACGGCTGGAACATTATTCAGACACTCACGTCAGAAGTCGATGTCTGGACAAAACTACTGTTCCTCACAATCTTTGCCCTTTGGCTCTTAATCACTATAGGCCTCTTCATGGTCGCTCTGGATTTCTGGAAAGAAAAGAGAAAAACTAAAGATTAATTTTCAGAAAAGCTTTGTTCAACATAAACCTTATGTGCCAAACAACCATCCAGTAAATTGGCTGCGGGCTGCTGGACCAACTTTTACGGCCTGATCTCCAAGAAAGCCGGCAGTCTGCAGCTATCTTCCCCAAAATTTTCAGCATCCTAGCCTATAAATAGCGGTTTTGCCATAGGCTAATGTGGAGATCAGGAATGAAAGCAACCCAAAAAATAGCAGATATGCCGATCAGCGAACCGGCAAAAGAAGGGGCTCCCTACACTCGAAGAGGAGGCAGCAGCACATAGCTATCTTTAAGCGCCGCCACCTCCACAAAGTCTTGTCCAGACAAAAAACTCAGACAAGACGTATCCACAAATACACCTGGAAGCTCGGAAAAACATATTCTATCCGGGACAGATGGTTCAGCAAGCCCCAAGGACACATTATCATAACCCGCAAATTCAAGCAACGACTCGGAGACATATCTGAAAGTGACATAAAAAAAGAGGGATTCAACAGCCTCGAAGAATTCAAAAAAGAATGGGAAGAATGCTACGGACCAGGAAGCTGGAACCCCAACACAGTGGTCACAGCATACGAATTTAAACTTAAAATACCAGAACTACTGAAAAAGGAGGTGAGGAAATAACCAATGACAATTAAAGAGAAAGAAGCGATATTAACAACTATTAGCGAAATGCTTGATAAGAAAGATGTAGCAATCGAAATAATCAAAAAAATTGATGTAACATACGAGCCAGGAAATAGAGAACCTAAAACTGTGCAAACACGCGGTAAGATAATTATCATAGAAACTGGCCCTAAAGAGCTAAAAATTGATACTCACCAATTCACACATTTTAACAATAGAGTACAAAGGCGTTAGGCAGAAAGCCTACGAATTCAAACTTAAAATACCAGAACCGCTGAAAAAGGAGGTGAGGAAAAGACATGAATAATGCCGAAACTATGTTGATGAATCAATTTGTACCCCTTATCCGAAAACACCTAGAAGGAAGACGCCAAACTCCATTAACACTCACAAAAAAGAACGAAAGCGCACTATTCACAACGCTAGAACTCGAAAGCGAAGAATTCAACATCCAAAAATATGACAAAGAAAAATTTGAAGAGATCGCAGCAAAATGCGCACACCAAGAAGACGAAGCCATCAGAAAACACAACATAAAAACGCTATTCCTAATCCAGGACTGGAACATCACAATCAAAGGCACCAAAGCAAAACTTTACGAAAAAATCGCCCTCTTTGATGATAAACGACACGAAGAACTTTTTTAATGGGATTCAACCCCACGAAGAGGCTACCCACCCCCTAGACTCTTCGCAGAGCTCGCCCTCGAGGGGACCTGGGCGGTCCCTGTGCGTCCCCTGGAGGTCCCCTTATAGACTCTTCGCAGAACATTTCAGCTACTGAACTTTTCACATTCTTTTTACATTTCAGCTGATGAACTAAGTAGACTCTTCGTGGCTCCAAAACAGATACACCTTCGATTGATTCAACTGAGCCAACCGCGTAAGCGCCCTAGCCAACTCCTCCCTTTCAGCACCCGCAAGCCAGTCGACATAATCTTTTTTCTTGAAGTTTCCATGCGCCCCAGCGATTCTTCTGTTGTAAGGATAACTGAAGCTACTTAAGATCTCTTTTACCTGTGGAACTTGTTCCTTCAGCACCCGCTTGTTAATTTCAGGAACAGCAAGCAAATAAGAGATAAACCCTATTTTTTCGAGTTCAGCCACAGCTTCAAGAATCGACTTGTCTGGTTTAGACTCGCAGACTCTAGTCATTCCAGCATGCTCGGCAAACGGATTATAACGTGCCATGACAGCGATCATCTCTACATAGGGCTTCCCGCACTTAGGCAAGGAATCACGCAAAAGCTTCGCACCGGCACCTATCGTACGGTATTTCGGATGCACTACGACCCTAGCGACTCGCGTTAGCTTCTCGTTCAACTCCTTTATGCTCTCGATCTTTAGAACCCTGTTTCGACAAGGAGCAGCACTCATGGGACAAACGTAAACGACTGCTCCGCAAACCCGATCCCCACGCTTCAAAACAAAAATCTTCTGCATAAACGCAATCCGGTGGCTGCGATAATGAAAACCAGCAACTTTCTTCCAGTCCTCATAAGAGCCCTCTTGAACCTGCATCTCCTCAAGCAAACTGCACTGTTTACGCGGTTGATTCGGATAGTATTTTACGCTGATTTCTTTGCCGAACCTCTTGTGGATGTGCACGCTTGGAGCCAAATCCTCAAAAAGATCCGTGTGAGTTGTAGCCGCAACAACAGCTTTGCCGAGCTTTCGAGACAGCTTCTGCACATTAAACGCCACAATCTTAGCCGTTTCCCTATCTAAGGTCGCGCAGAACTCGTCCATAATCCACCACTGAGCCCCAGATTCAATCAGCTTGGCGAGACGATACCGATACCTTTGGCCATCACTAAGCTGATTGTAACGGCGCACAAACAGGAAAGCATCATTCAACCCCACCTTAGATAGCAGCTTCAAGCCCTCCTCAACAGAAGCGCCAACAGTGTCGATCAGCGGCTTATCCGGATCAACCTCAACATCAGACATCCTAGCCGCCTCTTGCAGCTTCAGATCCCCAACAACAGCCTTCAACAAAACACTCTTTCCTGATCCACTGTCTCCAGTCAAATACACGATATCTTCAGGACCAATCACCAGCTCCACATTATCATAAAGCACGTGCTTCTGGGTGTCACTGATCCCCAACCCGAAAGCCTCAGCAACAGCAACCGTACGATCAGTCACATCAGTCCTAGTTTCATAGGCAATATTGAAAGTGAATTTGCCAGCTTTTCTGTCATAGCGCCTAGCAAACTTGCGGATCCTAAAATATTCTCTGCGCCTAACCAAACTTGAACGCCTCCAACTCAAACTGCTTCATCTCCACAGTCGCGTAAACTGCAAGAGCTGTTGCCCACCACACATCATCATGAGTCCCATTCGGATGAGACAAAGATATAGCGCCGTCCCTGCGCAACTCAAACCGCTCCACGTTGAGTTCGCTGCAGATATCTCCACGGTACGGCTTCTCCCACGTCAAAAACGGGTAAAACAGCCGTTGACTCATCATACGCTGCTTCAAGAGACTAGCCATCTCACTCTTCCGCGCTGTACTAAAATGCACACCCTCAACGTTGCTGATCCCCGCCTCATCCATATCGCTGATAATGCTTGGACCCTCCCGAGTGAAGTCAACGCGAAGCTTCTGGAAGCCCTCCCACCGGTCCTGCAATGTCTTAATGTAACCGATCACAGTTGCGTACTTGGTTGGCTGCTGAAAAATCTTCAAATGCCGCAGCAAAAGCCGATCATTCACGCGATCCAAAACAACAAAGGCGCAGTAATCCCGGGTCTGAGCTAAATCCAACCCCGCAAACAGGTCACCACGGTACCCCTTGTCCGGATTCCACGGCTGCAGATCCTCCCCGCAGTTCTTTTCGGTGCCGATACACTGCGCGATCAAGCTCTGCGGCAGCCACGTGTCCTCATCCTCAGCCCACTCTGCCTCCATCTCACGGCGCCACCGCATAGGATCCTCCCCAAACTGCCGCCTGATCCTCTGCAAAAACGTGGGACTCCAGGGACCATTAGGAGCCATAACACGCTCGAAGGGAACATGATGCCGAGCAAAATCAGTATAATCTTTGTGATTGCACATCTTCCAAAATAGGCTGTCAGTGTTGAAGGGTGTGCTCGTTGCGAGCAATTTGCCGTTCGTCGTACCAAGGGCAAACAATATCGCATCCATCAAATCCACATCATTCGCCGTAAAATTGACTTCATCCCACCAAACCCGATTCAATGTGTATCCGCGGATAGTCTCAGCGTTATTTGGGAAAGCCTCAATTATGCTGCCGTTGGAAAACTCTAGCTTCGTCTTTTGAGGCTTCAGATACAAATTTTTAGGCAGCTTCCGCTCAAACATGCTAATCCGCCGAATATTCAGTTTTGTTTGTCTCCAGCTTGGACCTACAACTGCAAGATACCAATCCTTGTTGTTTACAGCATCATCTAACAGCAGCCCGGAGGCGATCCAGCTTTTGCCCGATTGTCGGCACCAACGGGCAGCAACAAACTGGTTCTCTTCATACAGTTTGATAAGCTCATTTTGGTAACTGAAGGGTTCAAAACCTAGTTGTCGCCGACAAAATTTACCATAATCCTTGGCGAACTCTTCTGTTTCCTTAGCTTTTCTGATGTCAACCTTCCTTTTGTGCTCTAAAGTCTTGAGCCATTGAGGCAGAAACTCGTGCGGAAGCATAGTTCTAGCTTTTTTCTTTGGCGAGCCGTGCATAATTCGCCTCCAACTCCACAACCCGCTTCTCAATTTCCCTGTACTGCATGAACCTTGCAAACAGATTCTCGTACGTCCTAGCCAACGTGGCGACAACATTCAAACGCTGAATCTCAATGCTGTCTAACCCCTCTTTTTTAGCAGCCTTTAAGGCAGCAGCCAAAATCTCCAAAGCCTCCTGAACTGATATCAACTCTCGTGAATCAAGCTCCGTAGTTGTTGTTGTAACAGGGGGGGTAGGGGGGGTATGTACAACAACATCTACACCTAGACGCCTCGCTTTCTGTTGCACAGCCTCAACACTGCGACCTAACTCCGCTGCGATAACCTCCCAGCTTTCACCTTCATTTGCTAGCTGCTGCAGCGTTTGAACGTCTGTTTTCTTCCATCTTTTCCATTTAGGCATGGCTTCCAATCAGCACCCCACTAACAGTCCCAATCAACCCAGTGATTGTAGAGAAGATCTCGCTGCTCCAACTCCCCAAAACAACAAGATGCGCAACCTCCAAAACCGACAAACAAACAGTCATGCCAATAGCGAATTTTACGCCCCAAACAAGCTTCTCATTAGGCTCATCAACTGTCACACGTCCACGGCTGACACGCTTCCGAGCCAAAGCACGCTTAATCGGATCTCTCATGAATGCTCGCCCTCCTCTGGAACATCCGCTGATGATTGAACGCCCGACGACCGCCAAGCAAGAAACTGTTAACTAGACTCTTCGCAACATTCTCGGGCAGGTGACTCTTCGCAATTACTGTTAGGTCAAGTGCCCAGCTTGCGGGAATAGCAGTATAATCCAAATCGAAAAGCCCATCAGAATACTTGAAACTGTTCTGCGCCAAAACAATATGCTTAGCCCGCTCGCCAAACAAGCCAACATACACGCCCCAGCTCTTCACCGGCACATCAATGCTGACGCCAGACCCCGAACTCTTGCCCACACTAGCATCAGACCACTCAACGCAGACAAGGTCTCCTGAACGCAAATCACTCAACACTTTTTTTAGCTGTTTTCTATTCATCACTTGTTTTACACTCCAGAAGCTTTTACAAGCAACATATATGCAGTGCTTATTGCGAGGAATTTCATGTCAAAGGAAGCACCATTTTTCAACGCCCCATTCGCACGCTGTTCATTCCAAACTCGCCCATCATCTTCCGTCAATGAATCCATCCAAGATTTGTTCCGAGCAATCACATCAGCATAAGTCGTTGAATCTACAATATGCATCCCAAGCGCCATCAACGCTGTATAAGCAAAAATCTCTTCTGTTCCACCAAAATATTGCGTACCCCCTCCATCAGAGGGGTGATACCAGTAGCCACCATTTTTTCCTGCCATAAGTGCAACAGCATAATTCAAAGCCCTCTTGCAGTACGGCTCATAGTCTGTACCGGTGTTATATCCTGAGTGAACCCACTCGTAGATTGCACGAGCAACTAAACCTTGAGTGAAGCTAATCGCTGAAGGAAATTCTGATTGTGGTGGATAAGCTGTCAGAAAAGGGCTGTCATCTTCTGCAGCTGAAGCATCACCGCTCCAGAATTCAAGAAAATCTTCATAGAGATCATTAGCCATCGTTTTGACTGAATACCCCTCAGAAGTAAGAAGTTCATCGCCATAAGTGTCTAAAGCTATTTTCATCGACATTAAAGATTCCGCGCAGTCAGCAGCAAAAGCGAAATCCGACCACGTTCCATCAGGATAAACTCCGTAAATGAGGTTCGCAAGAAGATTCTTTCCATATACTGAATTATGGCGAACTTGGCAAGCTCTCAAAAAGGACATAGCTTTCTGGACCGTTGTCTTGTATATGCTACTACTGTACTTCGCATCATATCGGGACATTGCTATTGCTATGAGAGCTGCGCCAGAATCGACGCGGAATGGGTCTCCAGCTTGGTCATACGAACCGTCAGCTTCTCTTGTCGGATAATACTGCTGATACCAACCGCCATCCGCTAATTGCATTATAACCATTTCATCAAGAGTCGCCTTAACAAGCGCATCTGTTGTACTGCCGTACTCCAGAAGTGCCCACAAAAGTATCCCGCCTTCATAAGGAACTATCGCCCCCGAAGGATCATGAACTGGCACATTAATCGGAAGAATCAATGCTTGCTTCGCATAATCTAAGTATCCCATATTTTTCAATCTCCTTTAAGTTGTTTAATTTTACCTGTAACACTCAAGTTACCTTCCGCATCCAAAGTCATCAGCACCTTGCCCTTATCATTCAAAAACGCCAAGCCCTTACCGTAGCCCAGCTTTTCAGCCTCAGTTATACGAAAGTCATTGGCGAATATGGCGTCCGCAAGCTGCCAGTTAGCACAGTTAACACTATTTGTGACTATGCCGCCATTGAAGGTTATTTGCCCAGTGAAAACATTAGGGATTCTAGCTTCAGCGAGGACTCCACTTGTTATATTACCTGCAGCATGATCATGACCTGCTGGACTATAACGACCATTTGGATTGACATACATTGGATCGAAGCCTGCACCTTCAGCTTCAAGAACGTAGCCGCTTGATCCTTCCGGAAGTCTAGCCAAGGGGAACCTGCCGCTTGTAATCTTGGAAGCCGGAAGGTCTGGTATATCAGCCACAGCAAGAGAAGCATACATGGGATCATATTCGGCTCCGTATGTTCTCAGAAACTTCCCAACGTCATCTCTCGGCATCCGAGCCAACTCGAACTGACCGCTTGTAATTATGGCTGCGTCTGCAAGGACGTTCTGCAATACCCGAGCAGAAGTAATAACAACCTGATCACTCGCATAGTCACCTATATTCAGCTGAGCCAACCGTCCAGAGCTGGAGACAAACAGATACTTGGTGTGTGCCTCTTTCCAACGTTTTGTCTCAGAACCAAGAATTCCATGCTCATCATCCGTTGGATTGAATTGATGATCAACAATAGCGCTGCCGGCTTTGTTTTTTGTCCAGAACTGAACCATAGCGGCTGTATCGCTATACGGACCAAAATACATTGGAAACTCGTAAACCCCAAAAATAGCTTTCCAGCGCAATGGTGTAAGAATGTCACCTATATCATATGTATTGTCAGATGCAGGAATTAGAGATTTATTGATGAGAGGCAGATATTTCCAGATATCCGTCCAACGAATTCCTCGCTTTGGGAAAAAACCAAACTGTGCGATTAAAGCTTCCCAACAATCAAAAGGAAAAGCATTTTTTACTCCAGAACTTAAGGCTCCACTATTTTGTTTCATTAATTCTTCTAGAACATCCTCTGTTGTCCTCTTCTGCCTGATGACTTCAATGTCCATAATTTTTCTTTTCTTTGAGGTCTTGACAATCTTGTAAGAGCCATCTAGGCTAAGCTCAGGCTTCTCAAGCGTGATCGTGTCGCCCGGATACAGATGATACCCAGACGTAATAGGGCAGGTTAGCGGAACACTACCATCATCCATATTAATTTCTGCAAGTTTCTTCACAGCAAGCGCATACAGAGTATATTCCGTAGTTGGAACATCATGCCAGAACACAGCAACATCATCACCGTCTCCGGCGTAGCCCATAATCTCCTCTCCCTCATAACTCACGCCCCTAACGTGCACCTTGTTCCGTCTCTTGCTGCGAGCCACAGCCCGCTCGCTCACATTAGCGATGTTACCGTCAAAACTCTGAGCAGAACCACGATCACCAATATGCAAATGCTCCCCGCCTACAACCCAGTAATCCTTGTTAAGTGCGGCCGCAAGCTGCACGATTGCATCGAAACAGAGAGTCTGATCAAAAATCATATCCACATTATCTGCAGGGCAATCAATCATGTAAGTTAGCCCCGCAGCCTGCCGAATAAACTCAGCAACCGAACTAGCCATGTATCCAATATACTCGCCAGAAATAACACGCCGCTTCAGCAGCTCATAGATGCCATTATAAACAATACACTTCAGCTGCTTTCTGCTGTATTCCACATCATAGAGAACACCGAGGAAGAGCTGCGTATCATCAAAAGAAATCTTGATTATCTGATCAGAAGCCACAAACGTCCTGTTATCAGCTGTATTCGGGATCGAGAAAGATACCTCTTCATGACCGCTAAGCTCCTCAATAATCTTCTCCACCCTACCAGTGAACTCGACAAAATCCTCTTCTCCAGCATCATAATATTCGAGCGTCCATAGTCCCAACAAAATCGCCCCTACAAAATTATGTGACTGCTCCCCTTCAGCAACTTAATCATGTAATGAAACAGCTTAGGATGAACCTCAACGTAACTGAATTCTGCAAGAACCCAATCACCATCATACCTGCTATCCGGAAACGCCAAAGTCACCTCTGTACCCTTCAAAGCCTCCAAAGGCAACAAATACGTTGATTCAATCGTTGACTTGACGCCAACAAAACTGCCTTCGAAGTTCAACTCAATAGCGCCATGCCCAGGAACAATCAGGATCGGCAATCCATCAAGCTCGAACTCTTCCACCTTCGCAGGATTCCTCTTAGTTGCACGAGAAGGCGCATAAGGCAAAGTCACACTACCAATAACATAGCTCACGGCAGCCGCCTCCGCAACCCCTCAGCAATTCCCTTACTTACAGCACCGGTAACCCGTTCAAGATCCACATCGCTACTGATGTTTCCGATGCTAATAGTCGGATTAACCGTAATGTATTGAGTACCCTCAAAACCTCCAAACCCCATTTTGCTCAATGGGATAACAGCTTCCGGACCAGCCTCACCAATCAACGCAAAAGTAGGCTTCCTAACAATGCCACCCTCAGCCATGCCAACAGCAGCCTTGACGCCAGTAACTGCAAGCCCAACAGCAGCCAAAATAATCGGACCTGCTACACCCGCAGTCATGCTTGTATGAAAAGCAACCCAGGCAACAGTCGCAGCCACAATAGCAGCGATAGACGCCATCAAAGCTCCCGCAATAGCCTGAAGTTCCTCAGGAATAGCGCTCAACAAGGTTTCTCCAATCATGAAGCCCCCAACAAAGGCACCGACACCAATCGCAGCAGTCTTAGCACTAATCCCAACATTTGTAACGTTACTACTCAAATTCTTGAGCATCCCGCTCATATCAGGAAAGTTCTTCCACGTCCTACTAAGATTGTCAACCATAGTAATGCTTGTTGGAATGATCTGCAGAGCTCCCTGAATCATAGTGCTGTTCAGGTTGTCCTGCACGTTGTCAGCATTGTCTGCCGCAACAGAATATCTCTCCTGGGCAATCTCCAAATCTCGAGCAGCCGCAATAGCCTGCGCACTATTAGCACCATACTTCTTGATCGCATCATTCAAGCGGACCTGAGCAGTCTCCACACCCTTCGAGGATGTTTTCACCTGCAGATTAGCCCTATCGAGGCTAAGCTGAGCATCCCCAACACGATCAACAGCACTATACAAACTGAAGGCAGAAGTTGCAACCCCACTAAAACCAACAACCAAATCCTTAGTCGACCGGGTAGTCGCCTGAATCCTACCTCCAAGCCGCTGACTCAACCCAGCAGCTTCGCTCTGAGCAGCATTATAATCACGAAGAGCCCTGGTAGCCTCTTCGCTAGCAACCCCATGCTCCCGAACAGCAACATTCAAAGCCTTTTTCGTGACTGTTACCTGCTGCTGAGCAACATCAAGCTGTTGAGCTGCACTCACATTATCAAGCTGTGCCCTTTCAGAATCAGAAAGAGAAACCGCCACATCCCGCGAACTCTCCGAAACCTGACGATTAGCCTCCACAACCCGCTTGTTAGCATCCTCCACAGTCTTCATGCTCGAAGCTACCTTGCCACTAGCATCCGCTACAACTCTACTCGCATTATCTACCGCTTTTATGCGGATTTCTAGTTGCTGACTCATCTCTTCCTGCTCTCCTCTTTATGGTGCCACCACGCCCAAGCCGAAAGAAAACGGACCTGCATGATTGTTAGTTTGCGAAGAGTCTCTAGGGTGTATTGCGGGAACTTGTGCAGGATCATGCCGAGGTCTTGCGCTTCCGTGTTCGCTTTGATCCAGCTGCAGAGCTCTTCCGGGCTGATAAAAAAGCTGGCTGCTTCGTCAAAAAGTCAATCAACGCTGCGCCTTCAATCAGCGGCATACGCTTCAGAAAGTCTTTTGGTAGATCAGGGTAAGCTTTGCGCATCATAAGCCAAGCTGATATCTCAGTCTTCTCTAGGTCCGTCTTAGCCTCATTGATCTCAAAGGCATCCTCAAACTGCAACTCACCAAACCGCAGCAGCCCAAGAACCGGATGATCCACAGTAACGATCTTGTCAGCACGTGCTACAAGCTGCATAGGGTCAAAGATTCTGCCCTTCGCATTCTGTGCCTCTTCATGCTCCGCTAACTTAGCCGCATACTCAGCCGCCAACTCATCGTTAGACTTCTTCTTCTTAGGTGCCATGTCTCGTCACGCTTAGGCGTCATGTACAGTAACGCTAGTTGCTTCACCGTTGACCTTCTCGAGAACTCCGCCAGTTTCTCCAGCAGTGCGCTCATCATTCAGGACCACACAGCCGTTCCAAACCTCGTAAGGCACAGACACGTAAGATCCAGCGGGCTGAAACACTATCTCAAATTCGGTGCCATCCAAAAGCAAAGTCATCCAAGCACCATCAATGTAGAGTTTATCGGCGCTCCAACCGAACGATTGCTTGCCAGGCGCAACGATACAGGGCGTCAACGAATCCATCGAATACTCTTTGATTAGCTCCGCACTAGCTTTGACGCTGATGTTTTTTCCGTAGCCAATCACAGTTCCGTCCTTGTAGAGACGAGCATTCCTTCCCAATACGGGTACACTCATTTTCCTTTTTTTCCTCCATCAATTTTTTTGGTCTAGGAAAGATGGGATATCCCCAACTTCCACTCTAGCCAAGTTCCCCAAAAAATCACAATACGCATCCTCCGCAAAATCGTCAACATTCGCGGCAATCAACTCGTCAGGCAAACAGTCGATATCCATGAACCATTGTTCCTTGATCAGCTGCTTGAGCCGCTGCGGATCCTTCTCTCGATCAGCCCACTCATCAGAAGCCAACAGCATAGCCAACCCAACCCACTTCCTGTAATACGGATCATCCTCACAGATCCGCGACAAAACCTTGAAGCCTACCCTCAGAAGCCTCTCAAAATTGCCGTCAGGCTGCTTTCCGAAAGTTCCCTGCAGACAATCAAGACGATATACCTTCAGCATCCGGGCATTCATTCGCCCTAACATCTGAGTTTGAGGAAACTTCCCAGTTTTAGGCTCAGGCAACAGAAGATCCACAAGCATCAGAGGAACATTAACCAGCCGCTTCAACAGGATCAACCGCAGGTCACGGTGCATGGTGAACAATCGCCTCCCAGCGGACAACCCCGCCAAAAAACACCTTCTCCTTAAACTTGATCTCTCCAGGAGCAAAACCGGTAGGTCTGCAATCAAAAGCTACGCCACCTAAAGTGCGATCCTCGAGTATTGCATCCACGACGTCGCCCATGACTGAGATAATATCCGTGAACCAGTCTTTCGGCTCGTACTCAAGAATCACCAGGACAATACTGCCCCTCACTTTCACCTCAAGCAGCTCACCCATAGTCGCCTGACCAATCGGCGCCGGCTCAGCATTCAAGATCGCCTTCGGCAACCCACCAACAGTGAACCTCTCCCCCAAAATCACAGTCTCAATAGCGCTCTTCGTCTCAACTGTAGCCTTCACAGCATCGAAAACAGCCTTGTAACACGCATAGAAACTCATTGTAGCCCAATCATCTCCTCGAAAAGTTCATCGAAAAGCTCTTCCACCTTCTCTCGAGCCTTGTCCACTGCACGCTGCAGGAACGGGTTAGGCTTCGTTCCCGGATGCCGCACAACTTTCGTGAAAACCATGTCTCCGCCAGCAGCCCGAAACGCCAAACAGCTAGCGTTAACTGGACGGATCTCATGAGGCGCCGTGCCCCTAATCACAAATATTGCATGGGGAGCCAAAGCCTTGATTGACGCTTCGCCATCCTCATTCACCTCTGAAACGATTGACCGCGCCAGCTTCCCTGTCTTCCATGGAGCCCCATAAAACGCTTCACTATATGCAACTTCAGCAAGCCGCTCAACCAGCTTCCGCTTCAGATCCTTACCCAGAATCTCAGCAACCTCATCAAACTCCAGCCCACGAGTGGACACATCAACCTCAATCATGCGGAGCTCCCAACCTTGAATGCGACTTCCTCCTCACTCTCAACATAAGTGTCAAGGAACTTGTGAGCCTCAACCCAGAACACCTCAGCAGCATCAGGATCTCTACGGTGACGAAACAGCCAAGCAGCAAAATAGGCGCTAGCATCAGCGATAAGCTTAGGAACAATATCCGGAACAGACAGCTCAGATTTCTTGAGTAGCCCAACAATTATCTCATCACCAGAAACAATGTAAGCATCAATCTCAGCATCGTATTTTAACTCATCAACTGCAATCTGTAATACCAGTTTCACAGCAGCAACAGTGCTATATGCCACGGTTGATCCTCTCCATCACCTTGATTCTATTCTCGAAGGCAGTCTCCATATCTTCGCGAATCAGGTCCCGCTGCCACTTCGGAAGCAACCTAAACCGCTTAGCTAAAGCACGCATCAAGCGACCCCCTGAACAATGATGTCAAAACTGAAGCTGTTCACCCCAGCGATACCCGGATCCACTGACAGCGTAAACGTCACAGGAACAGCAGCTCCCGGCTGAATCACCTCATTATTGTAGCTCCAGCTCAGGCTAATCGAACTCTGAGCAACCGCAGGAACCCAATTTTCTGTCAACAGCGTCAACGTCTGCGCAGCATTACCCGTATTTTTGACCCAACAATCAAAGTTTCGTGAATCTCCCGGGGCTAATGTGCCCCAAGCAATCTCCTCTAACACAGTCGAAAGCTCTTCGTCAGCAAAAACCTGAACACCAACTGCCCTGATTGTTCCAACACTACGAATCCGCACAATGTTAGCGTTTGTCACACTAGCGCCAATCACAGCACCAACCAGCAAGGCAACAGCAGAAACAGCAACAAAACAGACAATCACCTTGGTACTAGGCAGCAACCGCCAAAACTGTTGCCAAAACTTTTCTCCTTTCACATTCACCTGTCGGACAAACCTACGCATACGCCCAAAACCCAAAACACGCCCATACTGAAGCCGCGAAACCTGATGCCTATGCACAAGAACCGCTGCAAGAAGAATTACGCCACCACCGACATAGCCCCAAAGCAACAAAGGCTCCAAAACCGCTGCAACAACCAAAAAAAGCAACAACACAACAGAAGCGATTTGCCTGCCGAAAGCCACAGCCTAAGCCTCCTCCACTTCCTCGACAACCCGCTTAGCCGCAGCAACAATATTCTGAAACTCCTCCTCCGAAACTTTGTCGTCCTCAGCAGCAGCAATAATGTCACTTAGGAGCTCTGCGAAGAGTCTAGCCCTCTCCAGCCACTTCCTATATTTCACTCCCAAAAACACAGAAACAACAGACAAAACCGCAGTTGCCAAAGCAACAATAGATGCGCTATCCATACATTAACATGAAAATGAAACAAGATTTAACGATTTTTGGCTCAAAAATCCAAGATTTCAGGTCTTAGACGAAAGCGCCCTTAAGACGGTTTGTCAAGATCAATAGGAGCTGCTCCCCATCCTCACTAAGCCGGTAAACTCCGCGGCTAACTCGCATAACATAACCCTGAGCCACAAGATACCTGTAAAACTGCCTCTTCACAGTATTAGTCGTTGCGAAGTCCCAGCAGGTTGGAGTAGAATACTTTTCAATATCCTTCCAGCGAACAAACCCCTTCTCAATCACCGAAAGAATCGTTTTCCGGAGGATATCACGCTCACGATCATTCAACGCGACAACAGCACCTCAAACACGTCCAGCTTCTTCTCCGTATTCGTGCCCTTCACTGCAGTCACAAAAATAATCCAGACTCCCTTTGCAGCATCAGATTCAACATTATAATTGAACTCGTAAACGCCCTCGCTCCCTTCCATAGAAGGCGTAGCAACCGCAGCCCCCGATGGATCAATGATCTTCACAGTTATTGTGTCAGGATCCATCAACACACCAGCCTTATCCTTGAACGTGTATTCTTTGCTGACTGTTTGCCCCTGAAAAACCTGAGTCACGCATTCACCTCCAAATCGCGGCTACTAATATTAATCTGCTTGAAAGGCTTGCTTGCGATGTTTATCTGCCTAAAATCGCGGCTGCAGACATTAATTTGACGGAAGCCCCGCGAAGAAACCACAAACACCACAGACTCACTTAGACCAAAAATAACGTCAACACTAAACATCTGCTCAGCAATCTTCAAGAAAAGAGCATCAACATAACTTTGAGCCAAAATATCACATTTCTGTAGAGCAGCATCCACGTCAGCCGTCTTTTCTAGCCCATCAGCCTTGAATAGAACATCAAACTCCTTCTGGATAGACACATCCTTTTGCTGAAATAGCACATCGACGTCTCGTGCTTCAGTTAAGCCAAGTTTCTTGAAGAGCGCATCTATCTGCCTCGAAATTGTCTGAGCCAAAAGCGACCCAAACCGTGCGTCTATCGCAAACGATTTTATGACATTATGCTTCAGAAAATCGGTGTCCACTCCAAAAGTTTCTAGGATACCAAGCTTCTGCAGCAAAGCATCAACATCTGCGGATTTCTGTATATCAAGTGCCTTCAGAAGCATATCCAATTCTGTAGTTTTGGTAACCGTCTTCTGTAATGCGGCATCAACAGCAAAAGCTTCAGGAATGTCCCGTCTCTGAAGTGTAGCATCGACGCCTAAACTCTTCGTAATCCCCAACTTCTTGAACAGCACATCTGCTGTCCAAGTTTTTGTTTCCTCTTCCGGTCCGATATACGTGTCGGCAACAACAACACTGTCGCCATAAACAGTAAATGCACTTATTGTGCCCGAAGGAGCATCAATTCCAAAATGAGCAAAACTAAACTGACGGGCACTATTATCTACATTTGTTACTTCTATTTCCAAGTCA
>Ga0315547_1001829_pt1 | contig 15788 bp, 17 predicted proteins | sample SalMarSW160240MG_2_FD_202542 | JGI IMG/M metagenome (GOLD analysis project Ga0315547, IMG submission 202542) | Salt marsh sediment microbial communities from the Plum Island Ecosystem LTER, Massachusetts, United States - Salt Marsh Sediment SW1601-240 ... | reverse complement strand
ATGATATCCATATTGATAATTAGAATTACTATTTTCTATAACAAAAGCAGGAGTAAAAAGGGTAGGGTTAATAACCTTAAATTCTGGATGTATTATTTTTATATCTACTGTATCAAGCATATAATCCTGCTTTGTTGTTTGTTTTGAAGTATTCATAATTGTCTTAATGACTTAATTTGTTGTCCCGAAATTTCGGGGAATACTCCAAAGATAATTTTTAGGGCAAATCTTCCCTTATCTTTTTGCGCCGTTTTTGTAATTTTTGATAATCGTCTTTTGTTATCGGTTTATAAATCAGTTCTACAAGGCGAATAAGTTTAATCCCTTTTTCATAGGCTTGTTCTCGGCTGATTTTTACGCCGAAACGATTCTTATAAAGCTTCTGAAATTTTGTGATTTGTTCCTTGGATAACATATTTATTCGCTGTATAGACGATTTTTTAGTGCTTTGAGTTGGTCAAAATAAGAACGAGCATTAAGTTTTAATTGGTCTGCAAAATATGCGTTTGCAGTTTCGTCAATTTTTTCTTTGCGGCGGAAAATAAAAAGCACTTTTCGCGGGTTATCGCGATTAAGTGCCAGTAATTCAAATCCTACGCACAAGAGCGCGGTTGATACACCGAGGTCGTAAGTCGTCCAAACATACCTCGAGTCCCTCAATGATAATATCTTAGCCTTTTTACTTTTGTTGTTTCTTGACATATAGGGTAATGATTATTGGATAATGCGAAAGTTTTTGCTTTCACCCTATATGCTGAAAAATCAGCGAAATAAAAAATCCTGTTGGAATAACAGGAGTTTTTGCTGTGTTGAAAAGAAAAAACACTCTGATTTTTCAGAGAGTTTCTTCTTGTATGCGTTTTTCTTCGTATGCGAGACAGTCGGCCTCGTCTCCTGCTCGGTTCTCGTTTAGTGGACCGCCTTGAGGCCACATTTTTTCTCGTCTTAAAGACGGTTCCGGTAGGATGGTAAACCTCGGCTCGTAGTAATCGCGCGTGTCTCGGAATGGGTTATTGCGAGTTTGGAAAATATCTTTTAATCGCTCCACGAAAGATTTTTTTGCCTGTTGGACATTATTTATGGAAAGGGTTTTACCCGTTGTAACCATATTGCGCATATTTTCTGCTGTGGCTTGTTTGATGTCTGTGGCCGCAAGTGTGGCTAAAGCGCATAAAAAGCCCCATTGTCGGTCCTGTTTCTGTTGTTTTTTACCCGAAAAGAAACCAAGCCGAACATAATCGGCAGTTATGATATGGTTGTTGTCGTAAAAAATCTCAAGCTCTTGCTGTCCGTCTTTAATTTTAAGCGTAACTTTTTCCCATTGAACTGGTTCTGGAAACGGTAGCTCAATTGGTGCCTCGCGTTTTCCGCTTTCTTGATAAGGGTTCCTACTCGTGTTTTCAACCTGTAATTTGGGCATAGCTGTAATTTCAATTTTTTGCACTGGCGCTTGTGATGCTGATATATTTTGTTTCGTTTTGGCCGTCTTTTTATGTTCCTCTTTGGTTTTTGAAAGAAGCAGAGATACATCGTTGAGCGTCTGTTGTATATCTGGTTTGGAAAGAATATCGCTTCCTTCAACTTTGCGGTAGAGTTCATCAATATCGCCATAAGTAGCGTTCATTTGTGGTCGGATATAATTCCAAGAAAGCTTCTTGCCGGAAAGGTCAATTTCAAAGCTGTCGGGCGTATATTCTTTTTCTGCAGTAAAGAGATTATTGAATGGAATAAAGTAGTGCGTTAGTGTGTGTATTCTTTGTTTTTTATTCACGCCGTTTGTGTAAAGGCGAAGGTCTCTTACAGTATCGGTTATCAACTTTTTGGTTTTTACGTAGGCATCGTTTAATTCGTGAGAGGGTTTTGATGGGTTACTGCAGAACACCTCTGCAATATTCATAAAAACTTGATATGCCTTGCGCAGGGTAGAGATTTTTTCTTTATTCTCTGGCAGTCGTAAAAACTCAAGCTCGTTATATTCCTGCTGAAGAAGTTCCTCATTTTCTTCTTGTAAAATATCGTTTTCGTCTACCTCAATAAGATTTTTTGCTTCGCATACTTCATATTCATTCTTGTGGTTAGAAACTGCTACGAGGCCGTCATACTCAAGATACTTGTTAAAATCTTCGGCGGTCGCTTCTGCGGCCTTTCTGTCGCCGTTATACATAATCGGATGAAGTATCTCGCTTATGATTTTGAACAGCATTTTGTTATCTTTCTTTTTTTCCGAATAGGCATAGTAGCTCAAAATAGAGTAGACCATCCGCCATTTTGTATTCGGATATTCAATAAGTGAATCCGGCACACTCCAGCTTTGGAGCCAACCGACAATTTGCGAACCCGAGCCGCTGTCTCCAAGATGTCGCGCTATATGTTCAAGTGTTTGTTCTCGTATTATCGGATGTTCTCGTCTGTTTTCATTATGAGAGACCATTTCAAACCAGACTCCATGTTTGTCTTCGTCCAATTTGGTGTTCTGTATAAATCCTTCTTCTTGGAATTTTTGAATAATAGACCATTGTTCATGAGCCGATAGTAATGTAGGTCCGTCCTCATATTCGGTGAGTGTGTACAGTCGAAGATGTAAAGATCCTGTTGGGCTGATTTCAGCCAGTTCATTTATTTTGTCTTTTACATATTTTATTTTTTCCTTAGGTGTCATTTTGGGTAATTGTAATATTTTTTGCATCATTGCCTTAACCGGCAGGATGTTATATACTAATGTTATCAAATGTGAGGTAAGAAATCAATGACTAAAAAGCAAAAAAACAAACAAATTCCAGAATTACTTACGCTTAAAGAAGCTTGTGATATTTTGAAATGTCATCCCAATACTTTACGACAATGGGATAAAAAAGGAATCTTGTCTGCTATCCGTATTGGCGCTAAAAGAGTAATGCGTTATAAAAAGGAAGATATCCTCAAGTTTTTACAATTAAAATAAAAAATTAAGTAATTATTATGCCAAGAAAGAAAAAGACACCACCAAAAAAGGATGCGCTTACAAAAGCCAATATAAAACGTGTTTGTAATATTTTGCGCCGCGACGATGGTGTTGGTGCAAAGGATTATATTGAACAGTTTTCTTGGCTTCTTTTTTTGAAAGTTTTTGAGGGTGTAGAGAGTCAACTTAAAGAACTTGAAGAAGCGGAAAATAGAAAATATAGGCCTGTTATTGACACTGAATACCAGTGGTCATCATGGGCAAAAAAAGATTGGAAAGACAAAGAGGAGCTTATACATTTTATAAACAAAAAGCTATTCCCGTATCTTAAAACACTTAAAGGAACAAACGAAAAGGACAAAATTGCAGAGCTTTTTCGTGAGCTTCATAATAAAATTTATTCACCGTATAATTTGCTTGAGGTTATTGAAATCTTGGACAAAATCGAAAAGCATCATTTTCAAGATACGCATCTTTTGTCGCAAGTATACGAGGAAATCTTACAAGCTATGGGAAGTGAAGGGGGTTGGTCTGGTGAGATTTATACACCGCGTCCCGTTATTCGATTAATGATAAAAGTTGTAAATCCGAAGCTTGGCGATAATATATTCGATCCGTTTGTCGGCTCTGCCGGATTTTTAGTTGAGAGTTTCAAACATCTTTACGAAGATTCCGCAAAAGATGTTCGGACATGGAAAACACTTCAAACTAAAACCTTATTTGGTAAAGAGAAAAAGCCATTACCATTTTTGATTGGTAATATGAATATGATTTTGCATCATGTTCTTGTCCCAAACCTCATAAGAATTAATACGTTGGATGAAGATGTTCATAATGTATCTGAAAGCGATAAATATTCCGTGATTCTTACAAATCCGCCCTTTGGTGGCGAGGAAGAAAAAAGGATTGGCGAAAATTATCCGATCAAAACATCAGCAACAGAAGCAATGGCGTTGCAGTATGTTATTCGACACCTCAAAAATGGTGGAAAGTGTGGGATTATTTTACCCGAAGGGAATGTCATGTTTGGCGGTGGTGCGATGGCTCGTATACGACAAGAACTACTCGAAAAATGTAACGTATATAGTATTATTTCTCTTCCTCGGGGCGTATTTACCGAAATGGGTGCGGGCGTAAAAACAAATCTTGTTTTTTTTGATAAGACCGGTTCAACGAAAGAAATTTGGTATGGAGAAGTAAAGGGTAAATTTACTAAAAAGAAAAATATTCGGGATGAGCATCTCGAAGACATTTTCAGACAATGGGAAAAACGAGAAATCTCAAAGGATTCGTGGCTTGTTCCTATAGAAGAGATTAAGAAAAATGATTATGATTTATCTCCGAAAAATCCAAACGGGAGTGATGAGGATATTTTATTTTCACCTAATAAAATACTTAAGGGAATTAAAAAGGATCAGCAAGAAATAGGCAAGGTTATTTCTTCGCTTAAAGATATTTTAAGGAAATAATATGCAGTGGGTTAAACAAAAATTGACTGATATCGCATCTTTTTTTGAGGACGGCAATTGGATTGAAAGTAAAGATCAATCGCCGCATGGTTTTTGGCTTATACAGACAGGTAATGTTGGTGTAGTAGTATTTCGCAATAAGGATATAAAAAGGTTTGTGAGTGAAGAGACATTCAAACGTCTTCGTTGTACTGAAATTTATGCCGGAGATATTCTTATCTCACGTCTTCCAGATCCAGTTGGAAGGTCTTGTATAGTACCTAAATCTGATTACAAAATGCTTACCGCCGTAGACTGTTCCATTCTTCGTTTGAAAAAAGATTATGATACGCGTTATATTAATTATCTACTTAATTCAAGGGTATCAAAAACACAGGTTTATCGAATGGTTACTGGTTCGTCAAGAAAACGTATTAGCCGTAAAAATCTTGGTAAGATAGAGCTTCTTATACCATTCAAGGATGATAAGCCAGATCTTATCAAACAAAGACATATTGCTGATAAGTTGAATAAAATTTTTGCCGAAGTTGAAAAAGGGCAAAACCAAGCATTGGAAGCGGAAAATGAAATTGTTTTATTCCGTAAATCATTACTCCGAGAAACCTTTTCAAATCCAAAATGGCAACAGGTATCGTTTTTGGATTTAATTGATAATAAATCTGATTTTTCACTTGGCAAAATTAAACAAAAAGCGTATCAATCACAGGGTGCTGTCGCAGTTGTTGATCAAGGGAAAGAGCTTATTTCTGGATATACCGACAAAAAAGAACTGGCTTATACTGGAAGACTCCCAGTTATTATCTTTGGAGATCATACGACTATAGTAAAATATGTTGATTTTCCTTTTGTGCAAGGAGCAGACGGCATTAAAGTTTTAATACCCAAAAAAGAAATTTATCCAAAATACCTCTATTATTCGCTTCTCAATTCAAAGCCGAAGGGAGGTAAATATGCTCGGCATTATAAAGAACTTCGTAAGATATCTTATACTCTGCCATTCAGAAACGATAAGCCAGATTTTGCCGAACAAAAGCATGTCGTTAGCAAATTAGATAAAATATTTGCACTATCCGAACAATTAAATACTCTTTTTAGTAGACAAGAAGAGTCATTTGTCAGATTGGAAGCTTCAGCGTTGGATAAATCATTTAATTTAAGGACACAAATTGTCCCTGTGGCTAAACCTGTTTCTTCTGTTGTTCCGCGAATGTTTGATATCCAGCAGGCTATCGCTCATATTTTGAAACGATTTGAACGTGGCGAGATGGTTGTTGCGAAAATGCTTTATTTTGCTCAGAAAATTTATCAAGTACCTCTTAATATCCAATTTAGCGCGCAAAATTTTGGGCCTTATGATAAAGCAGTTAAAAAAGCTGTTACTGCGGGACTTTCTTCAAGGAATAAATTCTTCGCAAAAAAGGGATCTGGTAATATGCAAGTGCTTTCGTTGGGATCTAATGCAGGCAAGGTCTTGAAATATTCTAATTCCGCGCTTGCAAGAAAAATCAATTATTATTTAGACGAAATGATGCCTCATTTTTCTATCAGTAGCAGTAACGCTATAGAGCGTTTGGCTACTATTTGTAAGATTATTGAGGACACAAAGACAATTGATGATAAAATGATCAAAAGAGAATTGCATAAGTGGAAGCCGAATAAATTTCAAGATGCTGAAATATCTCGCACAATCGCTTTTATCAAAAAGAATAAGTGGGATATTCAATTAGTAAAATAATATGCCATATTCAGAAGATGACACACGGGTTAAATTGATAGACCCCAAAATACACGAATGTGGATGGAAAGAAGAATATCTTATCCGTCAATTTCCTATTGCTGATGATCGCTTTTTTGTTGAAGGCGAGGAGTTTAAGCGTCTAAAAACAGCAAAATTTGCTGATTACGTGCTTTCATATAAAAATCTTTCCGTTGCAATACTTGAAGCAAAAGCAGAAGACGAAGACCCGATGAAACATTTAAGCCAAGCTCAAGATTACGCCAAGCGACTTGATACTCCTTTGGCATATATTTCAAATGGAAGAACAACGATATTATACGATCGTCGTACAAAAAAAACGGAACAGGTTTCAACTTTTTTATCGCCCGAGGAGATATATCAAATCTATCTTGAATGGAAAGGGCTTAATAATAAAAACTTAGATGCGCTCACATATCCGCTTCATATTGCTGGTTCAATGAAGCCCCGTGCATATCAAGAAACAGCTATCAAGCGTACTGTTGAGTCATTTGCAAATGGTAAGCAGGTAGCGCTTCTTACTATGGCAACTGGAACGGGTAAGACATATGCCGCATTTCAGATTGTTTGGAAGCTTGTTAAATCAAAAACAATCCATCGAGTTTTGTTCCTTTGTGATAGAATTATTCTTCGTGATGATGCATATGGCAGGGATTTTGAGCCGTTTGGCGAAGCTCGGTGCAAAATTGAAGGCGGCAATTTTAACAAAAATCGTGATATTTATTTTTCCACTTACCAAACTTTATATGCGAATGATCTTTATAAACAAATACCGTCCGATTTCTTTGATCTCATTATTATTGATGAGTGCCATCGGTCGCGTTTTAAGGATTGGGGTGTTATTCTTGATCATTTTCAAAGCGCGAAGCATCTTGGGATGACTGCAACGCCAAAGCGTGAGGATAATATTGATGTGTATGAATATTTTGGAGAGCCAGTATTCGAGTATTCACTTGGCCAAGCAATCGAAGACGGTTATCTTGTTCCTTATAAAATATACAAGATTACAACCAATTTATATCGTAAAGGACTGGATGTTTCTACAGCAGAAGAAGTTATTTACGATGATGAAATTGAGCCAGAAGAGATAAAAGATTTTTACGAGCCATCAGAATATGAACGAGCTGGGGGTGTAACTATTCCGCAACAAATAGATTTGCTTTCTCAAAAAGTTATTGATGTATTAGATAAAACGAGCCCTTATAGTAAAACTATTATATTTTGTGTAGATATGGCACATGCACAAGCGGTTAAAGATAAGCTGAATGAACTCAAGAATAGTGAAGAATACGCATCGCGTGTAGTGGCCGAGGACAAGGACGATTTAACAAGTTTTCGTGATAAAGAAAGGACTATGCCTGTTGTGGCAACTACTGTTGATCTGCTTTCAACGGGCGTAGATATTCCTCATGCCCAGAATATCGTTTTTATGCGTCCTATTGCTTCGAGAGTACTTTTTAAGCAAATTATTGGTCGTGGTTCTCGTCTTTTTGAGGGCAAGGGATTTTTCAGAATTATTGATTTTACGAACGCGACACGGCTTATCGATGAATGGGATGTCGCGCCAAAACCGCCTGAACCGCCTGAACCACCCGAAGAACCAATTCCACCATTTGATAAGCTTGTAATGGGAATTGTTATAGATAATAAGCATGAAAAACCAGTGGCCAGTGCTGTAGTTAAAGTAAAGCTTGGACGTTGGGAAAAAATTAGCAAAACCAATGAAGATGGAATGTTTAAGTTATTTGGTTTGCCGTCAAATGAAGGGGTTAATCTACATATTGAGCATGCGGATTATAAGAAATTGAGTAAGAGAATTAAACCACATATTTCAGAAGAAGAAACGCCGTACGAATTTCGTTTGAAGGCATGGAAATCTGCACCGAAGAAAATCGTCGTCAAGGGCATTGAAGTAACGATTGACGAAGAAATCGAAGTTGAGTTTGATGGGATCAAGCTTTCATATGCCGAGTACCGTAAATACTCAAAAAACAAGATTGAGCAAGTAATTCATTCTTCTGAAGACTTGCGAGCTTTATGGATTGACTCTGAAAAACGAAAGCAGTTTATTCTGGATTTGGAAGCTAAACGTGTGAATATTTCTCTTATTAAATCAATAGAAAATCTTGAGGATGTAGATACTTTTGATATTATTGCTCATATTGTTTTTGACGCGCCTCTTTTAACTCGTGATGACCGTGTAACGCGTTTTATGAGGCAAAATACCGAGAATATTGATATGTATGGTAAAGAAATCGGTGAGGCAATTCGCGAAATTATGGAGAAGTATAAAAATGGTGGTGAAGAAAATCTTTCTACGGATGTTTTTCGTCTTCCAAATATGAGTGCCAAACAAGAAGCAATTAAAGGTAAATATCCTGATGGATTATCTGGTTTTGTGCATTCTCTAAAGAAGGGGATATATTCTTTTGCGACTAAATAATTTTCTAAAATGTCTCAACTATCAAAAGAACGAATTTTAGAATGGCAGAAAATCCTAAAAGAGGATTATGACAGGGAAATTTCATTCGCCGAGGCCACTGAAGCGGCAAATAATCTTGTTGGCTTCTTTAGTCTATTACTTAAGATTGATATGAGAGAAAACCCTCAAAATTATAAAAAAAATCAAAAACAATAGAGACTTTGAAATATGTCTATAAGCAAAAAAAACTTAAAATTAATCAATAGTTTAGAAAAAACATTAAAAGAACAACTTTTCTGGCTTTCCAGAAATGGGATGCAAATATCTCTTGATGCAATAGAAAGTTTAAGGAATTTACGTCAATTTATTATAGGTCTTTCTGTTGCAATAATAGGCATAGTATTTCCTTTAATGTTAGCGAACGATCTTATAAAAGAAAATGATTTTTTTATTATTTCTCTTGTTTGTTTTAGTTATGTAGTTATTTACGGAATTTTCGATTTAATAATATCAAGAAGCCGTGAATTGGTTGATATCCCGTCTGCTGTGGAATCTAATTTAAAAAAACTGATGAAATTAATAAAAGAGATTCAAGATATTAGAAAAATTGAAAATAATGATGAAGCTGGCATAAAATATGAACAATTAAAATCTTCATACACACAAAAATTTCCCTCAGATAAATTATCTTTTTTTCAAAAACTGTGGCGGAAATACGAAAACTCGTTTTTTTTCAGTTTTTTTATAGTAGGTTATATTTTTTTAGTCCTTGGTTTTCTAATGAATTAATTATTCAGGTCAAATTTGGGACATAAATATAATTAATGTGTTGTTATATTATAATTCTGATATAGTTTATAATACGATCATATGCATAGAATAATGAGGAAAAGTAGTTTATCCCCAGCTTCAATCTTTTGTCTCTTGACAAGTAATTGCCATAGGGTGTATGCTTAAAACATAAGAAATCCTTATCGTATGCTTCGGCGACGATAAGCAACGAAAGGGACTGCAAAGTCCTTTTTGTTTTATAAAATTATTTTATATAATAATGGCACGAGTTTCAGTTTACATAGACAATAGTAATGTTTTCAAAACTATAAAAAAAATTAGGCTCATTGATAAAAATTGGGTTCAATTATATAATCCGCTTAAACTTGCCGAAAAATTAGCTGGTAGTAGTGAACTTACCAGCGTTTATTTTTATTGTGTGCCTCCGCCTGCTTGGCTTTTGACGGAAGGAGAAGAAAAGAAAAGGAAACACACAATTGCGTCCAGATATTATGATGCAGTTAGTAAATTACCGAAAGTAGAAGTCAAATATGGATATCTGCAAGGTGATAAAACAGATCCTCATGAAAAAAATGTAGATACTCAACTTGGGATTGATATGGTAGCACACGCCGCACTTAGTCAATATGATACCGCGATCCTTGTTTCAAACGACGGAGATTATAAAAGTGCGATAGAAAATACAAAAAAGCTTGGAAAAAGGGTTGAGATACTCTTTTTTAAAGGATATTTAGCTGGTTCTTTAAGGTTAAAGTGTGACCTTACCAGACGAGCTCGTCGTTCATTTTTTATAAAAATGGACGGAATAAATGATACTCAACCTTGATAGGATAAGTCTGGGATATAAACATAATCTTTCTGTCGCTGGATAATGGTTCTAACGTTGTCCACGATGCCCAGCCAAATTATGAAAAATATTATTTATTCAATTATTATTTTAGGAGTAATTGTTTCAGGCTTTTATTTCCTGTATCGTTTTACTCAAAAGGATTATTTTGAAGGGACTAGTTCTTTTGATAATGAAGAAGAATTAGTTTTGCCTGGCGAGAATCAAGCAGAAGCAGAACAAACAAAGCAACAAGCTCAGCTGAATTTCGATGAATTAACAGCTCAAATATTAAAACAAGGAACAGACCAGGTAGCTGAGAATGGGAATGAAGTAACAGTTCATTATGTTGGTGTTTTAGAAGATGGAACTAAATTTGATTCAAGTCTAGACAGAGATCAGCCCTTTACTTTTACTTTAGGAGCTGGTCAGGTAATAAAGGGCTGGGATTTAGGAGTTGTTGGAATGAAAGTTGGGGAAATAAGAAGATTGTATATTCCCTCAGAATTCGGCTATGGAGAAACTGGCACGCCAGGCGGACCTATTCTGCCTAATGCCAATCTTATTTTCGAGGTCGAACTTTTAGGAATTAATTAATAAATTAATAAAAAAATGAATAAAACAAAATTATCTTTAATTGGCTTGTTCCAATCATTGGGCTTAATTGCTTATTGTTTTTTAATCGGTTCGTTTATTTGGTATAGCAATGATTTTTTTCTTGGCCGGCCAGGATTTATGAACGTTGTTTTTGTGCTGGTTCTTTTGGTTATTTCCGCGGCTATAACCGGTTCAATTGTTTTCGGCTACCCGGCTTATCTGGCTTTAAAGCAGAAAATTAAAGAAGCCTTGCTTGTTTCTGTTTACACTTTGCTTTATAGCTTATGTTTTCTGGGAATTATTATAATTATTTTAGCTACTCTAAGGTAATTTTATGTTGCCCAAGGTTTTTATTATAATCCTTAATTGGAATAATTGGCCGGATACTTTAGAATGTTTAGAATCGCTTAAAAACAATGACTACCCCAATTATAAGGTAGTCATTGTTGATAATGGATCAAACCAGCGGCCAGCTGTTCCAGAGGCGAGTATTAAGATTATTTACAATAAAGAGAACTTGGGATTTTCCGGCGGGAATAATGTTGGCATTAAATACGCTTTAGAATATGAAGCTGATTATGTTTTGCTTTTAAATAATGATACTGTTGTTAGTCGAAGTTTTTTAAGTAAATTAATTGAAGCAGGGGAAAGCAATAGTAATTTTGGCATCTTAGGCCCTAAAATTTATTTTGCTGATGAGACAAAAAGAATCTGGTTTGCTGGCGGACAAATTAATTGGCTATACAACAGGGGGACAATGAATGGATATGGCCAAATAGATGAGGGGCAGTATGATAAACCAGAAATACAAAAATCAGAATATATTACTGGCTGCTGTTTTTTAATAAAGAAAGAAGTTATAGAAAAGATTGGCTTAATGCCAGAAGAGTATTTTTTATACTATGAAGATACTGACTGGTCTTTAAAGACGCAGAAAGCTGGATTTAAATGTATTTTTGTCCCAGAAGCCAGAATCTGGCATAAATGTTCAAAAAGTTCTATTGAGGGTTCTTCTTCGTATATTTATTATCATATTAGAAATGGTTTGATTATGGCTCGAAAATACGCTCCTTGGTATATTAAGCCATTAGTTCATTTAAATGCTTGGCAGCGGATTATTAAACAGATAATTAAGTTGATTTTTTTTCCAAAAAAGCGGACTTGGGCCAAGTATATTTTATTAGGCATTAAGGATTTTTATTTTAAAAGATACAATAAGTATGAAAATTGGAATTGATGCGCATAATTTAGAAGGGGGAAGAACTGGAGTTGGCCGTTATCTAGTAAATTTGCTTGATAATTGGAATCAATTAAACATTCCAGTTGATTTGGAATTTATTTTATACTTTAAATCAGAAATTCCTAAAGATATTGATTTATCTGATAAATTCCAGAAAAAACTCCTTAATATTTCAAGCAACGCTTTGTTCATGCATTATGGACTGCCAAAAGCAGTAAAAAAAGATAAAGCTAATTGGCTTTTTTGTCCAGGATATATTGCTCCAATATTTTATAAAGGCAAGATTGCTCTTACTTTGCATGACATAATTTATCAAGCGCATTCAGAATTATATGATTGGCCAAGCTTTTGGGACAAGATTTTGCTTAAGAAGTTTTCTAAAATTTCTGCTAAAAAAGCTAAGATTATTTTTGTTCCTTCAGAATACAGTAAAAAAGAGGTGATAGAGCATTATAATATTAATCCAGATAAAGTTTTTATAACGCCTGAAGCAGTAGATAAGTCTTTTATATCAATCGATAATCAGGATGAAATAGAAAAGATAAAAGACAAGTATCAGATTAGGAATAAGTTTATTTTCTATATTGGTTCTATTTTCAATCGTAGGCATTTGCCGGAAACAATTAAAGCTTTTGAAAAGATAGCTAAAGAATCAACAGATTATCAGTTTTTAATTATTGGCATTAATCATACATCTCCATTTATTGATATTAATAGATTAATTAAACAAGTTAATCAAAAATTAAATCGAGAAGCGATCTTGCATCAGGATTATCTAAGCGGAAAAGATTTAATTCTGCTTTATAACGCAGCTGATTTATTGATTTGGCTTTCTGATTATGAGGGTTTTGGTTTGCCTGTTTTGGAAGCAATGGCCTGTAAGACATTAGTTATAACAAGTCCAGTTACTTCTATTCCAGAAGTAGCAGGGGATTCAGCAATTTACATCAAAGATAATTCTAATATTAATGAAATTTCAGAAGGGATTTATAATGGGTTGACTGATGAAAATTTAAGACAAAATTTAATCAACAAGGGATTTATTCAAGCACAGAAATTTTCTTGGGAAAAATGCGCTCAACAGACACTTGACGTTTTATTAAATTATGGAGTAAAATAACAATACAATTAAATATTATTCCGCGGGTAGTCCCGAAAATTCTTTAGAATTTTCGAGGATCCTCGATCCACGATTAAAATCGGGATCGGGACTCAATGGTTATGAATTATTACGTTTATATTTTAGAAAGCATTAATAAAAAGACATATTATATTGGGCAAACAAATAATTTATTGAAACGAGTCCAAGAACACAATACTGGTAGAAGTAAATTTACTAAGTTAGGTATGCCGTGGAAATTGATTTATAGTAAAGAATGTCAAAATAGATCAGATGCTATAAAATTAGAAAAAAGATTAAAAAGTTATAAGAAAAGAGTTTATATTGAAAAATTTATTAACAATTAAATATTATTCCGCGGTAGCTCAATGGTAGAGCAGTTGACTGTTAATCAATTGGTTGTAGGTTCGAATCCTACCCGCGGAGCAACGTCGGACTTTGGGCATATATTTCGCCCAAAGTCCTTTTATTTATCCCATTTTTGACAGGTTCTAACCTTTGATGAATTGTCCTGACCTCTTGGGAAATTTTTTCTAAAGCCATTAGCGGTTTTATGTCTAAAATACGCAGTTTTCGGTCTGTAAACAAGAGGTTCGAACCTAAATTGGCCAGTAGCTGTTTTTGTCTTTCCGGGGTGTTGGATTCAAAGTCTTTTTTAGCGTCTCGGGCAAAGTCAAAGACCTTTTTCAGTTTTTCCGATTCTTGATTCTTTTTGTTAGCGCCAGCCAATAATCCTTTGAGCCGTGCTTTTTCTTTGTTTAATTCATTCATTCGGCTAACATAGGTTTCCTTATCTAATTCTTTTCTGGCTCGCATGCCAATCACACCCTTAATCTCTTTTAAGCACTCATCATAGGCCTTTTGCTGGTTGCTCAAGATTAAATTCTTGTCCTTGGCTTTCTCTTTGTTTTCTAAGCTTAATTCATCCATTGCCCAGTCGTGAAATTCTGGGGGAATCTGGATTTTATTGATTGTTTCCAATATCTGTTCTTTTAATGTCTTTTCTTCGATACATTTTTGGGCGCAATTTGCTTTGATTCTCTTAGTGCAGTGATAATAGATATAGCGGTGAACATTGCCGTTTTTACATCGTTTAATCTTTTTCTCGGCTGTAATCATAGCGCCGCATTCGCCACAGGTCATTAATCCAGTAAAAGTGAAATGATGTTTTTTAGGTCTGGGTTTTCCTTTTCTGCCTAACAAACTTTGAATATGGTCGTATTGGTCTTCAGTAATCATTGGCTTATGAGCTCCTTGATACCAATTACCACTATGTTTAGGGTATTCAAACATTCCATAATAGAACGGGTCGTTGAAAATGCGATAAATCGTGCTTTTAGCAACTTTCTTGCCGAGCCGATTTCGTAGACCCCATTCATTGGTAGCTATTTCTAAAATCTTAGGCGGAAAATGATTCCCGGTAAGCATTAAATCAAACATCTTTTTAACTAAATTAAATCTCTTTGGGTCCTTAATGATTTCTTTTTCGCCTTTTCTTTTAAGGGGATTATGCATATAGCCGAGCGTGGCGTAGGTTGGATACCAGCCTCGTTCTGCTTTGGCGCGCAGACCTCTTTTGGAATTCTGGCTTAAGTCCCGAATAAACTGATTAGCCATGCCGAATTCTACGCTCATCATTAAAACATTGTCAGTCGGGAAATAGTTTCTCTCATGGGTTTTAATATGCCGAATCATGCCTTGCTGTAACATCCAATTAATATTGCCGCCATCTACTGGATTACGAGCTAACCTGTCTAATTTCCAGCAGATAATTCCTTGGGCTTCGTTGTGATGAATTCTGGTTATCGCTTCATTAAAGATAGGCCGCCCCGGCGCTTTAGCTGATTGTGATTCAGCTAAAATATCAATCACTTCTAAATTATCTCTTTGAGCGAGCTTGGTTAATTCATCTATTTGAGAATCAATTGAAGCCACCTGACGATCTTCTGATTCAGATGACTTACGAGCATACAAGAGATATTTAATTTTTTCTGGATTTATTTGCTTCATTTTACCAAAAATGGCCCGGGTGACGCTCCACCCGGGCCATTTCTGGGGCTGGAGCGTCAGCCCATCTATTATTAAAAAATGTTAAAGTCCCTTATTTTAACGTATCCGTCTCTATCTCTTTATACTTAGGCCCAATATTCAATGGATTGTAATACCATTTCCAATTAGGGCTGGGGTCTATTTTCCTTTTCTGGCTATTCAAACACGGTTCGCATCCTTCTGGGCAGGGATTACATCCTTTAAAACAGACCAAGCAAGGATCTACTTTTACTTTTTCTTTTAAGTATTCATTCACATCAAAACCCCAAGTATTGGCGCTTAAGCCAATTACTCCGCCAGTTAGTATCGCGCTTATCGCAATGATGATTTTTAGTTTCTTACTCATGTTTTTTGTCTTTTTATTAAATTCACCGACCTTTGTCAGCTAACACAATAAGCGAACGGTTTTACAAGTCAAGGGGATAACAAAAAGGGACAACTATATCATATCTTTTTTTGTTTGTTTTTCCAACGTTCTGTCCAAGTTTTGTCCAAGAATTATCCAAGATTATTTTTTTTATTCTTTTCCCAATTTTTGGCTAATTTTAGCGATTTATTGCTCTAAACCACTGCCAC